>Ga0247803_1000362_pt1 | contig 25176 bp, 16 predicted proteins | sample UWRJL014104B1_FD_180928 | JGI IMG/M metagenome (GOLD analysis project Ga0247803, IMG submission 180928) | Plant litter microbial communities from Arlington Agricultural Research Station in Wisconsin, United States - UWRJ-L014-104B-1 | ecosystem: Environmental > Terrestrial > Plant litter >...
GGGGCCTGGAACGGCTCAATCCTAATGATATTGAAAGTGTATCCGTATTAAAAGATGCATCGGCGGCAATTTATGGTTCCCGTGCGGCAAATGGGGTAATCCTGATTACAACGAGACAAGGAAAAAGTGGTAAACCACAGCTTTCTTATGATTTCGCGTATGGGTTGCAGCAACCGGCAAGGATACCAAAAATGGCCAATTCGTCGCAGTACGCAGAAATCCTAAATGAGCTGAATATTTTTGGCTCTGATCTGCCCCAGGAGCAATGGAACGCTGCATGGCAGTCTTTTAAATCTACCGGCTCTTATTTGCGTCCTGATAATGGAAATACGCTGAATGCAGTTTATACGCCAGAGGAACTGCAGAAGTTTAAAGATGGATCTGATCCGCTGCGTTATCCGAACACGGATTGGTTTAAGACTACCCTAAAAAACTGGTCGCCACAACAGCGGCACAATCTACAGCTGAACGGTGGTTCTGAGAATATGAAATACCTGGTATCTATGGGCTATCTTGACCAGGATGGTTATTATAAAAATTCTGCAACAGGTTATCAGCAATATGACCTTAGAATCAATTTAGAGGCTACATTAAGTAAGTATGTTACGGTGAGCTTGGGTGTTACCGGAAGGGAAGAGGTAAGAAACTTTCCAACTGTGGGTGCAAATGATATCTTCCGGATGCTGATGCGGGGTAAACCTACCGAAATTGAAGTATGGCCCAATGGTTTACCAGGACGTGATATTGAGTATGGATTTAACCCTTATGTAATCACTACCGATGCCACAGGATATAACAGAGATCAGAGAGACTACTTTCAGTCGACCGGAAAAATCGAAATCAAAATCCCTGGTGTAGAAGGGTTAAAAGTTACCGGTACGGCAGCAATAGATAAGTTCTCTGGTCGTCAGAAAAGCTGGCAGAAACCCTGGATGCTGTATGATTGGGATAAAAAAACTTACGAAGCGGATGGCATAACGCCGGTGCTGACGGGCTCTATCCGTTCTGAACGCTCTGATCCAAGTTTAACAGAGACTGCAGGTTCACAGTTAGCGATAAACTTAATGGGAATGGTTAGCTATGATAAAAAGATTGGCAACCATCAATTGAATTTAATGGCCGGTGTAACCCGTGAAAAGGTCACGAACGATGGTTTTTCTGCCTTTAGGAGGTATTTTCTTTCTACTGCCTTGCAGGAGTTGCTGGCTGGAAGTGATAAGGAACAAAACATTAGTAATCCTACGGGAGAACCATATGGGCTTTTTAACCGGGCAAGGTTAAGTTATTTCGGCAGGGTAGGCTATAATTACAAGGAAAAATACCTGGCAGAGTTTCTATGGCGGGCAGATGGTTCTTACATTTTTCCAGAAGATAAAAGGTTCGGATTCTTTCCTGGTCTATCTGTAGGCTGGCGCTTGTCGGAAGAGAAATTCTTCAAAGACAACGTTTCCTTTGTCAGCAATCTAAAGCTGCGTGCTTCATGGGGACAAATGGGGGCTGAAGCCTATTTTGGCGATGCACTGGCAGAATACCAGTATTTAAGCACGATGGGTTTTGGTAATTACATTATCAACGACCAGTTAAGTCAGACTCTCGTAGAGAACCGCGTGCCTAACCTGAATTTCGGTTGGGAGGTGGCCAATAATGCTAATATTGGATTAGATGCTTCATTTCTGAATAACAAGCTAAGTTTAGAACTGGATGGTTTTTATAATAAGCGGACTAATATCTTGATCGCCAGGGGAAATTCTATTCCCGGAAGTTCTGGTATTACTGATAAACTGCCTCCGGTAAACTTAGGGAAGGTAAATAATAAAGGGTTTGAGTTTAAGCTAAGTTATAACGATCAAAAAGGTGATTTTGGCTACGGTATTAGTGTGAATGGAGGGTATTCTAAGAATAAGATCATTTTCTGGGATGAGACACCAGGGGCACCCGACTGGCAACGGTCTACCGGTATGCCGACAGGTACGGAGCTGGCTTATGAGTATACGGGAGTGTTTAAAAACCAGGCAGAGATTGATGCAAATACTATTGATTATAGTGGTTTAACGGGTTTATTGCTGCCTGGGGATATGAAGTTTAGAGATGTGAATGGTGATGGGAAAATAAACGGGGATGATAAGATCAGGCTGGATAAGACAAGTACGCCGACATTTACAGGTGGACTAAACATAAATTTAAGTTATAAAAACTTTGATTTTTCTGCATTGATCCAGGGGGCTACCGGGGGGCTCCAAATTGTAGGTTTAACGGAGTCCGGGGATATAGGGAACTTTTTAGAGTGGTCTTATACCAACAGGTGGACAATTGACAATCCGAGCGGTGAGTTTCCAAGGTTATCTAACCGTGGTAAAACTTATTTCACGGATACTAATAATGCAGCAAATAATACTTACTGGTTACGTAGTAATAACTATGTGCGTTTAAAAAATGTGGAGATAGGTTATACTTTGTCGCCTGATATTTGTAAGAAAATAGGGATCTCTTCGCTGCGTGTATATGTTAACGGGTTGAACCTTTTCACCTTAGATAAAATTAAGATATGGGATCCGGAATCTACTAATTCAAGTGCCCAGTATTATCCGCAGGCAAGGGTAATCAACACAGGTATTAAGGCTGCATTTTAGATAAGTAAGAACCAGAAATATATTATTAAATGAACCCTGCATGATTACAATAATTATTAAACACATAAATCAATAATCATTTGATCATCAATGGCTCCATCTGACAATTTAAAAACTAACTAGATGAAATCTATATTTAGAAACACCCATATATTCATTATTGCACTGACCGTCATTTTGGCTGCGGGCTGCAAAAAAGATTTCCTGTCTGTAGACCCGCCAAATCAAATTTCTGCTGAACTGGTATGGAAAGATCCGGCAATGGCACAAGCTTTTGTTACCGAAATATATAATGGCTTTGGCGTAGGCGGGTTTAATGAACAAATGTTATCGTCTTTATCAGATGAATCGTTGTTTACACACCCTAACAGGGGAATAGATTTGGTGAATGCAAGCACCATCAATCCTACTACATTGGGTTGGGTAGATGATACTTACGGTTACAACCCAATGTATAACCGCATACGTTCTTGCAATATTACTATTGAAAGGCTTACCGGAGGTGATAACGCGATCAGTGACCAGGCGGTGAAAGATAAGCTCCTTGGAGAAGCATACTTTTTAAGGGCATATTTCTATCAGCAGTTGCTGCGGTATTATGGCAGCGTGCCAATTATTACTAAAAGTTATTCGCTGGATGATGATTTTAGTGTAAAACGTGCGACTTATGAGGAATGTGTTAATTTTATACTGGCGGATTGTGAACAATCAATTAAGCTGCTGACAGGTAAGTCTTTAGATAAAGGCAGGACCTCTGCATTGGCAGCAATGGCTTTAAAATCAAGGGTGCTGATTTATGCGGCCAGCGATTTACATGATATGCCTGCCGCAAAATCAAAATCTTCGGTAATTGGTGGTTATGCACATCCGGAGTACCTTGGCTATGTAACAGGTGACCGGACTGCACGCTGGCAGGCTGCACAGACAGCTGCAAAAGCAGTGATGGATCTTGGAAGCGGTTATAAGCTTAATCTAAACGCAAAGGTAAGTCCGGAAGAGGGCCGTCTAAATTATAAAAGTATTGCGATGGGCGGCGGAAGTAAAGCACCGGGAATAGACGCTTCTGCTGCTTCAGAATTGATCCTGGCCCGTTATTTTATAGACCGGAGTGATATGCGTTACGGGCGTGCGAACGGACCAAACGGGTATCACAACTGGGCGGGGAATACCCCTATTGGTTTACTTGTTGATGACTATGAAAAGATAGATGGTACCCCATTTAGCTGGGCTAATGCGCAGGATAAAGCTGCCCCATATGTAAATCGTGATCCGCGATTCTATGCGACGATATTATTTGATGGGGCTGGGTGGAAACCCAGGAACAAGGTTTCGGGGAATGTAGATCCTGCTAATCAGATCCAAACTGGAGAATACGATCTGATAGAGGGGGGACGGCAAATTGTATTTAAAGGTTTAGATACCCGTGGGAGTTCTATTGAGAATTGGAATGGAAGCTGGACAGGATATTATACACAAAAATTTATTGATCCCGATCCGAATATTATTGAATCTTCGATGCCGCAATTTGTTCCCTGGCCATTTTTCAGGTATACAGAAGCAGTGATGAATTACATTGAGGCAAGTATTGAGCTTGGGCAGACCGACATTGCGCTGCTCTGGTTAAACCGCATCCGTTTCCGTTCTGGTATGCCTGCGGTTACGGCTTCAGGTGCGGCTTTAAGGGATATTTACCGCCACGAACGCAGGATAGAGTTGGTTTATGAAGAACATCGGTACCATGATGCGAGGCGCTGGATGATTGCTCCTGAAACGCTGGGCAGAAAGACAAATTATATCAAGGTGACGGGCAAGTTTAAACCGGGTAAGACGATGACAGCTCCTTATCATTATGATACTTCGATCTACGATTATACGTATACGCCGACGGTTGAAACGGCGCAGGAGAATAGGAAATGGGAAGATAAAATATACTTCAGGCCTTTTAGCAGGGATGAGATCAACAGGAATAAAACGCTGGAACAAAACCCTGGATATTAGCCTTGGTAGATTTAATACGGAACTTATTTATATACATGAAGATACAGACAGTACTACTTTTTTTTATCGGTTATGCTTCCCTGGCTGCCGCACAGGAGTCGGGGAAACCATATACCCAGCAAATTAATGGAACGAAGCTGAGCTTTACGATGCAGCCCGTGCCTGCAGGGGAATTTGATATGGGCAGCAAAAATGGAAAAGCCGACGAGCAGCCGGTGCACCGGGTAGTGATCAGCCCTTTCTGGATGGGCACTTATGAGGTAACATGGGATATTTTTGAACCGTTTTTGTACCGGGATTATGAAGCTGCTAACAGTGAAGGTGCAATCCCGGCGAATGTTGATGCAGTAACCAGACCTACAAAGCCATACCTGGATATGACTTTCGGTATGGGGAAGGAGGGGCATCCTGCATTGGCGATGACCAATTACAATGCGATACAGTTTTGTAAGTGGCTGTATGCAAGGACAGGTGTGTTTTACAGGTTACCAACTGAAGCAGAATGGGAATATGCCTGCAAGGCGGGAACCAGTACGGAATATGGTTTCGGAAATGATGAAGCGAAGTTGAAGGACTATGGTTGGTATAAGGAGAACAGTGAAGGGAAAACTCATGTAGTGGGGCAAAAAAAGCCGAATGCATGGGGGATTTATGATTTATATGGGAATGTATCTGAGTGGACTTACGACCAGTATTTGCCTGAGTTTTATGCGGGCCTGAAAGCTAAAGTAAAAGACCCTGTTGCTGCACCAGAAAAATTGTATGCCCATGTAATACGCGGGGGCTCTTATGAAGATGAAGCTAAAGACTTACGCTCGTCTGCACGCCTTGCATCAGACCCCGTATGGAAACAAATAGATCCCCAGATTCCGAAAAGCAACTGGTGGTTTCCAGAAGCTCCATTTATTGGGATGCGTTTGGTGAGACCTGTAAATCCGCCTTCGGCAGCGGAGATCAATAAATATTACAATTCGCCGGTGATACCGGATTATTAATACAATGGACCCAATAAAATTTAATTGAGTATGGATAATGAACTATTGCATGACAAGAGGCGTGAATTTTTAAAAGCTTCGGCATTATTGGCTGGAGGAGTGCTTATCAATCAATTCGCATTTGCCGGAGGTCATTCTTCTGTAGATGATACGATCAGGATAGCGCTGATTGGTTGCGGTGACCGGGGGACGGGCGCTGCTTTCCAGGCGTTAAGTACTACAGCTAATGTGAAATTGGTTGCGATGGCAGATGCCTTTCAAGATAGGCTGGATAATAGTTATAAACTGTTGTCTGACAAGTTTAAGGATAAAGTTAATGTGCCGGCAGATCATCGGTTTGTTGGATTTGATGCTTATCAGAAAGCAATTGCTCTAGCTGACGTGGTGTTGCTGACGACCCCTCCGGGTTTTAGGCCGATGCATTTTGAGGAGGCTGTAAAACAGGGTAAACATATTTTTATGGAGAAACCTGTAGCGGTAGATGCACCGGGTGTAAGAAGGGTGCTTGCGGCTGCAGAAATTGCCAAACAAAAGAAGCTAAATGTAGTAGTTGGTCTGCAGCGGAGATACCAGGCGAATTACAGAGAGGTAATGAAGCGCATACAGGATGGTGCAATTGGTGATATTGTAGGGGGGCAGGTGTATTGGAATAGCGGCGGGGTATGGGTTAAAAAACGCGAGGCGCAGCAGACTGAAATGGAATACCAGATGCGTAACTGGTACTATTTTAACTGGTTATGTGGTGACCATATTGTGGAACAGCATGTGCATAATATCGATATCGCCAACTGGGCAAAAAATGCCTACCCGGTTTCTATACAGGGAACGGGCAGCCGGGCATGGAGAACAGGGAAGGATTACGGAGAGATATATGATAACCATGCTGTAGAATTAACTTATGCCGATGGTGCAGTGATCTATAGTCAGTGCCGCCATTTTGAAGGTACAGCAAACAGGGTAGACGAGACTTTCCAGGGCACTAAGGGGCGGACCTATCTATCTGCCGGCAACCAGGGGATACTCTGGGACCAGTCGGGCAAACAAATATTTAGTCACCCCTCTAAAGGAAATGCAAACCCTTACCAAACAGAGCACGACGAACTATTTGCCGCCATTGCAAAAGGTGAATACAAATTTAGTGATGCAGAACGAGGTGCTAAAAGCTGTTTCACTGCCATCATTGGCCGGTATGCCACCTATTCCGGACAGGTTATCAAATGGGATGAAGCCCTGCAAGCAAATAATAGTTTGTTCCCAGACCAGCTGAGCTGGACCGCGAACCCAAAATTGATGCCGGATGCCAATGGGTTATATCCTATCCCTACACCTGGTAAAACAAAAGTAATCTAACGCTCGTGCTTTACCTCGGCAAAAATATAACGATATGGCTCTCGCTGCTGGTGAGCCTCCTTAATGTAGGAGGTGACCAGCAGTTTTTTAAGCTGCGCGGATATGCGCAAGGCACTACATACCAGATAACTTACTTCGCTGCTGCCCCTTTGGTTGAGCAGCGGGAGGTAGATAGTATCTTGTTACGTGTAGATTCTTCTATGTCGCTCTATAAAAGCTATAGCACAATTAGCCGCTTTAATTCTTCTGAAAGGGGTGTAGCAGTAGATGCGTATTTTAAAGCAGTGATTAATAAATCATTTGAAGTATACCAGCGTACAAGAGGGAAGTTTGATATTACTGTTGCACCGCTGGTGCAGCTTTGGGGTTTTGGACCGATAGCTGTTAAAAAATTCCCGGAGCGGTCGGCTGTGGAAACGGCTTTAGCAAACGTAGGGATGAATTTGATTGCACTTAAGGGGGACCAGCTGATTAAAAAGAAGCCCGGTGTACAGATCGATCTGAATGGAATTGCGCAGGGATATAGTGTAGACCTCGTGGCACGCTATTTAAGTACTAAGGGGATTTCTTCGTTTATGGTAGAGATAGGCGGTGAAATTGTGGTGAAAGGTACCAAACCAGACGGTTCCAATTATCAAATTGGCATAGAAGGGCCGCCATTAAACGGTAGTGGGCCCGCACTTAGAAAAATCATTTCTATAAACAGCGGAGCGATAACCACATCAGGAAACTATAGCAGGTACCTTAAGGACAAAGGCAACAAAATAAGTCACCTCATTAACCCAAAAACAGGTTATCCATTAACTAATCAAATGATTAGCGTGACCTTGTATGCCAAAGACGCCATTACTGCCGATGGATACGACAATGCTGTAATGGCAATGGAGGTTAATGAAGCGATCCAATTTATTAATGCAAAAAAAGATATGGAAGCGTATCTTGTTTACCGAAAACAAGACGGGTCGGTTGCTGATACACTGACCAGCGGATTTAGGCAACTCATAAAGGAATAATATAATTACAAAAAGCATGGACAGGATACAATTCTTAAAAAGTGGTGCATTGGCTACGGGAGCCCTATTGATCGGTCAGGATTTACTGGCAGAAGAGCAAGTTATTGGAGACCATGTAGGAAAAGGGAAGGTGTTTAACCTTGATTATGCTCCGCATGAAGGAATGTTTGCAAAACATGCAGGTAAAAACTTTCTGGACCAGATCCAGTATATGTACGATCAGGGCTTCCGTTCGATAGAAGATAATGGTTATTTAAACAGACCAATAGAAGAACAGAAAAAGATCGGTAGCCTGTTAGAAAAACTAGGGATGAGGATGGGGGTTTTTGTAGTGGATGGTGGAGATAACTGGAAGGTTTCTTTAACAACCGGGAAGAAAGAATTTAAAGATGTCTTTGTGGCTACGTGTAAGAAATCTGTTGAAGCTGCAAAGCGCTGTAATGCGAAATGGCTTACAGTGGTGCCGGGATTTTACGAGCGCAAACTTCCTTACGGGATACAGATGGCAAATGTAGTAGATGCGATGCGGGCAGGTGCGGAAATCTTTGAACCGCAAGGACTTATCATGGTACTGGAAACCTTGAGTGATACCCCAGAATTATTTTTGCAGCAGACCCATGAAACATTTAACGTATGTAAAGCCGTAAATAGTCCATCCTGTAAGATTCTATATGATATTTACCATATGCAGAAAACCGAGGGCAACCTCATCGTAAATATGGAACGTTGCTGGGACGAGATTGCTTATATCCAGATTGGCGATAATCCGGGTAGGAAAGAACCTGGTACAGGAGAAATCAATTATAAAAACCTATTTAAATTTATCAAAGGGAAAGGTTATACCGGAGTAATGGGTATGGAACATGGTAACTCTAAACCAGATAAAGCAGGAGAGCTGCGTGTGATTGAAGCTTACAGGGAAGTGGATGTGATGAGTTAAATGCAAAATTCTGAAGTAAATCTTTAATGTTTGTTATAGTTTCTATATTGGGGATGATATCCTGAAAGTATGAATGAAATACACGCCGTTGTGCAAGAAGAACAACCTAAAGATGTCCGCTACAGGCTTAAATCTATTTTTGGCGGTTCTATTGGGAACCTCGTGGAGTGGTACGACTGGTACAGTTATTCTGCATTTGCACTGTATTTCTCTCCTATATTTTTCCCGAACAGCAACCCGACTGCCCAGCTATTAGATACTGCAGGTATTTTTGCTGTAGGTTTTTTAATGCGGCCTATTGGCGGATGGTTATTTGGTACGATAGCAGATAAACACGGCCGTAAAAAATCAATGGCCTTATCTGTACTAATTATGGCGATTGGCTCTTTAATTATCGGGCTGACCCCCGGGTACAAACAGATTGGTATTGCTGCGCCTTTATTATTACTCTTTGCCCGGTTGATCCAGGGCTTAAGTACAGGCGGTGAATATGGTACATCTGCAACGTATCTGAGCGAAATGGCTACTAAAAAACACAGAGGATTTTACTCTAGCTTTCAGTATGTTACTTTAATTGGCGGACAGCTGCTGGCTTTAGGCATCCAGTTGATTTTGCAAAATTGGCTGCTTACTTCTGCCGAATTGCACGAATGGGGATGGCGGATACCTTTTTTTATAGGAGCAATCCTTTCTTTTATAGCCCTCTATTTACGTCGTCATATTGATGAAACCGCCGCTTTTAAAACCAATCAATCAACAGCTCAAGAGAAGACAGGTATTAAAGCATTACTAAAATATCCAAAGGAACTTTTAACCGTAGTTGGTTTAACGTTGGGAGGTACAATTGCCTTTTATACCTTCAGTACCTACATGCAGAAGTTTTTAGTAAATACCGTTCATTTGAGTAAAGAAAAATCTACCATTCTGTCATTCGCGTCACTTTTGATCTTCGCCATTTTACAACCTTTATTTGGGTTGTTATCTGACAAAATTGGTCGTAAACCATTGCTGATTGGCTTTGGCATATTAGGGACGTTGTGTACTTATCCAATTTTAACCACTTTATCTACCGCTACCAGTGAGCTGTTTATTTTTATATTGATGATTGCTGCACTGATTATTGTGAGCGGGTATACGAGTATAAATGCTGTAGTAAAGGCCGAGCTTTTTCCTGCACATATCAGGGCATTGGGGGTAGGTTTGCCTTATGCACTGACTGTTGCAATATTTGGCGGTACAGCAGAATATTTGGCGCTATGGTTTAAAAATAGTGGGCATGAGCAGTATTTCTATTTTTATGTAACCTTTTGCATTCTGATATCACTGGTTTTATATACCACAATGAAAGACACCAAACACCATTCGAAAATAGAAGATGACTAACGGTAAATAGCGCGCTAATTGTAATCAATTTATTTATTTTTATTCTTTTCTTCAATCCAGAGCGACATATATTTTGTACTATTTGTAGTGTGGTGCTGCAGGATCTGACCAATAAAATTATGGTTACGGTGTGCCGTCAGGTTAGCAAATAAAGCATTTAATGTCGCTATAAACGGAGCGGTGAAAGTTGCCCTTCGGTAGCGTTTATTGAGTATTAGGACACCATTTTTTTGTGCCTTTAACCAGTGGTTTTTATCTTCATACAGCTTTGCTGCCGCTTTCGCAAAAAGCCCGGGATCATCTGCAATTGCACCATTCCAATCCAGCTCACCTTTCATTGCTTCTGCACCAACCAGGGTAGTAACCGCAGGCGTGCCGGTTTGCATGGCATCTATAAATTTTCCTTTTACCCCGGCTCCAAACTGGATAGGCGCAAGTAATACTTTATGGCTTGCAATGGCTTCCTTTGCATCTTTTGCCCGTCCGTGTACAAGGAATTTTTCTTTCGCATTGTGTAGCTGCATTACTTTTTGTGAAGGATAGGCGCCATAAATGTGCAGGCTAACAGCAGGTAAGAGTTTTTTAAGCAGCGGCCAAATCTTTGTTTTTAATACTTGCAGCGTATGCCAATTGGGTTCGTGCAGGTAATTACCAATAAAGACAAACCCTTCCCTTTCTTCGAAAGATTTCCAGTTGCCCATGGATGCCACAGTTAGCTCCTCCTCTAAAAAGGGCAGGTAATAAATTAAAGAAGGGTTGATATGAAATTGATCTTGCAATATGTCCATCTCCGTTTCTGAGATCATTAACGTGAGGTCGCAACGCAAAATAGCAGCTATTTCCCGCATTGCTATATCAGTAAAAATGTGGAGCGGTCTGCCGGTTTTTAATGCTTCGTGGCGCGCATATCTTAAGCAATGCAAATCTTCTGTGTCTAATATCCGCATTGCATGAGAACATTCCTGCTGCACCCGCCAGCCATACTGTTCTTCTGTCATATAGCGGTCGAACAATACAATATCAGGATTAATCTCTTTTATAAAAACATTGAAACGTTGGTCATTCAGCTGGATATCTTTCTCTGTTACGCCAATACTTTTTAAATCATAACTGAACTCACTTTTTGAAGCGGCCGAAGCAAAAACAACCTCACACTTATTGGAAAGAAATAAATTAACCAATTGGATGATTCTGGTACCTGCTGCGGAGGATACTGGTTCTGGCCATACTAATCCAATAATCAACACTCTTTTGCTATCCATTCTGTAAAATTTATGCAAAATAGAGGTTTTTAAAGCACAATTTTCAAACGCTTTGATAATTGCCAGTTTAACCTTATGATTATTGTTAAATTTGCAAAGAAGAAATATTTGTAAACGGATGTTAGGATTAAAATTATTGACCGACCCGCGCTGGGCAAACATTGCAGAATCGAATTTAGAGGCCATCTTAACAGATCATGCCTGGTGTGAGCAAAAAGCAGCAACGAATGCGATTACATTAATCACCAATAATTCTGAATATCTGGATCTGGTAGAAGAATTAACAGCAATTGCCATTGAAGAGATGCAGCATTTCCAACTAGTGGTTGAGTTGATTAAGCAGCGTGGATACACTTTGGGGCGTGAACGGAAGGATGATTATGTGGGTAGATTGGTGAAGTTCAGTGTGAAAGACGGGAGCAGGAATACTGCTTTTATTGACCGGCTTTTATTTGCAGCGATGATAGAGGCAAGAAGCTGTGAACGTTTCCGTGTACTTTCTCTGAATATTAAAGATCAGGAACTGGCTAAGTTTTACCATGAACTGATGGTATCGGAAGCCGGACATTATACTACCTTTTTAAACTTTGCCCGTAAGTATACCATTGATGTAGACGTAGACAAACGCTGGAAGGAATGGCTTGAATTTGAAGGTGAACTCATTCAAAGCTACGGTAACAAAGAAGCGATCCACGGGTAGAAACTATTTTCCTATAGCGGTGGGTTTAATAAAAATCACCGCCATCAATGCTCCCAGGAACGCTAATATTGCCGAGATGCGCATGATCACTGCATAAGCATGGATAAAGCTGTTGTGGTAGGCTTTCTCTATTTTAGCACTTACGGCTTTTGCAATCCCTTGCGGGGGACGCGCATTGCCGAGATTTCCAGCTTCTTTTAGTACTGCAATTTGTACTGCCGGGTGTAGTGGAATGTTTTTAATTTCGGTATTTAATGTGCTTGAAAATATCAACACGGCTAAAGCACCAAATATTGCATTCGCGAATACACTGGCAATCCTGGTGACCGCATTATTTATCCCTGAAGCAGTGCCTGACAAATGATCGCTTACCGAACTCATTACTGCTGTAGTTAACGGTACAACTGTAAAGGACATTCCTAATCCAAAAACAAATATACCAGGGAAAAATGTCGTAAAGTATTCGACAGGCCCATGGGTTTGCCCGACGAAAGATAAAACCAATAACCCTGCACCTGCAATTGCCGGACCGGCGATCAGGAATAACCTCGGACCGTATTTGTCTGCCAGTTTACCAGCAAACCTTGCAATAGCAATCATCAGTAGTGTAAAGGGCAAGAATGTTAAGCCCGATTGCAGCTGGCTATAGCCTTGTACTTGTACCACGTTAAGCGAAAGAAACAGTATTCCCGCTCCCAGACCAGCATATAAGAAAAATGTGAGCAGATTGGCACCACTAAATGTTGCATTGGCAAATAGAGTTAGCGGCATCATTGGTGATTTACTTTTGAGTTCTATGTAGATAAATAAGGAAAATAATAGTAATCCTGCTAATAGGGGTCCATAAGATTGCGGATGATTTATACCGAGATCAGGTATGCGCAGAAATCCAAAAGTAAGTGCTGCCAGGGCAAGCACAATCGTTATCGCTCCCGGGAAATCGAGTCTTTGTGCATGATTGTCTTCGTCTTTAATTTCTTGCACACGGAAGGCCAGCATCAGCAAAGCGATTATGCCAATGGGAATATTGATAAAAAAAATATAACGCCATAACCCCGCATCTGCTAAAGCACCACCCAGGATAGGGCCTCCCATTGTAACTACAGTCGTAAAAGCCGACCAGGTGCCGATGGCTTTACCTTTTTGTTTTTCATCAATCGAAGAAGAAATCAACGATAAACTTCCCGGTATCATCAATGCACCCCCAACTCCTTGCAGGAGCCTGAATACTACCAGGGAAAAGACATTAGCCGCAAATCCGCAAGCTGCAGAACCACAAATGAAAATAGCGATACCCAGCATAAACACCCTTTTACGCCCTAACCTGTCGCCCATTGCCCCGCCAATCAATATCAGTGAAGCGAGCATTAACAAATACGCATTTAATATCCAGAAAAGGTCGCTGCCCGAAGCATTTAAACTATGCTGCAGCGCTGGTAAAACTACATTTAATGCTGTACCATCAATAAAAGCCATTGCGGATGCCAGGATGGTCGAAACCATAATCCACCTTCCTTTAGAACTGTTCAGTGCAACTGTAGCCATAATAAGGTTAAGTTACCGAATCTTTCTAAGAGTACAATGATATTAAGTTATCCCACCTTAGACAAAACCTGTATTTGGCGGAAAGATTTAGGAGACACCATAGTTTGGCGTTTAAAGAAAATATTGAAGTTGGCCGGATATTCGAAGCCAAGGCAATAACCTATTTCGGAAACATTCCATTCTGTATGTCTGAGTAATGCAATTGCCTCGTCGGCAATGCGTGCTGAAATATGCTCTGAGGTGGTTTTTCCGGTGAGCTCTTTTACTGCATGGTTTAAGTGATTCACATGGATATTCAGTCTTGCAGCGAAATCATTTGCGGTGCGCAATTCTATCGTACTATTAGTAGAAGTTATAGGGAACTGATTTTCGAGCAATTCAAAAAATAAGTTAGTAATTCTTGTAGCCGCATTATTGAGTTTATTGTTCATATCCCGTGGCTGCATTTTTAGGGCCTCGTGGATTAGCAACTTCACATAGCTCTGTAAGAGATCGTTTTTAAAAGGATATTCGTCATCCTTTAGATCCATCATCTTTTCAAAGATAGAGGTTGCCTCTTTAACCTGCACTTCATTTAAGAAAAGAACAGGGATATCGTGGATTTTTGCAAGTAATGAATCTTTAAAAGGTTCTGTTCGTACGCGAAGGAAGTTTTCCGTAAACAGGCAAAAATAACCTGACTGGGAGGGTGAGGTAGTTTCCCAGGAATAGGGGGTGAGGGGATTATTGATAATTAGTGCGGGCCTGTCCACTACAATTTTCTGTTTAGGATAATTGAGTACTCCCTTACCAATCATTAGCGTGATTTTATAAAAATCCTTTCTGATATATGGGGCTGTATTTAGCGAACAAACACCTATTCTTTTAAAAACATCAAAATGGCCACCCTGGGAATTGATCACTGATCCAGGTACAACCACATTTGGCCTGCCAATTTTCAGGTAGTCATAAAATTCCAAAAGGGACATATTTGTTTTCACTTCATAAAAATGCATGATTTTAACCTATAAACCGGATTGGCATTGTAACATTATGGTCTGAATTGAATTAGCCTCAATATTATTACAATATTCAGAAAAACCTGCCAGCAATCTGTTTGCTTTTTGTGCTTTTGCATTGGCTTTAATTTAAGCAGTTGTCTTTGTATTTAGTATAAATTCTGGTGGATACAGCTCATCATGTTGGATCTGATTTATCAGCAAAAGGACAGGATGCTGCTGTTAAAGCTTTTAAGATACCGGTCATTCAGAATAAATATGTTATTTGTATACCTCATATTCAATTTTCTAAAGCCCATATATATGGTGAATAATTAGTTTATTAAACTTTCAATATATTTTGAAAGTTTAATAAGTTTAGTATATTTGTGTATGGAATTAGCAGAAGGAAAAGCAAAGTTTATCGAATCTTGGGGGAAGTTAGGTTCTGAATGGGGTATAAACCGCACTATGGCACAAATACATGCATTACTATTAATTTCACCTGAGGCATTGACTACAGAAGAGATTATGGAAACCCTAAGCATTTCTAGAGGCAATGCAAATATGACTTTACGTGATCTGATCAGTTGGGGTTTAATTGATAAGCAGCTAAAAGCAGGGGAGCGTAAGGAATATTTTTTTGCAAATAAAGACACCTGGTATATTGCCCGACAAGTAGCAAAAGAACGCAGGAAAAGAGAACTCGATCCGATCATCAAAGTTTTAGATGAATTGGGTAAGGTAAAAGGTGAAGATAACGATGCTGAATTTATAACCTTCAGCAAGTCGATTGGTGATATCAATAAACTGGCAAAAAACGTAGACAAAACTCTTGACACCATGCTTAAAGCCGAAGAAAGCTGGTTTTGGGGATCCTTATTTAAAATATTCAAATAGAATATTTTTTTATACACTAATGTTTCAATAATTACTGAAAGTTTAATAATAAAAAAAATGAGAACTTTAAAAAACCACTTGATCCTTTTTGATGCTGACTGTCCGTTGTGTACCCTTTATACACGGGGATTTGTGAATCTTGGTATTTTAGAAAAAGGGGGGCGACTTGCTTACCAGGAATTTGCTGAAGCTTCTTGTCCGCTTTTCGACAGGCAGCGGGCTGTAAATGAGATTGCATTAGTTAACCAGGAAACCGGAGAAGTTACTTATGGAATTAAAAGTTTATTTAAAGTTTTCGGTACGGTAATACATATGCTCAAACCACTTTTTGGGTTTGCGCCGTTCGTATGGTTTATGAGTAAAGTTTATGCATTCATATCTTACAACAGAAGAGTGATTATGCCCCCTGCCAGTGTAGATAGTAATGTGGTACAGCCCAGTTTTAGTCTTGTTTACCGGATTGCATTTTTGATATTTACCTGGTTAATTACAGCTTATATCCTGTCTGCTTATGCCAGGCTGATGACGGGCTTGTTGCCTGATGGGCCCGCTTACAGGGAATATCTAATCTGCGGTGCACAAATACTTTTCCAGGGGATTGTAATAGGTTTTATTAATAAAGAGCGCCGCTGGGACTATCTTGGAAACATGATGACGATCTCTATCACTGGTGCTTTGCTGTTGCTGCCTGGATTGATAGCGGCTCTGTGGCTTACCATTGCCCCACTTTTTTATGTAGCCTGGTTTATGTGTGTCGCTGGATTTATGCTGATTTTACACCTTCAACGTACCAAACTTTTAGGTCTTGGTCTTACCCTTACATTGAGTTGGATTTTATATCGTCTGGTTGTTTTGGTACTTATTATTTTACTGTAAAATAGGATGAAATACAAAAAAATAGTTCTTGCCGGAGGTAATGGTTACCTAGGTAATGTATTAGCTAATTATTATAAAGACCTTGCAGAAGAAGTGATTATTTTAAGCCGGAAATCTGAAACTGCAAAAGACAATGTAAAAACATTGGTTTGGGACGGCCATACGGTTGGAGAATGGTCACAAAGCTTAATGGGCGCAGATTTACTGATCAACTTATGTGGCAAGAATGTAAACTGCAGATATACCAAAAGGAATCAGGATGAAATTATCAGTTCAAGAGTGATTCCAACAAAACTATTGGGCAAAGTAATTGAAGGTCTTATAAACCCGCCAAAACTGTGGATCAACATTACTTCTGCGACTATTTATCGCCACGCTGAAGATCGTCCGCAGGACGAAGAGACCGGAGATATTGGGTATGGGTTTTCGATAGCTGTTTGTAAACGCTGGGAAGAAGAATTTTTTAATACAAATACTTCTGGAACACGTAAAATAGCTTTAAGAATGGGGATTGTATTTGGACATGCTGATGGTGCGTTTCCGCGGTTGCTAAATCTGGTAAAATGTGGATTAGGCGGACAGCAGGGGGATGGAAAGCAGTATGTTTCTTGGGTACATGAGCAGGATGCTGCACAATGTACAGAATGGTTAATAGGGCAGGAGGGAATGAGCGGGGTAATTAATTGTACTGCTCCGGAGCCAATTCAAAATGCAGTACTGATGCGCTCTATCCGTCACGCTTATGGTGTTCCTGTTGGTTTGCCTTCTCCAACCTGGTTGTTAGCCATGGGCGCTTTTGTAATCGGGACAGAAGTTGAGCTTATCTTAAAAAGCAGGTGGGTTTTACCTGCGCGATTACTCGGCAATGGTTATCAATTTATTTTTCCGAAAGTGGAACATGCGATTAAAGATATTTTAAGTATCCGTGTTTGATTATTTTTTATCTCACAACGTTCCTGTCAACTTTAATTTCCAGTCTGAAGATTTCCTGATCAGACTGGAAATTAAGGATAGCAAAGAAAAATGGAAAATATATTTATATTTTGGAATACACTGTAATAATTTGTTGTGTATATTTATAACATAGTAATCCATATTATACTCCTCTGATCTATTTAGATAGTATAAATGTTTATTATATAATAAATAACTAACCAAATAAACTGTTTGAAAATGAACTCGCACCAGGGTCGCCCGACCCAAGGTGATGCAGCGGCTTTAATTTGCCGTAATTTCTAAATCGAATTATCTATTCCCTTACTTAAAAATAAATCCCAAGAAACAGAAACATTTTGCACCAGAATACTTAAATAACTATTAACCTAACCAAATTTATTATGAACGTGTTTATACCACAAAAGTGGTCTGTCTTTGAGTACAGATCACATTCCTCTCTATTGCAAAAAATTCTTTTTTGCTGCGTAACATTTCTCCTGTTTAACTTTTCATCTTATGCTCAAACGATTTTGCGCGGAGTGGTATATGATAATGAAAAGAATACACTGATAGGTGTTACCGTGAACGTGACCGGTACCGCAGTCAGGGTAATGACAGATGCAAATGGAAAATATTCCATTACTGCCCCCGCAGGGGCCAGGCAATTAACTTTTAGTTATGTAGGCTTAAAAAATCAAACTGTTGATATTGCCGGGCGGACAACTATTGATGTTACACTTGTTGCTTCAACAGATCTTGAGGCTGTGACTATTGTTGGTTACGGATCGGTAAAGAAAAGTGACCTTACCGGTGCTGCGACAACAATTTCTACTAAAGATTTTAATAAAGGCCCCCTTGTTGCTCCCGATCAGTTGATACAGGGTAAAGTTGCAGGTGTGCAAATGATTAACAACAGCGGGCAGCCCGGTGGTTCTACAACGGTAAGGATCAGGGGAAATACGGCAATGACCGGGTCAGGACAACCACTATATGTAGTTGATGGTGTTGCCCTTGATGGCCGTTCTGCCAGACCAAGCACTAGTGGTGGTATAGGTACTGCGCCAGGCGGAAACCCGCTCAACTTTATTAATCCTGCGGATATAGCGAGTATGGAAATCTTAAAAGATGCATCTGCTACCGCTATTTACGGATCGAGAGCTGCTTATGGTGTGGTTTTAATTACGACTAAGCGCGGTCAGAGTGGTGCCACTAAAATTGATGTTAATGCTTCTGCTGGTGTGAGCACGATTGCACGTACCATAGATGTATTAAATGCTGATGAATACCGCTCGGCTTTAAGCAAATACGGACAAACCAGTGGAGATTTCGGGGATAATGTGGATGCAATGGATGCGATTACGCGGACAGCTTATAATCAAAACTATACGGTGGGTATTAGCGGCGGTAGCGATGGCAATACATTCCGTGCTTCTTTAGGTTATCAAGATCAGCAGGGTATCATCCGAAAAACAGATTTCAAAAAATATAGCGGTGCTTTCAATGGTAATTTCAAGTTTCTGGACAGCAAAAAGTTGGGATTGGATGTGAATATGATTAGTAATCAATATACAGAAAATATTGCCCCGATTGTAACTGACGCTGGTTTTACAGGCAGTTTGATTAGTCAGGCCCTCTCGTGGAACCCAACTCAGTCTTTGTACAATGCAGACGGGTCTGTGTTTGTAGAAAGGGGATCTACTACGATTAACCCGCTGGCGGCTTCGAATGCAACGAGTGATAAATCTAAAGTAACTACTATTCTGGGTAGTGTATCTCCGTATTACAAAATCACTCCATGGTTGGAGTACCGTCTGTTGCTAAGTGTTAACTATAGTACTGGTATCAGGAGGTCTTCTACAAGAAGTTATCTAAACTTAAGTGGTATAGAGGCTAACGGGGATTTTCTTGGTGGACGGGCTACCTACGCTAACAGTGAGTTGATTACGCGCCAGTTTACAAATACCTTAAATTTTAATAAAGAGATTGCCAGTAAGCTGAACTTGAATGCAATCATTGGGCATGAGTATACCAACTATATTAATAAAGGATTACAGAGTACAGCAATAGGTTTTGGTGATATCGCAGTAGATTATACGGATGTGATGCAAGCTACAGCGCCGGCAAACCGGACTTACAATTCTTTCAATGATCCGAAAACCGAATTGCAATCTTATTTTGCAAGAGCAGTGTTCAATTATAATGACAGGTATTTGCTGACTGCCACTTTTAGATCTGATGGTTCCAGTAAATTCGGTATTGATAACAGAACAGGCTATTTCCCTTCTTTTGCCGTTGGATGGAATATCAAGAATGAAAGTTTTCTTTCGGACGTAACCTGGATTGACCAGTTAAAAATCAGGGCTGGTTATGGTAAAACAGGTAACCAGGAGTTTCCTTCCGGATCTGCACAGCAACGTTACAATATTACCTACTCTAACGGTCAGCAATCCCTGATTGGCGTAAACAATGAAAATAAAAAACTAAAATGGCAGTCGGACGCACAGACTAATATTGGTGTTGACTTCGGTTTCTTCAAAAACAGGATCACAGGATCGGTAGACTATTTTAACAAGACTACTACGGATCTGCTCTTCCCTCAAATCCCATTGGTACCAGCTAATGCAGGGGTGACAGTTACCTGGGTAAACTTGCCTGGTAAAATCACTAATAAAGGTGTGGAGCTAACACTAAACGCAAATATTATTGAAAAAGATGATGTCTCCTTCTCTTTAGGCGGTAACGCTACCTTCCTGAAAAACGAAGTAAAAGATATTATTGGCGTAATTAAAACAGGCTCCCTTAGCGGTCAGGGTTTAAGTGGTGTTACACTAGAAGTTATACAAAACGGGTTACCATTATTTGCTATGGTGACAAGGCAGTACAACGGTTTGGATCCGCAAGGTTTCTCCCAATACAGTGATGACGGTTTTACCAACTATTATTTAGGAAATCCAAATCCAAGTGTGATCTTAGGCTTTAACGCAAACTTCAGATATAAAAAAGTATCCTTTAACGCCAATTTTAACGGCTCTTTAGGTCAGGAGGTCTATAATAACACCGCTAACTCAGTATTACCGATATCAAACGTGGGAATTGGAAAAAACACAACTACAGACCTGCTTAATTCCTCTATTCAGGAATCACTGGCAAATCCTATTGCATCATCATCCAGATATATTGAAAACGGCAGTTACTTAAAATTAGCAAACGCTACTATAGGATACAGCATTGGTAATATTGGGAGTGCAATTAAAGGACTAAATCTGTTTGTGAACGGACAAAACCTTTTTGTGATAACAAAATACAAAGGATTTGATCCAGAGGTTAACGTAGATAAAAGCGTTAATGGGGTTCCTTCGGCAGGTATAGAATATGTTCCTTATCCAACTGCCAGGACATTCAATTTCGGTGTTAACTTTTCTCTTTAATTTAATCTTTGACGATATGAAAAATAGATATATTATAGCTTTTACAGCCTTAGCGCTCTCCATCTCAAGCTGTACAAAACTGGATGAATCTTTAAATGGCCAGATCGGCAATCAAGGGATTTCGTCCGGCAACGTTCCCGCTCTCTTAAATGCAAGTTATACTGCGATGCGTAACCCTTATCAGGGGCCGTGGGGATGGTGGTCGCTGCAGGAATTTCCATCAGATGAGGCAATTGTGCCAACAAGAGCGGGAGACTGGGACGATAATGGTGCATGGCGTGCATTACATTTACATCGTTGGGCGGCGGATCATTCACGCATTTCTGATACGTTCAGAGATATCAATAGTGTGAGTTATGTGGCTACCAATGTGCTGCAATTTAACCCAACACCTGTGCAGGCTGCACAGGCGAGGTTCCTTCGTGCTTTTGCGCAGTTCTCGATTCTCGATGGGTGGGGACAGGTACCTTACCGTGAACCGGGGGAAGATGTTACGCTGCCCTCTAAAGTTAGAAATGCAGATGCGGAGATCACTTACCTCATTTCGGAGTTGACGGCCATTATTCCTGATCTGCCTGTAGGGCCCACTTATAATGCGAATAAAGATGCGGCAAAGGTATTGCTGATGAAATGTTATCTCAATAAAGGTGCTTTCTTAAACCGGACGGCACCAACTTTTGACGCTGCTGATATGGCACGGGTAATTGCATTGGCCGACGAAATCATAGCTTCTGGCAAGTACAGTTTAACAACTAGATATTATGATAATTTTGCTCCGACAAATGATCAGTTATCTAAAGAAAACATCTTTACAGCACAAAATATTGGTGGTTCTGATGCTGGTGCCTTAAAGGATATATGGGTACCAGGTTTACACTATAACCAAAATCCGAGCGGTTATAATGGATTTGCAACTTTATCAGATTTCTATGCGAAATTTGAAGCTGCAGATACCCGTATTGGGGGTGCCTATGCAGGCGTAACCAACGTATCCGGCATTAAAGTAGGCTTCCTGGTTGGTCAGCAATACGACCAAACCGGTGCTTTATTAAAAGACAGACGTGGTAATAACCTGATTTTTACACCAGAAGTAAGCATTATTGAGCGCGACCCGAACCACCTTGAAGTGGCCGGTATCCGGGTGGTTAAATATCCGATTGATTACGCCAATTTATCCACTAACCTGGCGGAGAATGATTGGGTTTACTTCCGTTATGCTGATGTGCTGTTGATGAAAGCAGAAGCACAATTAAGAACCAACCTGGCTGGTCCGGCTTTAACTCTAGTTAATTCACTACGTACAATGAGAGGGGCTACTCCATTTGCAAGTTTAAACCTGGATAATCTGCTTGACGAACGCGGAAGAGAATTTTTCTGGGAAGGTGTCCGCAGGCAGGATCTGATCCGCTTTAACAAATTCTTGCAGCCTTGGCAGGAAAAGCCAACCGATGATCCGAGATACCTGGTATTCCCAATTCCAGACAACCAGCTCGGTAATCCAAACTTTACCCAGAATACAGGCTACTAAAGTGGTATTAAGGTTAACGGTGACTAGTTCACTGTTAACCTTTTTTTATGTGTCGACAATTTTTATTAAATGTATTAACGATCTTTAATACACCGTACGGTTAACTGTAAAGTATTGTGCAACAATTCTAATACATGCCTAAAGAGCATTAAACCCAGAGCAGGTTATTACAGTCATAAGCAATGAAATTATACTGTAATTATTCTCCCGGATGATAAAAATTATACCTCTCGCAATTTTGCTGGTTATTTCCAGTTTTGATCTACTTGCACAGCAGTCCCTAAAAGATGTACAGGTTACACACGTCTGGGCTCCTGAAAAAGTAAAGATTGATGGTTTGTTGAAGGAATGGAACGATAGCTTCCAAGCTTATAATAAGCATACCAGGTTGTATTATACGTTATCAAATAATGATAAATACCTTTACCTGGCGGTTACTTCTACTGATGCCGGGAATATTAATAAAATCGTAGCGGGCGGGATTACACTCACAATTAATACGGGTGGTAAAAAGAAAGAAAAAGATGGCTACAGTATTACTTTTCCGCTGGCGGGCAAGTCTGCCGGTCGCGGACCAAGCGGGGGGCGCAGAGATAACAGGCAGGGCCCAAGATCACTACCGGCTGTAACGGATACTACTGCAATTGCGGCAAGCCGGAAACAGCTGATCGCTTCGAGTAAAGAAATAAAAGTTTTAGGATTTGCAGGTATTGCCGATACGCTGATCTCGATTTATAATGAATACGGGATTAAGGCGGCAATTGGATACGATACGCTCGGTAATTACAATTATGAATTAGCGGTACCAGTTAAGTTGCTGGAGATTTCATCCGGCCAGCCGATGGAAATCGCTTACAATATAAAAGTGAATGGGCTGACAGTTAACGGTGGTAATGCGATGGGCAGAGCCGGTGCCGGTGGTTTTGGCGGAGTAAGCGGAGGTAGCCGGGGTGGAGGCGGACAGCGTGGTGGAAATGGAGGTGGCGGAAGGAATGGTGGTGTCGATTTTGAAGACCTGGCAAGCCCAAGTGATTTCTGGGGTAAGTATACCTTAGCTAAGAAATAAGAATGACCAGGTTATATATTGTTGCTTTTCTGGTGATATTATCAGGGCAACTGGTTGGTCAGCAAATCCGGACAAAATCACACGTAATTGTCCCACCCCCTTTAGCATTGAGAGAGGTAAGTGGTATTGTTAAAGAAACAAACGGCGATGTAGTGATGGGGGCTACGATCTCTTTAACCTCAAATAAAGACACTTTGAAAGTTGCTACGAATGAGGACGGGATTTTCGTTTTTAAGCAGGTAAAACTGGCCACGTTTGTAATCAGTGTTAAAGCGATAGGATATCTTACTTCCGTTAGGAAATATCTTAATAATGATGCGGTAAGGAGGATTGTATTAGATCCGCTTGAACTTAAAACGGATGCTAATCAATTGAACGAAGTAACGATTAACGGTACGCCAAGTATCACCTATAAAACAGATACTGTAGAATACAGGGCGAGTGATTATAAAGTCCGTGAAAATTCTACTGTAGATGAACTGCTGAAGAAAATGGAGGGGATGGAGGTGGGGACCGATGGTAGTTTAACCCACCAGGGGCAGCAGGTAACCAGGGCCAGGATAAACGGTAAAGATTATGCTGGCGGAAATTTGGCACAAGCAATTCAGAACCTTCCGGCAGATATTGTAGATAAAATACAGATTGTTGACGATTACGGGGACCAGGCTGGCAGAACAGGTATCAAAGACGGAGACCCCGGTAAAGTGCTCAACATTACCACCCGCGCCGATAAATCGGTCGGCAATATCCTGCGCCTTACCGCCAGTGATGGTAATGACGGAAGGTATGATGAGCGGATTTTTGCACAGCGCATCAATGCAAACGAACAACTGGGATTAATTGGTAACATCAGGAATACCGTAAACGGCGTAGCCAGTACTGGTATTAACAGCGGCGGGAACGGTCAGCCCCCTGCAGGTGGCAACAACAGTGCAGGCGGGAGCGGCGGAACAACAACATCGGGCGGGCCATCCTTTAACTACCGTGATCAATGGAGTAAAGCTGTACAAGTAAATGCAAACTATAAATATACTTTTAACAACGTAAAAAGTATAAACAGTAGTGTTGGGGAGACATTCAGCTCGTTAGGTACCACGTCATTTATCCGGGAGAGCAACGGCTCAAACCGTACAAAAACCCACAGTGCCAGTTTTGAACTGGAATATACACCCGACAGTTCAAATTTCTTAAGGATCACACCAAGTTTCAATTATAACGGAAACACCACTGCCAACAGTTCACAGTATACACAAACGGGGCTGCTCAATCAATTTTCCAACGGGTACTCTACCAGTAAAAACACAGCACCTACCCTGGGTGCCATTGTGTTGTATCAGTATATATTTAAAAAACCCAGGAGAAATGTATCCATCCAATTTAACCTGACCCACGGAGACCAGCAGCAGGACCGGGAGCAAAACACACAGATTTTGTACAGGGACGCCAATCAGCAGCTGGTAAAAGATTCGCTCATACACAGAACAGTAGACAGAGGAAACCTGAATAAGAATTACCGGACAAGTTTAACCTACGTAGAACCATTGGGGCCACTTTCCCAAATAGAATTTAATGCGCAAGTAAACTATCGCGGTTATGAAAACAATGCGGTAACCAGTAACATCGGCGAAGAAGGCTTTCCATCAGTAATA
>Ga0247803_1000363_pt1 | contig 25100 bp, 26 predicted proteins | sample UWRJL014104B1_FD_180928 | JGI IMG/M metagenome (GOLD analysis project Ga0247803, IMG submission 180928) | Plant litter microbial communities from Arlington Agricultural Research Station in Wisconsin, United States - UWRJ-L014-104B-1 | ecosystem: Environmental > Terrestrial > Plant litter >...
GCGCGAAGCATTAGAAACTACTAAAATTCATAGCGTTGCCGGAAAATTAAAAGAAGTTGGACTAATGAATCAGCGGCCATTTCGTAGTCCGCATCATACCATTTCGAATGTTATTTTTGTTTAATATGCGGTTGTTGTATAGTTATAGATTTAATCCTTGATTGATATTATAAATTAAGTCATAAAATTCTTCAGGTATTCCTTTGTGATATTTATTACAATGAGAACATTGCGGTAAATTAGTACTTTTCCATTCTTCAAAAATATCAAATTGACTTTTAATTTTTGTAATGTAATGGTAGCCGATTTCCACACTTAGATAGTGCTTGTCTTTATCAGAAATATCTTCATTTGATAATGAATTAACAAACAACTCGATTAAAGTAAGCAAGTGCTTAATTGAGTCAATTTGATATAATTCTGTAAATAATGACATATCATCACAGTCTCTATTATTATTTTTTAATACTAGTAAGTATTTACGCACTGCATCGCTTCCAGTATGAATTTTTTCTGGATGTATGCCATCAGCTGTAGTTTTAGATTTTATTGTATAATGTAAATTATTTATGTCTGTCTCTATAATTTGTAATTGTTTTTTAAGATATGTTACGATTTTATTTTCATCATCACTAGCTTTCTGCTCATCAAGTTGTTTCTGAATTAAGTAATTAGCAGTAACCTGTTCTTTAAGCGCAAAGTACACTAGAATCGCACCTAATAACCCTACAATTGGCGCAGTTATCCCTCCTATAGTACCACCAATGTTATTGCTGTTCTCAGTTGTGAAGTCAATACCAAAACCATATTTAGTAAATATGAAAGGAGTAACGACTATGCAGATAAATCCAACAATCATTATAAATAGTACTTTTTTATCATTTTTCATAAATGTTCTTTAATGTATTAAAATTAGATAGGCTAAATTAAAAGACTTCAACTTTTAAGAATTGGCTCTATAATTATTTTATAAACATAAATAAAATAATGAGACAATTTCATAAAGAGCTATGAAATGAAAATAAAGATTTACAACACGAGGAGTTACTAGTCTTTTGGCAATTATAATCAAACCAAATCCCAACAGATAAGAGACTAATGTAACGTTGTTTTTATTTTTATAAACATATTTTTGATTGCGTATACAAATCAATTTAAGAGCATTCAAAACAAAAACGAAGTTGAGGATATTGGTTTATTAAATAATATGATACTGAAGGAATAAGGATTAGTACTAGAATAAAAATAAGCCGATTTTTTTTTTCATTTATAATATTGGAGATTGTAATTAACATCATTTGTACTAGTATTCCATAAATCATTAATTTCAATGCAATCTGTAAGAATCCTGTAAACGATGAAGAATGGTAGTATCCAATTAAAATTGTGGTATTAAGTAGTAATATGGCTATAAATGATACACTATAAAAAAATAATGAATTACCTACATCAAACAGCATTAAAATTAATGCAGAAAACAAAATACTCAAAAAAAACCAAACAACAGAAAGAGAAAAAATTAGTGCTATTTGAACATAAAAGGGAAAATTAAAAATTTCAGGTTTAAACAGGCAAAAAGGAATAATCCAGAAGCAAAATAAAATTCCAAATGAAATGCATAAACTTTTTAAATTGTCATTCAAATTCTTAAATAACTCTATATAATCACTCATAATATATTTGTCCGTTAGTATTAGCAAATATAAAAATTGAATTGAGATTGGTTAACTATAAGTTAGCTTAAATTTGAGAGACAAGAGAAATATACTGGAACTAGCAATGTTGTAGTTATGAAATGTTAGATTAATTTATTTTAAGTCATGTAGTTTATCAAACTCTTCAATTGTTTTATAACCTAGATACGAATGTCTTCTTCTTTTATTGTACCAATTTTCAATGTATTCAAATACTTCGACTCTCATCTGTTTTTTTGGTAAAAGTCCATTTCCCACAAGTAACTCAGCTTTAAAATGGGTAAAAAAGCTTTCACAAACAGAATTGTCAGTATGATTTTCTCTACGGCTCATACTTCTCGTAACATAATAATAAGAATCTAATGTATTTGTGAAGAGTTTATTAGCATATTGAACTCCTCTATCGGAATGGAAAATTAAATCTTTTATGATTTTCCTATTTTTAACAGCCATTTCCCATGCGGGTAAAGTTGTTACTTTAACGCTTAATTTTGTACTTAAATTCCATCCAATGATTTTCCTGTCAAATAAATCCATAACAATTGTAAGATACATAAAGCCTTTTATTGTTTGAATATAGGTTATATCCGAAACCCAAACTTTAGCAGGCTCAGTTACTGTAAATTGTCTATTTAAAGCATTTGGAACTACGTAGTGGTTATGAAATGAATCAGTTGTGACCTTAAATTTTCTTTTAATTTTTCGACGTAGCCCCAACATTCTCATGTACTTTTTTACTGAAGAATTTTTTATTTTAAACCCTCTGCTTTGAAGTTCTCTTGTAATTTTGAAGCATCCATATCGTCGTTTAAATTCATAATAAATCGATATAATTTCTTGTTTCAATAAAATTACTCGAGATTCTGTATCTGTAAGCTCTTGTTTTTTTGTTCTGTAATATGTGGTTTCTGATACTTCTAATACAGCTAACATTTTTGCAATTGAAAATTCAGATTTATTGTTTTCAATGAAATTTTTAGTCGGTATTTTTCCTTGTGAAACGTATTTAGTTCCTCTTTTTAAAATTTGAAGAGAAATTTTCGAATCTTTAATTTTTCTTTCAAGGTCTGTAATTACAGCTTGTTCCGTAGTTAAATTTGGGTGACCAGGGCCTGGAAAACTTCTTGTTCCAAATTTTTCAAAGTCTTTTCGCCATTTGTACAAATTATCTGGAGATATTCCCAACTCTATTGCAAGACATGCAAGTTGTCCCTTACCTCGCTCATAGCTTAATTTAACTGCATTCACTTTGAAAGTACGTTCGTATGTTTTCATAGGCTGAAGTTTATGGTCAAAGATTTTCAAAATATTCAGATATTTTTTCTTGCATTTGTTTTCTGGTAAGAAGCATATTTAAATTAACCAGTTCAGATTTAAAAGATTTGAAAAAACTTTCTGATACAGCATTGTCATAATGATTTCCTATTCGACTCATACTTCTTCTAATGAACTTATAGGAGTCTAATTTATGGCTGAAGATTTTGTTTGCATATTGAATGCCTCTATCGGAATGAAATATTAATCCCTTCTCTGGTTTTCTTTTTTTGACAGCCATTTCCCATGCTGGCATTGTTGTTTCATTTATAGTTAATCCATTACTAAGGTTCCATCCAATAATTTTTCTGTCATATAAATCCATAATAATTGTTAAGAACAAAAATCCGTTGGATGTTTGGATTCGGGCTATGTCAGATATCCATGCCTTAGCTGGTTCTTCAAATGTAAATTGCTGATTTAAAATATTTGGAAACTTATATGGGCTACTAAGTGAATTTGTCTTAAGTCGGTAATTTCTTCTAATCTTGCTAACAAGACCTAGTTTTCTCATATGGACACAAACTTGACCTGTTTTAATTTTAACCCCTCGACTCTGCAATTCTGCGGTAATTTTTGCTCCACCGTATAACTCTTTATACTCGTAAAATATTGAAGTTATCTCTTTTTTCAACAAATTTACTCTATGTTGTCTTGGCGAAATTGCCTGAGTTTTCCACTTGTCAAATGTGGTTTTATCTGTACCCAATACTTTACACATTTTTGTAATTGTGTATTTGTCGGAATGGTTTTTTATAAAATCATAGATAGTAAGCTTCCCTTCAGAGATGTATTTACTTGCATTTTTAAAAATTTCAAGCTTAAGCTCTGATTCTTTAAGCTCATTTTTAAGTTTCCTTTTTAGTTTGGAAAATTCTGTTTGTTCTGGATTTAATCTCCAATTACCACGTCCACAGAAACTTGTTGCTCCAAATTCGAGAAGTTCTTGTCTCCATCGAGTCATGAGCGAAGGTGCGATAGCAAGTTGTATTGCACCTTTTGTGAGACCTATTTCATATCCTAATTTGACAGCTTTCTCTTTAAAATCACGGTCGTAAATTCTACGCATTTTCATTTATGTAAGTTCGGATTCTCTTCTTACGTGAATTTAAAAAAAAAATAGAATTATTTAAATGATTGGTGGATAAAATAAGTTGTAATAGATTGAAATATTGGTTTTTACGATGTTTCTACTTATTAATATTCGATAACTTTGTGATTGAGTTAAACAAATTAATCAAGGATTATGAAAGAAGTAATCATTATTGATAAAGAAAAGTATTTAAAAGAGAATTATCCTTTTGGCGGTACTCCAGTAATACCAGAGCTAACAAGTGAAATAGTTTGTTATCACTGTAATGAAATTTACAAAGTTGGAGAATACAAAGTTTTTAAGGAAGATGGCATTGAATATATTTGCTGTCCAAGTGCTCCAGCTTGCGACGGAACTAATTATTGATTGGATTCCTATTGGCTAAAACTAAACTGCTTTAAAAAAAAGGTTTGACTTAAAAAGTCAAACCCACGTTATTCTTAAACTTATACACTTTTAAGGATATTGTTTAAAAGAATAATTAAACTTGTTTTTTAGTTATAAATACACTAATTTTTCTTTTTAAATTATCTGCTAATAAGTTGGTTTTAGAGAGGTCATTCAAAACAATATATCCATCTATTGTACCAGCTTGCATTTTTTTATTGCCCTCTTCAATCGAATTAATAAAGTTACATTCAACTGTTTTTTTTATTATAACTTTTTTTTCTTTTTTAATACTTAATCCTTTAGTTGAATCATAAGCTGATGCTATACTAATTTCTCCTTTTTTTAATTTATTTATAACTGTTTGTGAACCTTTGTTGATAACACTTGCATATCGTACAACAGTAGTTCTCCCAACCCCAGCAATTTTTGCAATTTCTGTATTTGTATCAACATGCTCAATAACTTCGGTATTTTTTCCTCCTTTGGACAAATTGATTTTTGCCAATGCTTCAATTGTATCTTTAGATAAGTATGCCAATTGAATTTTCTCAACACTGGAAAGATTTCTTCGCTGGAACTGATGCTTAATAATCCATAACTTTATTTCTTCTAAACTATTAAATGTTTCTTTTATCTCCTTAGTTGGAATTTCTTTTAATTTCAAATCCAAACAAGCTTTTAATCTTGTATGTCCTTCGATGACTAATTTGTCTCCTTCAGAAGTGGTTAAATAAAGGATTGGGTCGTTTAAACCATTTATTTTAATGTCATTCTTTAGTTGGTCAAATAGTTCCGATTCCATCATGGGGAGATATGATTTTAATTCCCAGATTGTATTGAGTTCTTGAAATTCATCCATCACATAATATTTATTATTAAAAACATTAATCATTGGAACGGAATCATCTTTTACGCATGGATTCTGAAGAAATAGATTCCCATCTATCATACAGCCTCCTTTAGCGTGATAACGATGTTGTTTGTCAATGGTAGGGTCATTAGGATTTGGATTGAATTTTTGTTTACCCCATTGCTTAAAAAAGAATGGAACATTATATTCTTCACAGTTTTTTTTTACCTTAAGAATCCAATCTTTTTCAATCGGTCTAGCTTTATTATCTCCACTTTCGCCACCACAAATTACCCAATCAATACCTTTTAAGTTTAAATCAGAAAGCTCTTCGATGAGAGGCTCGATTGATAAAAATTTATGCTTTGCTCCACACTTAACAAGCGATTCGATTCTTCTTTCCCCAGCGACATGCCCAACTGAAACTCCCATCCATATATTATCTGACCAAGTGAGTTGACTTGAGTACTTTTCTAATTCATGATGTCTTTTTGTTAAGACTTGGTACGTATGTTGAGGAGTATCATTCATAACTTTAAAAATCTTTTGTAAAAACTCAATAGTAACATCTTTATGAAATAAATCAGACATGCTATTAACAAATACAGTCTTTGGTTTTTTCCATTTATAATGTTCATTTAAAGCGTCTTCATGCTCAACAAACACATCAAAACCTTTTTCATATCTTGTCTGATTTGGCATGTGCATCATTCTATTTGTCATCACTTCAGCATAACAATTGTCACATTCCTTAGAAATCTTAGTGCATCCTGTGGTTGGATTCCATGTTGTATTTGTCCATTCTATATTTGATTCAGCCATAATCTACATTTTTTTCAAATGTAAAAAATGTACTTAATAATAATCTAATCCAGCATCTAAACTTTTATGAAATTTTTCAGCCTTTGTTCAATTGGTCAAAAGCTATTTTGTGACATCTTTTTCAAAAATCATTGTGCTGTCTGTTAAAGGTAAATTAGTATTAAACGAATTGTTTAATTCTGACACAAATTCTTTAAAAGGAGTCCAGTTACGCTTGATTGTAGCGATGCTTTTAGCTAGCTTTATTGAAATCTTTTTTTGAGTTATTTTTCCATCATTTTGAAAATTCCAATCATCAATTACATCATTAATATCTCTTTGTGTTTTGTCTGTTTTAATCTTACCCATTAATACTGCCGTAATTTTTTGCTTTTCTTTTGATGGTATTTTTTTATCAGGATTAAAGATGATTTTTCTTTCTTTATTCAAATATGGCTCAAGAGTTCCTTCAAAACGTTTTTTTACTACACTACCAACTATTGATTTGATTTTTTCTTCTTCATATTTTTGAGTAAAATGATTGTTAATTTCGTTTGCACATGCAGTTAAAAAACCAATTTCCATTGTTGGATTTAAGAGAGCATATTGTGATAATACGCTAAACATTGTTTTGTTTCGATTACCAACATCAATTTTTTTTGGAATGAATGGAATACAAAGTTTTTTCTTTTCATCAAAAACAATATAATCACTATCATTTTTTTTGAAGTAATCATCAATGTTATTAAATCTGATTTTGTCTGAATTTAAAAAAGTATCATTTAGTGTTATAAGTCCTTCCCTCTTCTCTCCCTCCTGTATAACACTAGATGATACCTTTTTATCGATTGCTTGAAAAGTAAGTGATTCATTGTTTTTATACAAACTAGAATCAAATGACAATACATTTTGCTGAGTAGCTTTACATGCACCTAAGTCAATATTAACACCTAATCTATCTCCAATCGCTTTATAGGTCTCTTTGAAGTTTGACGATGATAAACCATCGACTTTTACCAATATGCCTAATCCTGTTTCTGAAAGTGATTTCCAAGACGAGTAGATATACGGATTAGTTAAATCAATGTCTGTTGTGTCATCAACATCAATATAAATTAATCCTGTCGGCTTATCAATTGTTGAATTGGAAGCTCTACTGATAAAATTAAAGTTAAATCGGAATGTAGGGATTTTATTTATTTTAATCTCTTGATAAACTGGGGATGATTTACCAAGTTTTCTGATGTCTAATATTGTTTGTAAATTAGAATCACCATGTTTGATTGTTGAAAGGACTTCATCAATCGTTAAGTTTTTATTTATAAAAGGAGTTTTACCATTTATAAATTGGTTAATAATAAGCATTAAAAGGTTAAAATTATTCTCTCGTTATTTTTCTCTCATTTTTTACTTGGTGAGAGAAGCTGGGAGATATGCCTATCTTTTATCCCAGCGCCCAAGGTAATCATTGATGATTACTTTTATAAATATCTGAAGATTTATCAAAATTCATTTTTTATTTTCTTATGAATAAAATTAGTCTTAAGTAAGTTAGAAATCAAATACTCTTAAATATACGTAAATTTTCTAACCTTGTCAAGTGTTAAACAATAATAACTGCTCCTTTTTTTGTTTAAAGTTAATTTTTAAACTGTTTATATGTACCATAACAATTCAGATGCTCCTGTATTTACTCTATTGCTGATATCCAAAACCTTCATTTTAGGCTTCCTAAACAGCATTTAATTTAGTAATCAAGCAAAAAATATGGTAAGTTATTTACTCTATTAATATTTTATTACTCAATTTTTAATAATTCTACCATTCATTATAAAAAGGACATCGCAAATCAATTAATCTAATGAAACTTTCTTTCATTTCATCTCTTTTTATAGTAGACATGATTTACAATTTCATACTAGACAATTTTGTCCTTCATTGTCTAGTTTAATAATTAACATTCTGATTTAGTAGATTACACGATTCAATTGTAGTTGTTAATTGGATAAAAATTTAAAATATTTTTTTGAAATCTTCTATTTTTTTTGCATACAGCTTTTCTAATTAATCCCTCCGAATCCATTAAAATAGATTATTGAACATTTTTATTGTTACAAAAAATAACATATTTAGCTGTTGTTGAAAATTAGATTATGATATGTAAATTATTCTCCTCAGAAAAAACGATATTTGTTGCAACTCCTTACAGTTTACTTTAAATGATTATTGAACAAACTCAAAATATAGCATATAATTTTCAAACCATTGAAAATAAAGAAACAAAATCAACTAAACCTATTTTAAAGTGGGCAGGTGGAAAAACTCAATTAATACAAGAACTTTTAAAAAGGTTTCCAGATAATTTTAATAATTACATCGAACCATTTTTCGGTGGTGGTGCTCTTTTTTTTCACACACAGCCCTCTAAATCTATTATCGGGGATATTAATCCAGAATTAATCAATCTATATACAATTATTCGTGACAACCCTACGGCTGTTATTGATATATTAAAAGGATTTGACAATAATGAAGATTTTTTTTATGAAATAAGAAGTTGGAAATCAAATGATTTATCAAAAGAGATGCAAGCGGCAAGAACACTTTTTCTCAACAAAACTTGTTTCAACGGATTATATCGAGTTAATAAAAAAGGAGAATTTAACACTCCTTATGGCAGTTATAAAAATCCAAATTTTGTTAATGAACTAGGAATATTAGACGTGTCAAAAGCTTTACAAAAAACAACTATTGTTAATTCTACTTACAAAGAAACTTTAGCTAAATATGCCCAATCGGGAGACTTGATATTTCTAGACCCGCCATATCTCCCTATTAATAATAATGAGGATTTTAAAAGATACACTAAGGAGGGATTCACTGATGAAGACCATGTTGAATTAGCTGAGTATGTCAAAACATTGTCAGATATGGGGTGCCACGTAATATTAACAAATTCTAATTCCCCACTAGTATATGACTTATATAGTAATTTTGACATTTCAGTTATAAAGACAAAACGTTTTATTAATAGTGATGCAAATAAGAGAATTGGAGAAGATGTTATAGTTTGTGCACCGCCAAAAGTGGGCTTTAGAATTAATTCTCAAAATAATAGCATTCCCGAACAAAACAACTTATTTCCTCAAACAAGATATATGGGAAGTAAGCAATCTCTACTTAAGCAGATAGCCAGTGCCACATCTCCTTTTGAATTTGATTCTGTTCTTGATTTATTTTCTGGAAGTGGTGTAGTTTCTTATTTATTCAAAACTTTAGGTAAAAAGGTTATTGCGAATGACTATATGACAATGAATTCAAAGATAGCTTCTGCTCTTATAACTAATTCAAAAATTACCCTATCAGATAAAGATATCGAATTACTGTTAAGTAAATCCGAGGATGTAGATTACTTTGTGTCAAAAACATATAAGGACATTTATTATTCAGATTCCGATAATGAATTTATTGATTTAGTTAGAAGCAATATCGCAAAATTAAAGAACGAAACAAAGAGAGACATAGCCATGTGTGCTCTGATAAAGAGTTGTGTAAAAAAACGTCCTAGAGGTATTTTTACATATACAGGACTCAGATATGACGATGGTAGAAAAGATTTAAAAATGTCATTCGAGGAACAATTTAGAATAGCTGTAGAAACATTGAATAATGCAGTTTTTGACAACGGTAAAGACTGTAAATCCTTGAATCAAGATTCTATGGAAACAAAAGTGAAAGCAGATTTGATTTATATAGACCCACCATACTATAGCCCTACTTCCGATAATGAGTATGTTAGACGTTACCATTTTGTAGAGGGCTTGGCTCGAAATTGGGAAAATGTAGAAATGCAATGGGAAACTAAAACAAAAAAATTTAAAAACTATCCTACACCGTTTAGCACTAAAATTGGAGCATACGAAGCATTTGACAAATTATTTAAAAGGTATCGAGATAGTATTCTAGTTGTATCATATTCATCTAATTCTTTTCCTACTAAAGATGAAATGGTTGGATTAATGTCTAAACACAAGGATAATGTAGATGTAATAGCTATTGACTACAGATACAGTTTTGGAAATCAAGGGCATAAAGTTAACGATAATAAAAATCAAGTTCAAGAATATATATTTATTGGATATTAATTATATACTATGACAGAAGTAGAACAATATTTTAAAAACTATAAAGAAGCAGGCTTTCACTTCCCGAATTCCTTATTAACTACTTATGCCTTATCATTGGCAACAAAACCGTTCGTGATATTATCAGGAATCAGCGGTACTGGAAAAACAAAAATCGCTCAGCTTTTTCGCGTTCCAAGAGTTAACAATGAGGTAGTTACTGATGCTGTGAGAGATGCGAATCCATTATCAATTAAAGTTACGGCAGAATTCGGTAGATTTAATTTTCCTCAACAAATTTTAACAAGTCTTTTAACTGAAGAAGAATTACAAGATTGGGAAGCAAAAGCAGAGGATTTTAAACAAAGAGGCAATATTGGTAATTTCACAAATACTTATATTTTAAATGTTGAAGATGAATTTGGAACTTTTAAATTAGGTTTTTATGGACAGAGAGCGGTAAGTCCTTTGTTAAGAGTGCGGTTTTTTAAAAGTAATAGAGATAAAATTTCGCCAGAGTATGATGCGACTGAACATCTAACAAAATTTTACAAAGTAGGGGATGTTTTAGAGCTAGAAAAAACAGGAGATAAAAATTATATAGTTAAATCAGTTAATAATGATTTAGTAAAAAAGAAATTAACTGAATTTGAGCTTAGCACTATAGAAAACCATTGTTTCATTTCAGTACGAAGTGATTGGACTGATAACAATGAATTGTTAGGATATTTTAATCTAATTGAAAAAAAATATCATGTCCCAAGCTTCCTTGAATTTGTTTTGACTGCAAGAAATAACCCTGAATATCCATTTTTTGTAATTTTAGACGAAATGAATTTGTCAAAAGTAGAGCACTACTTTAGTGACATTCTAAGTTGTTCTGAAAGTAGAATACAAACAGCTGAAGGAATTACCCAAGAAAGTATCGTTTTACATAATGGCACTGATAGACTTGAAACAGATTCTGAAAATTTCGAATATATTAGCAATAAGATTGAAATTCCATTTAATTTATTTATAACTGGTACTGTTAATATTGACGAGAGTACATATTCGTTTAGTCCCAAAGTTCTCGATAGAGCTAATGTAATAGAATTTAATGATGTTGACCTGCTAGCTTATGGAGGTAAGGAAATAGAGGATACTAATATTTTTAGTTTACAGAAATTTCCTGATTTTACACAATTCACTGTGCCCGCAAAATTCTACTATGAATTATTATCAGACGAAATTAAAAGTTTCCTCGTTGCTTTGAACTCAATTCTAAAAAATCACAATCTTCATTTTGGATATCGTGTAGCAAATGAAATCGCTTTGTATTTGCATAATACGAAGCAATTTATTTCAGAAGATTCAAAAATACTAACACAAGCAATCGATTTTCAACTTATCCAAAAAGTTTTTCCTAAATTAAATGGTGATTATGCAACTTTAGAACAGCCTCTGCGAGAAGTTATTCTTTTTCTTTCTGGTGATTCAGAAATTTCAAACGTTGACGCTCAAAAAACAAGTTTTCCAAATACAGTTAAAAAATTGCAAAATATTTACAGTAAGTTATCTAAAACTGGTTATGCCAGTTTCATAGAATAATATGAAAATTTACAATTTATCAGGAGGAGAAGTAGAATATGAATTGATTGAAAATCAAACATATAAATTAGATTTTCAGTCAGAAGATAATTCTTTGATATTGAAAGAAATTAATAATGCCAAATTGTCAAATTTTATTGATTGGCAAGAAGGTAATAGATTAGGAAGACTATGTATATCCAACTATATCGGTAATATTTATTTCTTTAAAAAAACATATAATGTAAAAAGCATTAAATTTTTGCAAGAACTATCTGGAGTTGAGCAATTTAAAAAAGTACTAAATGAAGTAGAACAACTTTCAAAGAATATAATTTTTTCATATAATTCACCTTCATTTACTTTAAGAGAGGTTGATTATGAAAACACAAACCCATCTACTCTTCTAATATTTAATTATTTCAAAAAAATAATACTTGACTGGGATTCAACAATTAATCTAGAAACCAGTATTAGTAGAATATTGAAAAACCCTAACTTCAAATATTCTAAATTATATGAAATAGATAAAATTGAAAAGATAAAGAGAATAAATAACAAGACAATTAAGCTTTTAGTTAATAAAACTAATGAAATTACTAAGCTACGTAGTCAAGACACTCATCTTTTAAATCTTCCACTGACAAAATTTTTATCACGGAATTCTTCTGAAAGCTATTTTCCTATAAAGAGCTACATGGAGAAAAATAAACTAAATTACGATACTGTTGAAAATAGATTTGTAAAGCATTTCATTAGGTATGTAGCAAGTTTTGCTTATCGATTAAATTTTGTAAAAAATTTACCGACTTCAGTACACGATGAGAAAGAACTCATATTAAAAATATGTAGAAATTTATTAAATAAGCCTTTTTTTAGACAAGTTGGAGAAATGACTGTAGTACCAACAAACTCTACGGTTCTACAAAGTAGAATTGGATATAAAGACATTTTACAACATTATTCAAGAAGTCAATTTGGTATTATGCATATTTTTGAAGAATTTGAAAAAAATGCACTATCAGTTGACTTAAAGAGAATTTCTGATTTATATGAATATTGGGTGTTTTATAAAATTGCTAAGGCATTTCTGGGCAATGATATAATAATAGAACAACAAAGTATACTAACAGAAGAAGGAAACTTATCTTATGGTGTCTGTTTTAAAAATGAAACTATATCTGTTTATTATAACTGGACTGAATCAAAAGCAAGACAATCCTCTTACAGTGTAACGTTTAGACCAGATGTGAGTGTAGCAGTAAAATCTAAAGATGGCTCAATTGTGAAGCTAATATTTGATGCAAAATACAAAGTTGAGCACAAACAAGGGGAAGAAAATACTGAGGGACATGTCAAAATTGATGATATCCATAAAATGCATACCTACGTCGATGCAATTAAAGATACCCTGTTTGCGATTGTTGTATATCCAGGAACAGAATTTTTATTTTACGAAAAGAAAGTTAATACTTCTATAAGAAAGTCAGTAAGCGAAATAGATACATTTAAAGGTGTAGGTGCTTTACCGTTAACTCCAGAAAATATTGAACAAGACAGTCAGTTGGATTCGCTTGTAAATAGAATTAAAGATTTATTACTATAATTTCAGTTCTATAATTTTAAACCTGCTGTTGATGTGATAAGATTGAGGTAAATAATTAATTTTAATTGCAAGAATATGAAGAATGATAAAATGATAAAGTGTGTTGTTACAGATTTAGATGATACAATTTGGGATTGGCTCAATATGTGGTATGGCTCGTTTTACCCATATTTTAAAGAAATTAAAACTAGATATGAAATCGATGATGCTGTTTTAAAAGCTGATTTCAAAAAATTACATCAAAAATACAATACCACTGAAGTATCTTTTGCTTATGATGAACTAATCTCATTAAGTAGTGAGAATAAATTAGATATAATTACTAAGCCCAAAAAAGGAAAAAGCATTTACCACAACTATAATTCTAATAAGAAATCCAAATTAAAGCTTTACGATGGAGTTCTAGAAACATTAGTTGAATTAAAATCTAAAGGCGTACTTATAATTGGCTTTACCGAATCAAATGCTTTTTTTACTAAATATAGAATTAAGCATTTAGGATTGGATGGAATTTTCGACTGTATTTATAGTCCGCTAGATACTGGTATTCCACAAAACACAAATCGAGTTTATGATGACGAATTTTGGGAACCTAAGATAACAGAAATAAGATATCTATCAAAAAGCATAAAAAAACCTGATAGTGAAATTTTAGGAATAATTCTAAGAGATTTTAAAGTTAAAAATGAAAATGCTATTTATATTGGAGACAAAATTGACAGAGATATAAGGATGGCAATTGATACTGGTGTTACTAGTGTTTATGCAAAATATGGAAGTGAAATTGATAATAAAAAATATCAACTTTTAAGAGAAGTAACTCATTGGACGGATGAAGATGTAGCCCGAGAAATTGAATTTCAAAATAAAAATAATAACGATGAAATTACACCCGATTATACTCTCAAGTATTCTTTTAATGAAATACTGTCTCATTTTTCTTTTTCACCATATCAAGATAAATTAAATTTAGATTTACTTCCAACAGTGATTAGTATTTGGAGCGACACTGTAAAAGTTCAACAACATTTTAATGATATAGGTCTTCGAATTAGAAACTTATCATTAACTGCATTTACATTTATCATTGCAACATTGGGTTATATAATTAAAGAAAATTTAATTTTTAGCATTGGTAAATATGAAATTAAAGCAGTTTCTATAATTGCAATTATTGGTGCACTAATAATCTGGTGTTTCCTATTTATGGATAAAAACTGGTATCACAAATACTTAGTTGGTGCTAGTATTCAGGCTTCATGTATTGAAAACAAATGGAATAAACTTCTTCCTGAATTGAGTTTGAGTAATTCTATTTCAAAACAAAGTACTTATAGATACTACTTTCTAAGTTTCAAGTCTTGCAAAAAATTTGGAGTGACTTTAAATTCTAATAAACGATTTATGTTTTTCTATTATCCGTTAATTGGAGTATTGTTATTATTTAGTTTTGCTTCTTTTTTTATGGATTCAAATGCAAGTAAGGATAAGGATAATACACAACGGATTATTTTACTTCATCAAGAAAAAAATGATTTACAAAAAGTAAAAAAATTATCGAAAAAATCTGTTGAAAAAAGCGCCGATGATGTTAAAAATAAATCAATTTATGTCCAGAAAAAAGCTAATGATTCAATAGAGAAAAAGAAGGATTAATCTTAACAACCTTTAAACTGTAAAGGTTTAGCGATTTAATATTCAATCTGTGGGGTAAAATTGCATAATCTCTTCATTATCTCGAAAAATGAGAATTCATATTCAAACAATAAAAACATATAAGCACATTTAGGGATTATTCAAATTTATGCATTCCCTTCTAGAACAGCTAAAGCTTCTCCAATTAAAATTTTTGCTTTATTTACTTCACTTTGTACAACTAAATTTCTTTTAGTAGGTACAAACATTTCTCGTACATCAACATCCAATGCTTCAGCAATCTGCAATAGTAAATTTATTGTTGGTAAATTTTTTTCCGAGTTAATATTACTAATTGTAGTCATTGAGACTCCAACTTTTTTTGCCAATTCTTCACGGCTCATTCCTTTTTGAGCCATCAGTTCCTTTAATCTTAAAATTTCCATATAATATTTTTTACAAATATAACAAAAAAATAAAGTATCACTTAATTTATATAAAATTAAATGAAGTTTAATTTGCTTTTTAGTAAAATATAACTTTACTTTGTATTGTATTAATGAAGTAATACTTGATTATGGAAGCAAAAGAATTTAAAACACAAATTAAAGAAATTAAAGAAAACTTGAAAGGTCTTACTCTTCAATTAGTTCATGCAAATGGCTATAGACCATATTATAGTTTAAGAGATTTCGGTAACGCAATCTTGGAAGAAGAAAAAAAAGGAAATGATTTCCGTATCAATCAAGTGTGGACTAAGGCTGGTATTGTTGGAGCAAAGTCAATTAAAGCTCTTGAAGAGCTTATCAAAAAAGAATCAGTAATAGCAATACAATTTGAAAGCTTTTATAATCAAACTTCAACAGAAGGATTCGTAAGAAGCTTTGGAGCTTTAGACTAACATTTAATAAAGTACAAAATGGAAACTTCATCAAGAACAATGGAAATCGCAAAAACAATAATAAATCAAATTAACTACGCTGACCGCTCAGCACTTATGGCATGGGGAGCAAATAGCTATTGTGCTATCAGTGAATCTAAGGAATTTGAAGGAGGTGTATCTTTTAAGGTTAATGGATTAGTTCATAAAGGATGGGTTAAAGTTTGTCTAAGATGGATTGATGATTATACAATAATATTCATCAACAAAAATCATGAGGTAGTCAAGACTTATGAAGGTGCTTACTGTGATATGCTGGTTCCTGTCATTGATTGGATTGAAGGTAAATAATCTTCAATCTGTGCAAAATTAGATTATAACCATACAGTACACATTAAATAATTTTATCAATTAGTATTTTTAATAAAATAAATTGTGCAATATACACCACCCAAAAATTGCACACTACTCATAAAAAAACATCAATTTATACCATTATGAAAAAAGCTAGATACATCAGACAAAGTACGGCTCAACAATCTAATTTGCGCCAGATGGCAAAAGCCCATCCTGATGAAATACTATTTATTGATACGATAAGTGGTTCCGTTCCATTCAACGAGAGACCACAAGGTAGAAGACTGATGGAAGCCGTTGAAGCGGGAGAGATAAATTACGTCTCTTACCATGCTATTGACAGATGTGGAAGGTCAACTATCAATGTACTTCAAACGCTTCAGTACTTCTATGATAAAAGTGTTGTAGTTAAAATAGATAATTTAGGTTTAGAGTCCATGATTAATGGCAAAGCCAATCCTGTTTTTAATCTAATTACAACAATCCTATCAGAGCTTTCAAGTCTAGAAAAATCTTCACTTTTAGAAAGACAAGCTGAAGGAATTGCTCAAAGTAAGCTTCGTGGGGTCTATAAAGGGCGAGTGAAAGGAACAACTGATTCAGCAGAAGAAACACTATTAAAACATAAGAGAGTGGTTAAGTCTTTAAAAACCAATCCAACTCTTTCACTTAGGCAAATTGCAAAATTGGCTTCCGATAATGATTATAAAGTTTCTGCTAATACAGTAAAAAAAGTAGTTAGCATTCTTCAAAAACAAAATTAAAGCTATGCAAATTAAAATCAAACATCAAGAAGACAGAAAGGAATATATTTTTAATGTTAAAGATGCTGATAATCTTACAACTGCGGAGGTAAATCAGATATGCATCAAAATGGGAGTTAAAGCCCTGTTTGTAAATGGCAAGTATTATAATTTACAAAAGGGCTAATTTTTTACAAAATCTATTCTTCTTAATCCATAAACGAAAAATCAATAGGAACTCCATAAACCTTTTGACTATTGTCTCTAGGGATGTATTCATTTAAAATCTCATGTACTCTATATCCCAACAGCACTCCATCTTCATCTTTAATTAATTCTTCGGATAATTTATTTATCGCTTTCCATATCAAATCATTATTGATTAAAGTATCGGTCTCATTGTAGATATTCTCAAAATAATCAAAATCAAATTTTTCTTCATCGATTTTATAATTAACAAATTCCATTTCATCTCTATAATCTGTAAAATCATTCCCTTCTTGAACATCTTTTAAGTCATATAGGTGTCCAACATCTAAAACCAAATCTGAAAATTTAGACTCAGCAATATATCCTGAAAAGCATAATAGTCCATAATTATACATTTCAATATCTAAAGTGTCGGGAGATTTAAGGAAGTTTCGTGGCGTATAAGCAGGGCAGTTAACGATTCCATCTCCATTATTATGAATATTTATACTATCTATACGACAATTCATTAAGTGATATATGATTGCATGACCAGCTTCATGAATAGAAGCAATTTCTCGAGGGCTTGAATCAAAAGAATAATCTTCATTCAAAAATTTTTTGAAGTCATCCATAAATTATGCTTTTAAAAGATTTTAATTTTAATAAGCGCTAAATATAATAAAGATGAGTCTAAATTAAACTCATTTACCTTAATAACTAATTCTAGAAAAAAGATTTTTTTTCAGTATCTCTTCAAAACAATTCTACTAGAAGTATGATTCTCCAGAGAATCCATGACTCCACTTTTTAAATGCCTATTTTAAAAGTGTACACCAACGATTAGGCGTGCGAACATATTTTCATTTTTTACATCCGAATTTTAAGAAATTGATTTTTTACCTGAATTTTCCAAAATCCAAGAAAAAGAACCCAAAATCAAAATTTTTTTTCGGGATTTTTTTTGACTTAAAAAATAATGAGTTATCATCTTTTCTTAGATATTTATAATAAAGAGAAACATGGAACAAAATGAATTAATCACAATACCTCCAAGTGTGTTAGACCAACTTAAAAAGAACATCGATAAGTATATTTTAAAAGATAAAAAACCTGAAGGATTTGAAGAGGCTCTTAGGTATGTTGCTCTTGAAAAAGCAACAAAATCACAATTAGCAAAACTTAATTCATTTTCAAATAATCATTCCTTATCTAATGATGAAGACAAAGAGAAAATTGAGATATTAGATAAAATGATAGTGTTTGCAAAGAATTGGACAAAACATGAAAATACGAAAAAGGAGTTTTCTAATAAAATAAGAACAAATACAGACTATCCAACTGGAGCATCTACAAAAAAACAATCTGGAAGAGAAGTTGATAGACTTCAACCTAGTCTTTCATCAGTAAAGCCATATACAACCGCACAGATTAATAATTCTGCTCTTATGACTGAATGTTCTAGAATTATTATGATTATGAAAATAATAGATTAAAATATTGGATATTACAGATTCAGCTCTGAAAGTAATTCTGACATCTTAATGTCTAGCGCATTACAGATTTTTAAAAAGATTTTAATCGAAAAGTTCTGTTTTCCTTTCAATATACGTCTGATGCTTGCTTCATCAATTTCGCATGCAGATGCAAACTCCAAATTAGTTTTGAACTTAACTTTGGCTCTGGTATTTATGTTATCACCTAACTTTATTAAAAATTCTTCTGACATCATTCAAAAGTCGAATAATACCGTTTTAAATCATCGGCATATTTGCCGAATTAAATTTTTAATGCTAAGTTTGCCTGAATTTTAACAAATCCTAAAAACCAAAAAATGAACAATCCATTAAAAATTATCGTGAGGGGTGCCGTTCTTGTATTTGCACTTATTTGCTTTGGGGGCTACATGTTCAGTCTTCGTATGAACAATGAATACAGACAAGAGCATCCAAAAACAAAAAGCTTAGAAGAACTGAAAGCATGGGCGCAGACACAAATCATTCAAGACTACTGCCACAGATACTCTTATGTAAAAACCATCAACAATGAAACAAGCCAACAGCGAGAGCTGAGCCGTGTTGACAACAGCAGATATCTGTATGTTCCGCAATTGGTTCGAAATGTCATTGAGGATAATGATTTGCCTGACAGTTACGCTGACGAATTATTTCACTACGTTGACAAAGAAATAGATAAATGCCAATAATCTAATCATTACGAAAGTGGTTTGGAATATTGATAAAACCATTTTAAACTCTTGATATTAAATTTAAACAAACCCTATGAAAAAATTTTTATCGCTGTTATTAGCCAGCTTTCTTTTTGTCAATTGCTCAAGCTCTGATGAGTCGACTGATGACGCTAACAATCCAGTAAAGTCATCGGCAATAAATTTCAAAATAAACCAAATCGAGTACGAACAAAACTACTCGATGTCTGATGTAAATTGGACAAAAAACGATAATACAACAACTAGTGCTAATGAGTTTGAAATAACTGCATCTCCAAAAGTAAAAGGAAAGACTTCTGATATCATAGAAATATTTAGTTTGACAATCAGGACAACAGATAAGGTCTTAGTTGTAAATAAAACATACAATTTATACACAGAAAACACCTATTACTTTTTACCTCTAAATGACCCTTCACTTTGTTATAAAGAAGTTGGTCTTTGGAATACAGATGAAACATCTGGAACAATAAAAATCACCAGTTTTGATGGAAAAACCTTAAAAGGGGAATTCAATATTAGTAACTTAACCAATGATAATGGTTTTCCTTTGGGTTACTGTGACGGTACTAAAATAGTAGAAAAAAGATTCAATATCACAACAGGTACATTTACAGCTATTCCGTAATAATATCATTTCTTAACTAAAAGCCACTCCGTAATGAAGTGGCTTTTTTATTTAGCTCTTGGTGAATAATCTCAATTGAGACTGCCTAAAAGTAATCGTATTTCTTACTGGTTACGAAATAAAACTTTTACCTTAATCATTATTATTTAACTGGCTAGGTATAGTTATCGTATTGTAATCACTTAGTTGAGTTTTTTTCAGTTTTTAAACTTTTTAATATAGAATTATTTACTATAATAGAAATATTATTTATTTGGTATATATAACACTTCGGCTTCGTTACGGCTTCCAAAGTAACAAAGTAAATCTTTTTTGTCTACATTCTTTTCAATAATATCATATAATGACTTGTCTTTCTCTAATGATTTTTCATGGTTCATATTGATATATTTGAATGCGAAAAACTCCGCAACCTTTCTATCAAGTGTCCAGCTTATTCTGAATTTACCTGATTTAATTTCTTCTTTGGAGCAACCTCGATAGATAGTTACTTTATCGGGCAAGTTATTGAAAAATTTCCTTTCTTCTTCATCCATTAAATTCTCTTTTTCAGGACGTGTATCATTTAGATGCTTCAAAATTGTTGATTCATCAGTGTGAGCTAAACTTGAACATGTATAACAATTTGCTACCATTTTCCAATAGATACTATGAGGCATTACATCGTTATGAGTTATCAGTAATTCTCCAAGGTTTTCAGTATTTAAAGCAAACATTCTGTCCCAATCAATAGTTTCTTTTTGGTTGATAAGCAATTTATCAAACCAATCCTTAATTTTTTTTAAAGCAGGTTCTATTGGTCTTTGATTTTCTAAAAAATCTTTATAAGTTTCGTTTAAAAAATCGGTTTGAAAACAAACGCCTAGTTTGTCTGTTTCTTTATGCTTTGTAGTATTAGAACATACTATGTTATATTTGATTAATTGTATTTCGTAGCCAAATACCTTCGTTTGTTGTATATTTGATTTAGCGAAGTCATATTCAAGTATTGCTCTATCTAACTCGTATTGTGTCATAGTTTTGTTTGTTTTGGTAGAACAAAAGTATTTTAAAGTTTTATTTTGCAAGCTATTGTGTATTTCAAAAGAATCACAACACACACACGCACCAATCTGTCTTTTTATGTACATTAACATAGGAAATATCCTTTATTTTGTTTTATACGTTGATTGGATAAGTATTTTCAATAAGTATTAAATTTTCTTTTGGAATATTAATTATATAAAAATCATATACATCACCACCTTCGACATATAAACCTTTATTTTCTTCGACTTCTTGTAGTAGTTTAGCTGGGTCGTTAAGTAAAATATTTTTTCTATAAACTGGTCTATAATCCATTCCGTTAACTGAAACATATTCATATTTCATAGGTCTCGAAATTAATCCTCGAATGTTTAATAATAATTTAAAAGGGTGTCCAATTTCTTTACCACCGTACGTTATAAAAACGCTTGCAAGAACTGTTTTAGCGTCTAATTTATTTATTATAATCCTTGATATAAATTGATTAAAAAGTGCCTTTAATTCGACTCTGTTATCTTTTGCATCGATAAGCATTTGTACGGTCGATTGTGGGGCATTTTGTTTCTCAAATATCTTCTTATTTTGAAAAAGTTCCTCTTTTAATAAATCAATCTTTGCACTAAGCTCAAATTCGCTTTGATTGATATCATCCTGTTTTTTTTCAAAAACACTAGAATCGATTTTGTCAGCAAGATACAAGTCAAGCAAACGTTTCTTTTCATTTTCTTTTTTTGCAAAATCATTCTGAGCAATTTTCAAATCAATTTCAATCGTGCTTATTTTTGTCTTCAAGTCATCAAAAACACCCACTTTATTCATGTGTATGTATCTTGCTAACCTACCGCTCCTAATGAACTCTTCATATATTGTGGATTCCAAAAAGGAAATGTTAACACCTATATTGCCACAATTACCACCTTTGATAAGTCTTGACGAGCATATGTAAACTTTGTCACCACCTTCAACTGGTTTGAATTTTGCAAAGTAATTGCGACCGCAACATCCGCAAATTAATAAGTCTTTTAGCAAATACGTATATGTAGTTAGGTAGTTTCGATGTGTTTTCGTTACGGTTATTTCATTACATTCTTTAAAAAGTTGTTCTTCTATAATTGCAGGAGCAGGATAGAGGTTTCCTTTAAATCTTCTTTGTCCGTAATAAATTGGGTTTTTAATAATCTTGTCGATTGCAACATCTGTCCAAGTTACCTTATCAGCCGTTTTTTCGGTCTTATATTTCATCACCCGATTACCAAATGCCTTTTGCGTTCTTGTTGGTATTTCTTTGAAATTTAAAATATTTGCAATTGCTTTAAATCCGTTTCCCTGCTTGTAGAGATTAAAAATGTCTTTAATAATTTTAGCTTCGTCGTTTTCAATAATTAGTTTTTTTGCTTCATCTTTAGTGTAGCCATAAGGCAAATTTTTAGACCCACCAGCATTTCCATTTATAACACTTTGAAGCAATCCCGATTTACTTCGCTTTTTCATCGTTTTGCTTTCGGAATCTGCAAATTCCATCAAAACCTGCAATATAATATTCATAATTGAATCACGCTCGCCTTTATCGTCTAGGGTTTGCCTGTTAATTGAAGTTATAAATATTGGGATTTTTTTATCTGTTAGGTTATCTATAAGGTTTCTTGTTGCACGTGGGTCACGACCAAGGCGTGATATTTCGGTGCAATAGATTTTTGAAAAATATGCAGAATCATTTTCAATAATTGTGAGTAATTTGCTTAATTGTGGTCTTGATTCATTTTCTTTATAACCTGAAATCTGTTCAGCAAAAATTTCTATATCTTCTTCATTATAGAGAGAACCAATTGCATTTCTACAATCACTAATTTGGCGTTGATAGTCTTGCTTGTCGATGGTTGAGACCCTCGCATAAATTGCTACTTTTCCCATTGAATATCTTGTTTAGATAGTACAAATATAGACCACCTATTTTGTAAAAACAAGTAATGTAGCACTTGTAGGCGGAGGAAGTTACCCACAGCCGGGCGAAATCTCGATGGCACATAATGGCGTTTTGTTTCTGGACGAATTGCCGGAATTCAAACGCGATGTTCTCGAAGTCATGCGCCAACCGCTCGAAGATCGCGAAGTAACCATTTCCCGCGCTAAATTCACCGTAACATATCCGTCATCTTTTATGTTAGTGGCGAGTATGAACCCAAGTCCGAGTGGTTTTTTCAACGATCCAAGTATGCCCAATACTTCGTCGCCGCACGAAATGCAACGGTACCTCAGCAAGATTTCCGGACCTTTATTAGACAGAATCGACATTCATATCGAAGTTACGCCGGTTCCTTTCGAAAAATTAGCCGATGATCGAAAAGCCGAAAGCAGCGTCGAAATCAGAAAAAGAGTTACAGCAGCGCGCGAAATTCAAACCAAGCGATTCGAAGCGCTGGAAAACATACATTATAATGCGCAAATGAGCAGTAAATTAATCCGCGAATATTGCGCACTCGACGACCAATCAAAAGAACTACTAAAAACCGCCATGGAGCGTCTCAATCTTTCTGCACGAGCCTACGACAGAATTCTAAAAGTTGCCCGCACAATTGCCGATTTAGATAACGCACCAACTGTAGTTTCGCAGCACATCTCCGAAGCCATTCAATATAGAAGCCTGGATAGAGAAGGTTGGCTTGGTTAGTATTTTAGATTTCAGATTTTAGATTTTGAAACTTGAAATTGCACAAATTTTGGAATTTAGTCCCGATAGCTATCGGGATTGGAATTTGGAATTTAAAATTTGGAATTTAATCTTTAGTAGCAGAAAATCTAATTTTCATAAGAACCTCCAGTCCCGCTGTACACTATATCTTTTTCTGTCTAAAGGAGCCAGAAAAAGGATATCGCTTCCATCGGGGCTAGGCGAGAGGTTTTGTCATTTATAAGAAAACCATAAATCAGCATTAAAAGAGAAATACAATTAATAACTAAATAAAAAAAACTGCGATAATCAGTTTAAATCTGTGCCAATCTGCTTGCTATTTCTTCCACAGCTTTGTGAATTCTGCGTTTTGTCAGCATAATCTATTATAAAAACCTTGCTCCCGATAGCTATCGGGATTGCGGTTAAAAATCTCACTCAAATTTTAAACTTGCATTTCTCGACATCAAATACGAAGTCAACTTCTTTATTTTTCCTTTTTCCATTTCAAAAACATCACAAAAGACAGCATCCAGCATATTTCCGTTTTTCATATTTCCTTGTACAGCACCTTCTGCAATCACAATATCATTTTCCTCTATCAATTTTATAATCTGAATAGTAGGACTTCCAACAAAATTATCATTCTCAATTTCTTTATCAAATGCTTCTTTACCAACATGCTGATAAATACCTGGCATTTCCCAAATTACATCCTCGGTAAGGCAGGCAAGTATTCTTTGATGATCGCTTACTCTAAAAGCGGCCATGTATTCGTTTACAGTTTGTTTGTTTAATGTCATGTCTAAAACTAATAAGAGTTAATCGTCTATTCACTAACCTTTTTATATTCAAAGGTTCCTATCTGTGGCGTTGTAATGATGCGTTTATTAGTATCAAAATAATCGACAGAAAATTTTACAGGCATCAAAACGGCGATAATGGTAAGTTCAGAATTATCCTTTGATAGTTTCCATTTTGCTTTGTGAGATTCCTCACCAACCAAACTTTCAAAATCTCCATTCTCTTTAAAAACCTGATACACCTGATCAGTTTTATAATATTCCTGAATGTTTTTTTCTTTTCCCTTTTTCGTCCATTTTACCAATTGCCATTTTCCTATAAGTTCTTTTGAAGTTTGGGCATTTACAGAGAATCCTATTATAGTGATAAGAATTAAAAATATTTTTTTCATTGTTGAAATAATTAGAGTTGAAATATAAAATTACTAATTAATCTGTTTTGTACGTGTAAGTTAAGTGAGTTTTCTATTTGAAATTTATGTTTTCTAATTATTAAATTC
>Ga0247803_1000365_pt1 | contig 25021 bp, 16 predicted proteins | sample UWRJL014104B1_FD_180928 | JGI IMG/M metagenome (GOLD analysis project Ga0247803, IMG submission 180928) | Plant litter microbial communities from Arlington Agricultural Research Station in Wisconsin, United States - UWRJ-L014-104B-1 | ecosystem: Environmental > Terrestrial > Plant litter >...
CCGAAGAGTAGGGAGGTCTGGCCATCCACCACCCGGGTGTCGAGGTGCGGCACCGACATCGGCGGGGCGCCGACGGCGGCCTTGCCGTAGACCTTGGCCTGGTGCTGGGCCACGATCGCCGGGTTCGACGTGCGCAGGAACTGGCCGCTGATCGGGAAGCCGCCGAAGCCCTTGATCTCGGGGATGCCGCTCTTCTGCAGCAGGGCGAGGGCGCCGCCGCCGGCGCCGACGAAGACGAACTTGGCCTCGACGGTGTTGGTGTAGCGGCCCACCAGGCTGAGCAGTTTGAGCTTCCAGGAGCCGTCGTTTTGCTGCTTGAGCGACGTGACCTGCTGGTTGAGGTGCACCTTCACACCGCGCTCCTTGAGCGAGTCGAAGAGGTAGCGGGTGAGGGCGCCGAAGTCCACGTCGGTGCCCGAGTCGATGCGGGTCGCGGCGATCTTCTGCTTGAGGCCGCGCTTCTTGGTCAGCAGCGGGGTCCACTCGCCGATCACGGCGGGGTCTTCGCTGTACTCCAGGCCGGCGAACAGCGGCTGGTCGGCGAGCACGTCGCGGCGCTTGCGCAGGTAGTCCACGTTGTCGGCGCCGTGCACGAACGTCATGTGCGGGGTGGAGTTGATGAATTTCTCGGGCTCGGGCAGCACCCCGGTGTCGACCAGGTGCGCCCAGAGCTGGCGGCTGATCTGGAACTGCTCGTTGATGGCCACGGCCTTCTCGGCGGTGACGGAGCCGTCGGCGGCCTGGGGCATGTAGTTGAGTTCACACAGCGCCGCGTGCCCGGTGCCGGCGTTGTTCCACGGGTTCGAGCTCTCCTGCGCGAGCTCGCCGAGGCGCTCGTAGACCTGGATGTTCCAGTCCGGCTGCAGTTCGGCGAGCAGGGTGGCCAGGGTGGCGCTCATGATTCCCCCGCCAATCAGGGCGACATCGACCTTTTCTGAATTCACGTTCTTACTCTAACCCGGCGCGCGGGCGGGTCCGGCGGGGTGCCGCTGCGCATCCTGTGGCACGGAGGTTGGCGCCCGAGGACCCCGGCCCCGCACCAGTGACACCGGCGCGGATGCGCTCGGCCGTCGCCGACCAGCCCGGTCCGCACCGAACCGCTGATGCGGGCGTATATGGTTGCCAAATGGACTCCACTGGAAGCCGTCTCGGCCTGTCCCTGGGCATCATCGCCCTCGCTGCGCCCATCGTGGCCCTGGGCCTGTTCATCGGGACCTTCGCGGCGCCGGTCACCAGCGCCGCCCACAGCAACCCGCTCGCCGGGCTCTCCTTCTATACCAACCCCGATTCGACCGCCAACATCGCCGCGACAGCCGCCGCGACCACCGCCCCGGATTCCGCCGAAGCCGCCACCCTGGCCCGGATAGCCGAGCAGCCCTCCGCCATCTGGCTGCTGCCGGAGAAGTACCCGATGGACACCGTGCAGGCCGACGTCGCCGCGATCGCCGACGCCGCCGTGGCCGCCGGCCAGACACCGGTGTTCGTGATCTACGGCATCCCCGACCGCGACTGCGGCAACTTCTCGGCCGGCGGCCTCTCGGAGACGGACTACCCGATCTGGGTCTCCTCTATTGCGACGGCGCTCACGCTCACGCCATCCGTCGTGATTCTCGAACCGGATGCGCTGTCGCTGGCCACCGAGTGCGGCAACGTCGACCAGCGGGTGGCCCAGATTCAACAGGGCATCACCACCTTCGCGCCCACGCTCGCCACGGTCTACCTCGACGCCGGCCACTCCGACTGGCTCGACCCGGCCACCGCCGCGGACCTGCTCAACCGGGCCGGTGTGCAGAACGTGCGCGGTTTCGCGACGAACGTGTCCAACTACAACGACTCGGCCGCGGAGCAGGCCTTCGGCGAGGCCGTCTCCGCGCTCACCAACGGCGCCCACTTCATCGTCGACACCTCGCGCAACGGTCGCGGCGGCAACGGTGAATGGTGCAACCCCACGGGCCGCGCCCTGGGCACCATTCCGGAGGCGACCACGGATGGGGGCCTCCGCGATGCGAACCTGTGGGTGAAGGAGCCCGGCGAGAGCGACGGCACCTGCAACAACGGACCGGCCGCAGGCGAGTGGTGGAACGAGCGGGCCCTCGAGCTCGCGGCCGCCGCAGGCTGGTAACGGCGTCTAACCGGCTAAAAAACCTGGGTCTAGGTGATGGATGCTCAGACCACGTAATATACTCAGGTATGTCGTCAGCCGGGGAAGCACGCAGGGTAGCGGTGATCATCGAGGACGACGCAGACATCCGCCATCTGCTTGAAGCCGTACTCACTCAGGCTGGATTCGACGCCATCGCGACGAGCAACGGCCTCGACGGGGTGCGGGCGGTTCGCGCGTACGACCCTATCGTCACGACTCTCGACGTGAGCATGCCCGGCATGGACGGGTTCGAGACCGCCAAACGGATTCGCGCGTTCAGCGCCACCTATCTCGTGATGCTCACCGCCCGCGACGAAGAGATCGACACCCTGCAGGGTCTCGAGGCCGGCGCCGACGATTACCTGACCAAGCCGTTCCGGCCGCGTGAACTGCGCGCCCGCATCGACGCCATGCTCCGCCGGCCCCGCCTGGCGCTGCCGCCGGACGGCACCGCGCCGGAACCTGCCGCGCCCGCGCCCGTCGTGTACGCCCCGGCCGAGCCCGGGTATGCGGAGCCCGCGTTCACCCCCGCCTACGTGCCGCCGGTGACGGCCCCCACTCCCCCGGCCGCCGACCTGCCGCCGAGCCTGACCCCGGTGTCGGTTCCCGGCGCGCACGCCGCCGCCCCGGTGGCGCAGGCGACCTCCGCCGCATCCGCCAGCAGCGACGAGCGGGCAGACGACTGGCTGGAGCACAACGGGCTGCGGCTCAGCAACGACATGCGCCTGGCCATGCTCGGCACCGCCGAGCTGGACCTCACCCGCACCGAGTTCGACCTGCTGGCCGCGCTGCTCGAGTCGAAGCGGCGCGTGCGCAGCAAGGCCGACCTGGCGCTGCTGCTGCGCGGCGAGAGCTATGTGACGTCGTACTACGTGAACGAGGCCGACAAGCGCGCCGTCGAGGCGCACCTGAGCAATCTGCGCCGCAAGCTCGGCGACAGCCTCACCTCCCCGCGCTGGCTCGAGACCGTGCGCGGCGTGGGCTACCGGCTGGCGGCGTCGGATGAGGCCGGGCGCGACACGTTCTAGGCCGGTGGGTCGGCGCCGACGAGCCTGAGGTGCGCTAGCGCTGCAGGGCGAACATGGTGGCGAGGTCGGCGCAAGCCTGCTCGCCGACCTCGTTGAGGCGGGGGATGTGCCGCATCGAGCCGGGGATGTCGCCGTCGCGCAGGGCGTCGTGCATCATGGCGGCGGTGGCCTCCACCGTGACCGCGCCCACCATGGTGCTGCTCGAGCGGATGCTCAGCAATACCACGTGGGCTTCCTCGGCATCCGGGAACTGGGCCCCCAACGCCGCGGCCAGGCGTTGGGACCGGCTGTGCCAGAGGTGCACGAAGTCGTGCACGAAGCGTCGTTGCATGTCGCGGTCGCCGCCCATCTGGGTCAGCAGCGCGCGCAGCGCAGTGGCTTCGATGTGGGCGCTCAAACCTTGTAACCGCGGTGGCGCTTGATCAGGGTGAAGAACATGGTCAGGGTCTGCAGCACGGTGGTCACTCCAAGGATCGGCCATCCGATCCACAGGATGGTGGACTGGATCACGATGGGCAGCTGCATCCAGATGAACACCATTGCTGCCGCCGCGGCGAGCCCCACTAGGAGGGGTACCAGGTGGGCGTTGCCGGAACCGCGCTCGGCCTTGGCCTGCTCCGCCCAGTTGTCGACCTGCTTGTTGCTGGCGAATTTGGTCCAGGCGCGCACGAAGTGGCCGATGCGCACCCACATGTAGATCTCGGCCGGGAGGAACCCGATTGCGAAGACGATATCCTTCCAGGTGCGGCTCTTCATCGACATGGCAGTGCGGAAGTTGAGCAGGATGGCGATGGCCGGCGGGATCAGCCAGATCGGGCTGAACACGAACGCGTTGATCGACAGCGACGCGAACAGCAGGATGAAGAACATCACCCGGGTGAGCACGTTGACGATCATGGAGAAGTTCTCCAGCCAGCGCAGGCGCAGGTTGGGGTGGAAGGGCTGGCCCTTGGTGTCGCCGCGCTGACCGGGCCACATGAGCTCGATGGCGCCGAAGTTCCACTTGACCTGCTGGGCATCCAGGCCGCGCAGGGTGGTCATGCCGCCCACGTTGGCGCGGGCCTGCGCGCTGATCTTGGTGAGGTAGCCGGCGCTCTTGATCTGCAGGGAGAGCAGGGAGTCCTCCACCTCGCTGTCCTTCACCCACGGGGTGGCCTGGTGGCTGTCGACCATCACCTCGCGCAGGGCTTTGATGGAGAAGATCGAGAACTGGCCGCCGAGCACGGCCATGTTGCGGCCGCGGAGCATGTTCTGCATGTTGAATGCGGCGAACTGGGCGCGCTGGCCGGCGATGAGGAAGCTGGGGATGAGGCCGTTGATCACGGTGTCGTCGATGCTGTAGATCGCGGAGATGCCGCCGACCCGGGTGTCCGAGGAGATTTCGGCCTCGAGCTGCTCCACGGCGTTCGGCGAGGCGGTGGTGTCACCGTCGACGCCGAGCAGGAAGTCGCAGCCCTCGATGAGCGAGTAGCCGTAGTTGAGCGCGCCGACCTTCTTGTCGGGGTTGACGCCGATGTCGTGCACGAACACCTCGGTGAACTGCATGACACCGTCGGTGACGACCTCGTGCGGGCCGGCGTACTGGCTGGCGATCTTGACGGTGTCGTCGGTGGTGTTGTTGACCACCACGTGGATGACGTCGGGCAGCCGGGTCTGGGCCAGGAGCGACTCGAGGACACCACCGATGGAGTCGGCCTCGTTGTACGCGGGAACGATGCAGCCCACCATGGGCCGGGACGACGGCAGGCCCTGCACCATCGAGTTGAACTCGTTGGCATAGGCATCCGCCACCGGGTCGACGGCCGGGATGATCTTGGTGTAATTGTTTCTCTCGTTCACAAATCCCACTCTGTCAGGCCGACACACGGTTTGACCCCCAATCGGGTCAAGGTTTTCACAAGATAAGCTCAAGAACAGCGCAGCAGTCGCTCGCACGGAGCAAATCGGGGGATCCCATGCCGACGTCAACCCGCACTCGCCTCGCGGCCCTTGCCTGTGCCGCCGGCCTCACGCTGACCCTTTCCGGTTGCGGGCAGGCCCCGTGGGCCGACCTCGATGCGGGCGCATCCGCCACCCCCACGGCCAAGGCCACCATCACGGCGATCGTGAACGACCTGGCCACCGGGTCGACCCGCCACCAGATCACGGCCGGGGATGCGGCACTCACCGTGGACTACTCCTCGACCCTGAACATGGGCGAGTGGACCGCGGCCGCGAACAAGCCCGTGAGCTTCTCGCTCAGCGCCACGCTCGGCACCGACGACGGCCAGGACGTCTTCCTGTCCAAGATGACCGTCGTAACGGCCGTCACCGGGCCCACCGGCCCGCTGGAGCCACCCGCACCGTTCGTGGACCAGTCCACCCTGGCGCCCGGGTACCTCATGAAGGCGCCGTACAGCTACGGCCAGACCTACGTGATGTCGGCCATCGACCCCACGGCCACCAGCGTGACCCTGTCGTTCACCTACGAGCTGCTCATCCAGACGACGCCCACCGCGGCCTCGTTCGCGAAGCAGACCGCCAGCGACCAGATCACGATCGCCATCGTCAAGTAGCCGTGCGCGCCCCCAGGTCTCACGAACTGTGAGCTAAGCACCTAAAACGCGCGAATCCTGGTGCTTAACTCACGGTTCGCGGATGGGGGCGGGGCTAGAACTCGCGGGCGGCGGCGGGGGCGGCCTCGGTGGTGACGGCGATGTCGTTGCCGCCGCGGCGCTTGACGATGTCGATGGCCCGGCCAGCGGCCGCGCTGAGGTTTTCGAGGTCGTAGCCGTGGTCGAAGGTGTCCGCGATGCCGAAGCTCGCGGTGAGCCGGATCTGGTACGACTCCCCCAGCGGTCCGTCGACGAGGGCGTTTTGCATCCGCTGCACGATCGTGAGCGCCTCGGTGGCGGAACCCACCGCGGCGAGGACGTAGAAGCGGCCCGCGGCGGGGTGGCCGATCAGCGACATCAGCGGCGCGCTGCCGCGGAGGGTGTCGGCGAAACGGGCGATGGCGTCGTCGCCGGCGACCCGGCCGAACGCGGTGTTGATCTCCGGGAGGTTGTCGATGTCCGCACCGATCACGGCCAGGCCGAGCTCGGCCCGTTCGGCACGCTGCAGGTGATCGGTGGCCGCCTGCTGGAACGAAGTGCCGGACAGCACGCCGGCGGCCGAGTGGATGCCAACGGTGATGTCGCCGACGGCGTTGCTGCCAACCCGCTCGGCGCGCAGGATCGACGCCGCGATGCACGCGGTGACGATCAGGCCCATGTTGAGGATCGAGGTGGTGCCGGAGCTGAAGTAGGTGGTGAAGGTGGCGCTGTCGACGCCATCCGTGATGAAGGCGATGGCACGACCGGAGTAGAACAGCGCCACGATGAAGAGCACGATCGAGAAGATCCGCCCGTTCACGTTGCGGCGCAACCGGCCGCGGAGGGCCTCGGCGCCGCCCAGGGCGCCCATCAGCGCCACGATCAGCCAGAGCGGGCCGGCCCCGGCCCATTCGCCCCCGTCCGCGCCGGGGATCAGGGTGATGACGGCCACGACCAACGCCAGGCCGCCGACCACGGCGAAGCCCGAGCTGCGTCCGTTGTAGACCCGGCTGCCCGACCAGAGCGCGCCGACGGCGACGACCAGGGACGCGTTGGCGACGGTGATCGACCACCAGGCCTCGTCGCTGACCAGGTAGACGCCGTAGCCGACGGCGACCATGATGCCCGCCACGAACGCGAGGCTCCACAAACGGCCCGGGGGGTCGTTGCGGTTCAGCGCCGTATTAAAGATGAACGAGACCCCGCACAGGATCACGATCAACCCACTGATCATCTGCAGGGTGGGTCCGTCTAGTTGCATGCTGTCCCCCGCTGAGCGTGGCCTGCCACGCTCAACCTCTGTTCACCGGGAGCGTGGCGATTGCCGTCGTCCCCTTGCCTTTGGTCGACTCCAGGCGCAGATCGCCGCCGTGTTCGCGCATGATGTCCCGGCTGATGCTCAGGCCCAGTCCCGTGCCGTGCACGCTGGAGCCCCGCACCGAGTCGGCCCGGTAGAACCTGTCGAAGAGGTTGCCCTGTTCGTCCTCGCTCATGCCCCGGCCGGTGTCGGCGACCCGCACTTCGATGCCGCAGGACACCTCTTCCACGGTGACGCTGACCTTGCCGGACTCCACGTTGTACTTGATCGCGTTGGAGAAGATGTTGTCGATCACCTGGCGCAGCCGGAACGCATCCGCGATGACCGTGATCGGCGGCAGCTTGGCGACTTCGAACCGGATGTCGCGTTGCGCGGCGAGCGGCTCGGCCGACTCGATGGCATCCGTGATGACCGCGGTCAGGTCGCAGGCCGCGACGTTGAGCGCCAGGCCCTCCTTGGATTCGCTGGCCGCGGTGAGCAGGCCGGAGACGATTTCGAGGAGCCGGTCGGAGTTCTTCGACGCGATCTCGAGCATCCGGCGGGTGTCGGGGTCGACCCTGTCGTCGTCGAGGGCCAGTTCGAGGTAGCCCAGGATCGAGGTGAGCGGGGTGCGCAGCTCGTGCGAGACCGAGGCGACCAGGTCGTCTCTGGCCTGAACCGCACGTACCTCGGCGGTGACGTCCCTGGTCACCATGACACCACCGTCGTAGCGGCCGGTGTGGTCGTGGATGGGCCGGGCCGACACGAGCACGGCGGCCTGCTGCTGATCGGGCGAACCCAGCCACACCGTCACGCGGTCCACCGTCTCACCGCGGATGGCCCGCTGGGTGGGCCGGTCGGGACCGTCGAAGGGGGTGACCCCGTCTTCCTTGTACACAATGCTGGCCAGGCCGACCCCGTCGCTGACGCCGAACCGGGTGAGCATGGAGCGCTGGGCCCGGTTGACGAAGTTGACCCGGCCCTCGCTGTCGTAACCGACCACACCGAAGTCGACGGTGTTGAAGATCTCGTCGAGGGTCTGCTCCTGGCGCCGGGAGCGCTGCAGGGCGGCTTCGAACAGCCCGGCCTGCTGGGTGAGCAGCACCCGCTGGGCCAAGGCACGCCGGTTGGAGGTATACGTGACGGAGGCGACGAAGGCGAGCATGATCGTCACGACGGCCAGCAGCGGCGCCTGCGAGGTGGCATAGCCGGTGGCGTTGAGCGGGTCGTTGAAGAACTTCAACGGCAGCCCGGCCCAGAGCAGCAGGGTGGCGAAGATGACGCTGCCGGTGGCGCCCGCCTGGCCGAAGTGGGTGGACATCCAGATCACCGGGAACACCAGCAGGAAGCTCACGCCGAGCTGCGGCTGCGCCTCCCGCGCCAGGGCGAGCCCGACGATGTCGAGGAGCGGAAGAATGACGATGTAGACCTTGGGCAGCAGGCGCCACGGCACGGCCGCGGCCAGTCCGGTGGTGCCGAAGATGATCATGACGCCGAGGAAGTACAGCGGCTCCACGAACATGGCCGCGTTGTTGGCCACGGTGACCGCCACGAGCAGCAGGGTGGCCGCGGCCAGGAGCAGCTGGGAGAGGAACACGGACCGCTCGACGCGCTCCCGCACGCCGACCCGCGGCACCCTCATACTCTGCTCGACCATACTGCGACCCTAGCGTTTAGAGGGAAAGCTCAGACGCGGCGCGCACGGGCAGAACGGCGTCTGCGCCAAACTCCTCGAGCCGGGCGAGGGTCTTCTCAAAGCTGCGCGGCACACCGTAGTGGAATCCCTGCGCGCTGCGGATCCCCAGCGCGGACAGGTGGGTGGCCATGGCCTCGTTTTCGACGCCCTCCACGATCATCGAATACTCGAGGTTGTCGCCGAAGCCCTGCAGGGCGGTGAGCACCTCACGCTGGCGCACGTCGTCGAGGTCGTCGACGAGGCTCTTGTCGATCTTGAGGATGTCCATGGGCATCCGCACGAGCGCGTCGACCGAGGAGTCCTGGGAGCCGTAGTCGTCGAGGGCGATCATGATGCCGATGTCGCGCAGGTGGTCTGCCTGGGCGCGCACCGCGGTGGACACCCGCGCGACGGAGCGTTCGTTGAGCTCGAGGCAGAGCGAGATGCCCGGGTAGCGGTCGGCGAGGTCTTCGACGAAGCCGCCGACCCGCTGCGGCAGGATCTGGCCGGCCTCGACGTTGATGGTCATGCAGACGATCCGCGGTTCGATCAACCGGAAGTCCGCCGCGGCGGCCATGGCCTTCAGCGCCACCTGGCGGGTGAGCGCGTCGAGCCGGCCGAGGCTCTTGGCCTTCTCCACCAGAGACGGCGGTGACAGCGGGCCGAGCTCGGGGTCGGTGTAGCGCACGAGGGCCTCGAAGGCCCAGATCTGACCGGTGACCAGGCTCACGATCGGCTGGAAGGCCAGTTCGAGCAGGTCTTCGTCGATGGCGCGGGCGACGATGTCGTTCATCTGCGAGGAGCGGTGCCCGGAGATGTTGATGCTGCTCTCGTTGGCCGGGCCGCCGCGGCGGCGGGACTTCTTGATCGCGAGCATGCTGCGGTCGGCGTCGCGCAGCAGCTGGTTGACATCCGTTTCGCGGTGCGCGGAGTAGGCCAGGCCGATGCTGAGGATCGGGTTGAGCACGGTGCCGCTGACCGCGAGGGGTTCGCCGGTGGCCTCCATGATGCGTTCGGCGAGCAGCTTGGCCTCGGCCAGCGACGACAGCCGGGTGAGGATGACGACGAACTCGTCGCCGCCGACCCTGGCGACGACGTCGTAGGGGCGGATGACGGCGCTGAGCCGGCGGCCGAGTTCGCTGAGGATCTCATCGCCGGCCTGGTGGCCGTAGCGGTCGTTCATCCGCTTGAAGTCATCGAGGTCGATGAACAGCACGGCCAGCGCCTCGGAGTAGTCCCGGTGGTCGTTGATGTTGGCGAGGGCGTCCTGGAAGGCACCGTAGTTGGGCAGCCCGGTGAGCGGGTCGGTGTTGGCACGGATGGTGAGGCCGCCGATGCTCTCCCTCGCGGTGAAGACCACGTCGGCGGTGTGCGCGAGCGCTTCGAGGGCACGGCGGTCGTCCCGGGTGAACGGGTAGTCCATCACGTCGCGGCGGGCCACCAGGAATTGCCCGCCGAGCGCGCTGATCGCCAGCGGGGCGTCGATCTCGCCGAGTCCGGCCGGCTCGTGGCGCACCGCGGCGGACTCGACGCCGACGGTCTCATGCACGGCGCGGAGGAGCACGGCGGCGAGGTCGGTGCTGGTACCGGCCGGGGCGATGGTGATGGGGGTGGCCTGCCCGCCGGTTTTGACGAAGTGGTTCGTGGCGTTGAGGTCGATGACCCCGTCGACCACGCCGGCCAGGCGGCGCCGCATTGCCGTGGCCCGCACAATCAGGATCGCGCCGGTGCCGATAACGGCCAGCGGCACCAGCGTGACGGCGACGGCCAGGGTGTCGGTGCTCAGGTCGAAGAACGGATGCGTCCACGCGGCGATCAGGGCGCTCAGCCCGGCGTAACCGCCGCCGATCAGCACCAGCCGGATTACCGAGTAGTGCCGGCCGGTACCGGGGTCCACCTGGGGACGGTCGAACCGGCGGCGGAGCGCCTCCAGCGCGACGACCACGATGAGGTAGGCGACCGCGCCGGCCGCCGAGGCCCACGAGTCTCCGGCGCCGAACGCGTGTATCCCGTCGTGGGCGAAGAAGAAGGCGGCGCCGCCGGCACCGGTGAGACCGGCCGCGTAGAGCGCGACCTCGGGGCGGCGGGCGCGCAGCCACACCACGATCAGAACACCCAGGCAGACCAGGCCGACCGCCGTCGCCGTGTCGAAGACCGGTTCGAGGGCCAGCACCACGATGATCGGCAGGCTGACGACCGGGCTGCGGTGCGGCTCCGTGCCCAGCCGCAGCCGGACGATGTCGAGGGTACCGGCGCAGGCCACGGCCATCAGCGCGATGAAGAAGTGTTCGGCGTTGCCGCCCAGCACCAGCTGGGTGAGCGCGAAGCCGATGAAAATCAGCCCGGTCGCCGCGAAGACCGCGAAAGCCACCCGGCCCACGGCCGTTGCCCCCCTAATAGTCTCCACAAGATCTGACACTACTGGAGCGGACCACGGCTGTGCGCCTCGCGGCAACTATCCGACGCTGGTTTTGGCGGCGAGTTTGGCGGCGATGAGCTCGGCGATCTGCACGGCGTTCAGCGCGGCACCCTTGCGCAGGTTGTCGTTGCTGATGAAGAGCGCGAGTCCGCGGCCGTTCGGCACACCGGGGTCCTGGCGGATGCGGCCCACGAAGCTCGGGTCGGCGCCGGCAGCCTGCAGCGGGGTGGGGATGTCGGTCAGCTGGACGCCGGGCGCGTCGCTGAGCAGTTCGGTGGCGCGGGCGACCGAGATCGGCTTGCCGAATTCGACGTTGATCGACAGCGAATGGCCGGTGAAGACCGGCACGCGCACACAGGTGCCACTGACCAGCAGTTCGGGCAGGCCGAGGATCTTGCGGCTCTCGTTGCGCAGCTTCTTCTCTTCGTCGGTCTCGAAAGAGCCGTCGTCGACGATGGCTCCGGCGAGCGGGATGACGTCGAACGCGATCGGACGCTTGTAGATGGTGGGCTCGGGCATGCTCACCGAGGAGCCATCGTGCACGAGCTGGAAGAGGTTGTCGTCGCTCGCAGCGGCGCGGATCTGGCTGGCCAGTTCCTGCGCACCGGCCAGGCCGCTGCCGGAGACCGCCTGGTAGGTGCTCACGATGAGCCGCTCGAGGCCGGCCTCGTCGTGCAGCACCTTGAGCACCGGCATGGCGGCCATGGTGGTGCAGTTGGGGTTGGCGATGATGCCCTTGACGGCCTGGTCGATGGCCTCCGGGTTGACCTCGCTGACGACCAAAGGCACGTCGGGGTCCATCCGCCAGCCCGACGAGTTGTCGACCACGGTGACGCCGGCCGCGGCGAACCGGGGCGCCTGGCTCTTGGACAGGGTGGCGCCGGCGGAGAAGATCGCCACATCCAGGCCGGTCGGGTCGGCGGTGGAGGCGTCCTCCACGACGATCCGCTCGTCCTTGTACGGCAGCACGGTGCCGGCGGAGCGCGCGGAGGCGAAGTAACGGATGCTGGCGACCGGGAAGTCGCGCTCCTCGAGCAGGCGACGCACGACCGCGCCGACCTGGCCGGTGGCGCCGACGACGCCGATGTTGATGCCCGCGCGGGTGGGTGCTGCGGTGCTGGTGGCTGCGGTGCTGGTCACTGTGTGGTCCTTACTCAGTCTGGTCTCGTGCGGGTCGGTCTCGGGCCGGGATACGCATAACTCCTGCAATTCTCCCCGTTCGCACCCGGATCGGGCCGAAACGGCTGTTTTTGGCAGGAAGTGCAGGAGTTACGCCGAGGCGGGCGCTGTTAGCGGCCGGTACCGCCGTGCACGACGGCTTCGTCGTCGCTGTCGAGGCCGAAGGCGGTGTGCACCACGCGCAGGGCCTGGTTGATGGTGTCGGCGCGGGTGACGACGGAGATGCGGATCTCGCTGGTGGAGATCATCTCGATGTTGATGCCGGCCTCGAACAGCGCCTCGAACAGCTTCGCGGAGACGCCGGTGTTGGTGCGCATCCCGGCGCCGACCAGGGCGAGCTTGCCGATCTGGTCGTCGTACTGCAGGCCGGCGAAGCCGACGTTCTGCTGCTCGTTGGTGAGCGCGGTCAGCACCTGCTGGCCCTCGGACTTGGGCAGGGTGAACGAGATGTCGGTCAGGCCGGTGGATGCGGCGGAGACGTTCTGCACGATCATGTCGACGTTGGCGTTGGTCTTGGCGACGATCTTGAAGATCTGCGCGGCCTTGCCGGGGATGTCGGGGACGCCGACGACGGTGACCTTGGCCTCGCTGAGGTCGGCCGCGACCCCCGCGATGATGGGCTCTTCCACTGGCTCTCCATTCAATAGTGCGGCGGCGTACGGGCTGGTGGCGCCCGCGTTGTAGACGATGGTGCCGGTGTTGTTGTTGAACGACGACCGCACGTGCAGGGTGACCCCGTGCCGGCGGGCGTATTCCACGGCGCGAATGTAGAGCACCTTGGCTCCGGCGGCGGCGAGCTCGAGCATCTCTTCGCTGGACACCCGGTCGAGTTTGTGCGCCTTGGGCACCACTCGGGGGTCGGCGGTGAAGATGCCGTCGACATCCGTGTAGATCTCACAGATGTCGGCGCCGAGGGCCGCGGCGAGGGCGACGGCGGTGGTGTCGGAACCGCCGCGGCCGAGGGTGGTGATGTCCTTGGTGTCGCGGTTGAAGCCCTGGAAGCCGGCGACGATGGCAATGGCGCCCTCGTCGAGGGCGTCGCGGAGCCGGCCGGGGGTGACGTCGACGATGCGGGCGGCGCCGTGCTGGGCATCCGTGATCATGCCGGCCTGGCTGCCCGTGAACGAGCGGGCGTCGTAGCCCATGCTCTTGATCGCCATGGCGAGCAGCGCCATCGAGATGCGCTCACCGGCGGTGAGGAGCATGTCGAGCTCGCGAGGCGCCGGGATCGGGGTGACCTCGTGGGCGAGGTCGAGCAGCTCGTCCGTGGAGTCGCCCATTGCGGAGACGGCCACGACGATGTCGTTGCCGGCCTTCTTGGTGTCGACAATGCGCTTGGCGACGCGTTTGATGCTCTCGGCGTCGGCAACGGATGATCCGCCGAACTTCTGCACGATCAGGCTCACGTGGGCACTCCTGGCTTCCGGGTACGCGGAGACATCCCGCGCTCCCATCCTAAATGCGTTCGTATTCTCGGACGTTCATGTGACGCTGTGCGCTCGCTCCCCGGGATGCAACTGTTACCGGTGCGGACAAATGGTCCCGGCACACCGGGCGCAATTGTCCGCACGGGGAACAGTTGCGCCGGCGGGCCGGCCGAGGTGCGCAGGCTACAGGCTGGTGACCGCCACGAGGCCGAGGATCACGACCACCGCGAAACCCGCGCCGATGGCGCGGCGGGTGCGCTTGGCGGGGTCCTTGAGCGGCGGCAGGCTCTGCCAGCGGAGCACCGCGCCCACGGCGGCGACGGCCAGGAGCACCACGAGTGCGTACCAGGCGAAGACCGTGGCCGTGGTCCAGTCCACCAGCGCCCGGCTAGCGAGGAGGATGCCGGCGGCGGCTAGGCCATCCGTCGCCAGAGCCAGGCGGTCGCGGGCGGCGCCGAAGCGGGGTGACCAGGCCGACACTGCGAAGCCGCCGACGAAGGCCACCACGACGATGAATGGGATCCAGGCGATCACTTGTTCTCCTCCAAAATCGACATGGCGAGGGCATCGACGCTCGTGGCGGTGTTGCCCAGCACGATCACCGCCCGGTTGGCGGCCCGGTCGAGCGCCATCATGCTTGCGAACCCGCCGGTGCCGCCGTTGTGCCAGGTGGCGGTGCCGTCTTCCGGCGCCTGGGTGAACCAGGCCAGGCCGATGAGCGGTCCGGCGCCGGTGGGGCCCTGCGGGTCGAGCACCGTGGCGGGGTCCACGCCCAGCGCCGGGTCGGCCGAGAGCAGCGCCTGGCCGTAGAGGGCCATGTCGGCGACGGTGGAACGGATGGCGCCGGCCGGGGCGTAGGCGGACATGGTCCAGGCACCCGCCGGGCGGCCCGCTGTGGTGTAGCCGGTGCGGGCGCCGGTGGGCAGGGCATCCGCGGTGACGGCGATCGAGGTGTCGGCCATACCGAGGGCGTCGAAGATGCGGGTCTGCAGCAGGTTGGGGTAGTCGGTGCCGGCCGCGGCCGCGAGGGCTTGCCCGAGCAGGGCGACGCCGAGGTTGGAGTACGCGACGGTGCCCGGGTCGGTGAGCGGCGAGGCGCTGGCGTGCTCGAGGAGGGCGCCGATGTCATACGGGTAGGGGTCGCTGCCGCGGTAGCTGCTCCACAGGCTGGTGGTCAGCGCCGGCACGGTGACAGCGATGCGGGGCAGGCCGGACCGGTGGCTGCTGAGGTCGGCCAGGGTAACCCCGGCCGCGTCGCTGTCGCCGAGGTCGAGGTAGTCGCCGACCGGGTCGGAGAGGGTGACCTCGCCGCGGTCGACGGCCTGGGCCAGCAGCAGCGCGGTGAAGGTCTTGGTGATCGAGCCGATCTCGAACTCGGTGGTCTCGTCGGCGCCGAGGCCGGCGTAGGTGACCCCGCCGGGGTCGATGACGGCCGTGGCGAGGGTGTCGCGGGCGCCGGGTTCGATCGCGGCCCCATCGGCGAGGCTGCGGGCGAGACCGGTGTCGCCGGTGACCGTGGTCGAGAGGGTGGGCGGGCGCGGGGCGGCCAGCACCCCTGCCGCGATCACGGCGAGGGCGGCGCCGGCGGCAATCAGGCGGGTACGGGTGGGGCGATTCATGAGGGATCTCCGTCGATGGCTGGGCGGATGCGGGCGGGGCGTGTCATCTCGGACCTCCGTCGAGTGGCGGGTGGGTGTGGGTGCGTGCGAGGCGGGCGGCGGGCAGTGCGGGCAAGGGGCGGGGGCGACTCGGCGCTGTCGGCATCCGGTGCCCTGTGGGGTTCAACTGTTGCCAAACCGGACATTTGCGCCCGGCACACCGGGACCTTTTGTCCGCATGGGCAACAGTTAGGCGTGGGCTTGGCCGGCGGGCCGTCGCCAGGGCGGGAGCGCGGGCATCAGATGCCTCCCGCGGCGAGGATCACGGTGAGCAGCGGCACCACCCGTTCGGGCGGGATGCCGTAGTGGCCGCGGGACGCGGAGTACACCCAGCCGGCGGCGATCAGCTGGTTGACGTGGTGGTAGACCTGCCCGGTGGTACCGACGCCCTCGAGCGCGGCGAGCTCGGACACCGCGACGGTGCCGGTGGCGATGGCCTGCAGCAGCCGCAAGCGCACCGGGTGGCCGAGGGCGGCCAGGGCGGAGGTGGAGGACGGGCGGCTCCAGTCCCGGGCGAGGATGTCCTCGGTGGTGCGGGCGTACTGCCAGTCGGCCGCTCCCCCACCGGGCAGGGTGACGCTGCCCGTGTAGAGCACCGCGCCGGGCGCCGGAACCATGGACTTGACGGTGTTCAGCGCCCAGAAGACATCGGTGGCGGGAGACGGCGCGGCGGCGTTCGGTGTGGGCGCGCCCTGCGGGGCGGCATCCGGAACGGACTGAACGGGCGCATCCCTGCTGAGGGTTGTCTGCATGGCCCGTTCGAGCGCATCCACCCGGTCACGCAGCTGAGCGAGTTCGTGCGCGTGGTTGTCGTGGGACGTCATGCAACGATTATTACGTACTTCTGCAACCACGATGCACGTAATTCCGTAAATCTCTCGATGGCGGTACGGAGTGGCCCGCTCGTTGAGGTCCAAGCGGGAGCCCCGTCGCGCGCGTCACCCGGGATCTGGGCGCAACTGTTACCGGTGCGGACAAATGGTCCCGGCACACCGGGCGCAATTGTCCGCACGGGTAACAGTTGCGCAGCTTGGTGCGGGCGAACGCTAGGAGGTGACGGTGCGGCGGCCCTCGAAGGCGCGACCCAGGGTGACCTCGTCGGCGTACTCGAGGTCACCGCCAACGGGCAGGCCGGAGGCCAGGCGGCTGACCTTGATGTCCAGGGTGGTGAGCAGGCGGGAGAGGTAGGTGGCGGTGGCCTCGCCCTCGAGGTTGGGGTCGGTGGCGATGATCACCTCCTGCACGGTGTTGTCGGCCAGGCGCGTCATCAGCTGGCGGATGCGCAGGTCGTCGGGGCCGATGCCGTCAATGGGGCTGATGGCCCCGCCGAGCACGTGGTACAGGCCTTTGAACTCGCGGGTGCGCTCGATCGCGACGACGTCCTTGGCCTCTTCGACCACGCAGATCGAGGTGGGGTTGCGGCGCGGGTCGCGGCAGATCATGCAGGTGTCCTGCTCGGAGACGTTGCCGCAGATCTCGCAGAACTTGACCTTGTCGCGCACCTCGAGCAGCACGTTCGCCAGGTGGGTCACGTCGAAGTTCTTGGTCTGCAGGATGTGGAACGCGATTCGCTGCGCCGACTTCGGGCCGATGCCGGGCAGGCGGCCGAGCTCGTCGATGAGTTCCTGAACGATGCCTTCGTACATTTAGTTATCGTTCCTCTGTCGCGAGATCGGGTCGTGCGGCTGCTCTTCGATGAAGGTGGCGCCGAGGATCTCGCGCACTACGGCCTCACCATAACGCTGCTTCTCGGCGAACGCGGGCGAGCGCCGGGCGGGCGCGCCGCGCTGGCTGGCGGGGGCGGATGCGGCCGGCGCCTGCGCTTGGCCGGGTGCCTGCTGCTGGCGGGGTGCCTGCTGCGCCGGGGGCTGCTGCGTGGCCGGCCGGCTACCACCAGCGGATTCCGGGGGTGCGGAGAACTGCTGCGGGTCCGGCGGGAGGTCGTCGTAGGGCGGCGGCTCTTCGTCGAAGGGCGGCTCGAAGTCGGGCTCCGGCGCGTAGTCGTAGGCCGGTGCTGCCTGGGACGGGGCCTGGACCGGCTGCTGGGCCGACGACTGGGCAGCGGCGGATGGTGCCGACGACGGCTGCGTGCCGGCCGGGGCTGCGCTTGCGGTGCTGGCGCCGGCGCCCATGGGGGCACCGACTGCCGGGGCGCCTGCGTTGGCGGGGGCACCGGGGGCAGCGGCACCGGGTGCGAGGGCACGGGGGGCGGCGGTACCGGGTGCGAGGGCACCGGGCGCGGGCTGGATCACGACGGGCTCGCCGGCCAGGGTTTCGGCCGCGGCCAGGGCGGCAGCGGATCCGGGGATGACCACGGTGGCCCAGCCGGTGGAGGTGGTCGGCGGCGCGAGGGTGGCGGTCGCCGTGCGGGTTGCCGTCGCGGTAGCCGAAGCCGGCGCTGTGCCGGAGCCCGTGGATGGGCTCGCGAAGGCGGAGGAACCATCCGCGAGTTGCCCCGTTGCGGACGAGTTGCCCTGGCCCACCGGGGCAGCTCGTCCGGACGTGGGCAACTCGGCGGAGGATGTCGGAGCGGAGGTGGCGCTCGTGGGCGCGGCGGACGTGGGCGACGTTCCGGACGAGGAGGAACCATCCGCGAGTTGCCCCGCTGCGGACGAGTTGCCCTGGCGCACCGGGGCAGCTCGTCCGGAATCGGGCAGCTCGGTGGAGGAGGTCGGAGCGGAGGGGGCCGAGGAGTGGCCCGCGGCAGCGAAGGTCTCGGAGTCGGCGCGGGCGATGAACTTGACCCGCAGGCCGAGCACCTTCACGATGGCGCCGCGCAGGAACTCGCTGACACCCTGGCCGGGAGCCTGCTGGGCCTTGAAGCCCTGCATGTCCTGCTCGCTGGGGAAGGACAGCACGAGCACGTCTTCGCCACGCAGGTCGAGCACGCGGGCGGTGTAGACCACGAGCCAGGCGCTGAGCTTGACCTCCTTGACGGCCTCGAGGATCTGCGGCCAGGCGTCCTTGATCTGCGCCAGGGTGACCGGGCCGACGGGAACCACGGGGGTCGCAGGCGGGGTGTCCGCGGCGGGAGCGGGCGAGCCTGCGTCGGACCCGGCGGGACTGGTACCGGCGGTGGACTCCGGTTCGATCCTGTCCGTCGCCGCGGGAGCGGTGGCCGGCGTGGCGGACTCGACCGGGACGGCGCCGGGGGTGCCGGGAGTTCGCGTGGCCCACCCCTGCGCGGCGGGGGTCGCCGGTGCGGGAGTCGCTGCCGGGGCCGGTGGAGCGGCTGCCGGCGGCACGGTTGCGGCCGAAGCGGCAGGAGCGGCTGCCGCGGCCGGCGTGGCCGACGACTGGCTGCGCGAGGCAACGGGAGCGGCGGTGGCCGCAGCATCCGTGGTGCCGCCGTCGACACCAATGCGGCGCTCGAGGCGCTCGACGCGGGCGAGGGCGCCGCGGGTCGAGTCGTCGGCGGCGGGGATGAGCACGCGGGCGATCATCAGCTCGAGGTGCAGGCGCGGCGAGGTGGCGCCGGTCATCTCGGTGAGCGCGGCGTTGAGGATGTCGGCGGTGCGGCTCAGCTCGGCCGGGCCAAACTTGGAGGCCTGCACGTGCATGCGGTCCAGTTCGTCTTGCGGCACGCCGCGGAGCACGGCGGCGGCGCCGGCGGCACTGGTGGCGGCCACGATGATGAGGTCGCGCATGCGCTCGAGCAGGTCCTCGACGAATCGGCGCGGGTCCTGACCGGTCTGGATGACCCGGTCAACGGCGTCGAACGCGGCCGAGGAATTGCGGGCGGCGATGGAGTCGATGGCGTCGTCGAGCAGCGTGGCGTGGGTGTAGCCCAGCAGCGCCACGGCCCGCTCGTACTCGATGGCGTCGGTCTCGGAGCCGGCCATCAGCTGGTCGAGCAGCGAGAGGGTGTCGCGAGGCGATCCGCCGCCGGCGCGCACGACGAGCGGCAGCACGCCGGGGGCCACGGTCATGTGCTCGCTGTCGCAGAGCTGCTGCACGTAATCGAGCATGGGCGCGGGCGGCACCAGCCGGAACGGGTAGTGGTGGGTGCGCGAGCGGATGGTGCCGATGACCTTCTCGGGCTCGGTCGTCGCGAAGATGAACTTCACGTGTTCCGGCGGCTCTTCCACGATCTTAAGCAGCGCGTTGAAGCCCTGCGGGGTGACCATGTGCGCCTCGTCGAGGATGAAGATCTTGTAGCGGTCGCGGGCCGGCGCAAAGATGGCGCGCTCGCGGATATCCCGGGCGTCGTCGACACCGTTGTGGCTGGCCGCGTCGATCTCGACCACGTCGAGGGAGCCGCTGCCGTCGCGGGAGAGCTCGACACAGCTGGGGCAGACGCCGCACGGCGTGTCGGTGGGACCCTCGGCGCAGTTGAGGCAGCGGGCCAGGATACGGGCGGAGGTGGTCTTGCCACAGCCGCGGGGTCCGCTGAAGAGATAGGCATGATTGACCCTGTTGGTGCGCAGGGCGGTCATGAGCGGATCGGTCACCTGGGACTGACCGATCATTTCGGCAAAAGTCTCTGGCCGGTAACGGCGATACAGGGCGGTAACCACGAGGTCAATCGTACTTGCTGCCACTGACAGACCGGTCGGTTCCTGCACAGCCCGCGGATGCCCCCGCCCGCGCATCCGCTGACAGGCCCGGCCCTCGAATAAGGCACAGAAACGTCATAGACGGTTGACAGGATGCCCATGGGTTCGGCATACTCGCAACCATGTTTGCGTAAACATGTGCGTTCGACAGAGTTGTTTGCGTAAACAGCCCCCGCGGGCGGCCTTTTCCGCTGACCGCATTTCCAATGGAGGAAAGGTCCACCCATGACAAAGTCGTCAGGGCGCAGACGCGCACTTGCCACGACCGTAGTGCTGGCGCTCGGTGCCACCGGTATCGGAACAGGGGTCGCAGCGGCCCCGGCCGTCGCCGCACCAGCCGCCACCCCGCTCACCATCACCCCCAACCCCGCCTACCAGAACGAGGCGTTCGAGGGCTGGGGCACCAGCCTGGTCTGGTTCGCGAACGCCACCGGCGGCTACCCCGAAGCCGTGCGCCAGGACCTGTTCGACAAGGTGTTCGGCGAGGACGGCCTGAACCTCAACATCGCCCGGTACAACATCGGCGGCGGCAACGCCAGCGATGTTCCGCCGTACCTGCGCGCCGGCGGCGCCGTGGACGGCTGGTGGAACCCCGACCTGGTCGCCAGCGACACGGACGGCGCGATCAGCTCGGACTACGCGGACCGCGACCGGTACGCCGCCGCCTGGGACCCCGACGACCCCGCCTCGTACAACTTCGACGCCGACGAGACCCAGCGTTGGTGGGTGAACGCGCTCAAGGACAAGATCACCAAGTGGGAGGCGTTCAACAACTCGCCGCCGTACTTCATGACCGAGAGCGGATACGTCTCCGGCGGCTTCAACTCCAGCACCGACCAGCTCAAGAAGTCCAGTGTCGAGGACTACGTCGCCTACCTCAAGACCGTCACCGAGTCGGTGGAGGAGCAGGAGGGCATCAGCTTCGACACCATCGCCCCGTTCAACGAGCCCAACACCAACTACTGGGGCACGAACATCGACCCGAAGACCGGTTGGCCCAAGAAGGGCGGCCAGGAGGGCGCCCACATCGGCCCGGCGCTGCAGGACACGGTGATCAAGGCGCTGGCCGCCGAACTGGCCGAGGCCGACACCACCACCGAGGCCACGATCTCGGCGATGGACGAGACCAACCCGGGCACCTTCGTGACCAACTGGAACGGCTGGAGCTCCGCGGCCAAGGCCGAGGTGAAGCAGCTGAACGTGCACACCTACGGCACCAGCGACCGGCTCAAGGTGCGCGACATCGCCAAGTCCGCCGAGAAGCCGCTCTGGATGAGCGAGATCGAGGGCAACTGGGACAGCTCCGGCGTGCACAACCAGACCAACATGGACAACGGCATCGGCATCGCCACCCGGGTGATGGACGACCTGCGCGAACTCGAACCATCCGCCTGGGTGCTCTGGCAGCCGGTGGAGGACCGCTACAACATGGAGAAAGTGGAGAAGCTGAACTGGGGCAGCGTGCTCATCGACTTCGACTGCAACGCCGACGGCGACTCGGTGCGCCGCCTCGCCGACGGCGACGCGGACCCGTCGTGCCGGGTGCTCACCAACGCGAAGTACAACACCCTGCGCAACTTCACCCACTACATCCAGCCGGGCGACCACATCATCCCGTCGACCAACGCCCAGACCACCTCGGCCGTCACGGCCGACGGCACCGGCCTGACCATGGTGCACGCCAACAGCGAGACCACCGCCCGCACCATCACGGTGGACCTGGCCAAGTTCGGCGCCATCGACGCCGGCGCCACCCTCACCCCGATCGTCACCACCGAGTCCCCCGCCGATGACGTCACCAAGAACGCCCTGGTGACCGGCGAGGCCATCACCATCGATGCCAGCACCAAGACCGCCGTAGTCACCGTGCCGGCGAAGTCGGTGACGACCTTCGTGATCGACGGCGTGAGCGGCGTCGCCGACACCGCTGCCCCACTCGCGGATGGCCACACCTACCGTGTCGTGGGAGCGCAGAGCGGCAAGGCGCTCACCGCCAAGGCCACCACCGGCAGCAACCCCGCCGCGGCCATCACCACCCTGGCCACCTCCACCGACACCGTCGGCGCGCAGCTGTGGACCGCCGAGAGGGTGACCGCGGGCGGCAGCAACACCGAACGCTTCGTGCTGCGCACCGCGGCCGGAACAGCGCTGGCCGCCAACGGTTCCGGCACCCTGCTGGTCGAGTCGACCCGCGAGGCCGCGGCCGCGGACCCCGCCCAACAGTGGATCCCGACCACGACCACCGGCTCCACCTGGAGCCTGGTGAACGGCGCCCTGCCGGTGGCCCTGGAGGTTCCCGGCCAGTCGACCACCGAGGGTGCGGCGGTGAACGTCTACGCCTCCAACGGCGGCGCGAACCAGACCTGGTCGTTCCAGGACACCGCGCTGGTCTCGTTCGAACCGGTGCTGGCGAACACCGTCGCGGGCCTGCCGGCCACGCTGCCGGCCACCGTCGTACCGCGTTACAGCACCGGCCTCGGCGCGCCGATCCCGGTCACCTGGAACACCGCAGGGGCCGACTGGGACAGCACCGGCACCATCACGGTGACGGGCTCGGGCACGGATGTGTTCGGCACGGCCTTCGACTCGGCGAGCGCGACGATCGAAATCGGCGGATTCGCATCCACTGACCCGGTCTCGCTCACCACTTACGCGGGCATCACGGCCGACGATCTCATCGCCGCGGCGCCCACGACCGTGCCCGCCCAGATCGGCGCCAGCTCCAACCGGTTCGACGCCGCCGTCACCTGGAACTGGGACGAGCTGAACGCAGACGCGTTGGCCGAGCCAGGCGTGCTGAGCATCTCCGGCAGCGCCGCGTCGAACGACCCCGACGCGGATGCGCTCGACGCGACCCTGTCGGTCATCCTCACCGTCGCCGGCGAGCAGAACCTCACCGTGCTCGGCACCACAACGGCGTCGGCGACCTCCACCGAGTCCGGCTACCCGGTCGACCGCACCCGCAACGGGGTGACCAACGACAAGGGCTGGTCGAACTGGCGCAGCAGCAACAAGCCGGCCGCCGACACCCTGACGTACAACTTCGGCTCGGCCCAGCCGCTGACGCGGGCGAAGCTGTACTTCTACAAGGACGGCACCACGAGCTGGCCGAGCTCGGTGACCGTGCAGGCCCTGGACGGTTCCGGTGCCTGGCAGGACGTGCCCGGCGGCCCGATCGCCGTCGCCACGCCCACGGACGGCTCCGCCCCGGTGATCGACGTGCCGCTGACCGGTGTCAGCACCAGCCAGCTGCGGGTCGTGATGACCGCGTACCCGAACACGCACATGGTCGTGTCCGAGGTGCAGGTGTTCGGCAAGACGGCGGGCGTCGCCGACGTGTCCGGGCTCGCCCGGCTCACGGTGAACGGCACGCCGGTGCAGGGCTTCAACGCCGACACCACGGCGTACACCGTGCCGCTGACGGGTTCGGCGGCCGCCGTGGTCACCGCCTCCGCCATCGACACGGCGGCCACGGTCGAGGTCGTGCCCAACGGCCTGACCGGCGCCACGGTGACCGTGACCGCTGCGGATGGATCCACCACCTCCGTGTACGAGCTCACCTTCGAGCGCACCGCGGTGCTGTCCGTTCCGCTGGTGACCGGCACACCCAAGGTGGGGCTGCCGCTGACCGCCAGCGCCAATGCCGACCCGTCGGATGCCGCGCTCGGCTACAGCTGGACCCGGAACGGCGCCGCCATCGACGGCGCCACCGCGGCGAGCTACACCCCCGTCGCGGCCGACCTCGGGGCATCCCTCGCGGTCACCGTGACCGCCAGCGCGCCCGGCTACGCCTCGGCGACATCCGGCTCCGCGTCGGTCGTAGTGCTGGCGGCCGATGAGGTGCCCGGTCCTGGCACTCCCGGTGGAGAGACGCCGGGCACGCCCGGCGGGGAAACGCCCGGTACGCCCGGGGGCGAGACGCCCGGCACGCCGGGTGGCGGAACTCCTGGCACGCCGGGTGGCGAGACTCCCGGTACGCCCGGTGGCGAGACTCCCGGTACGCCGGGTGGTGGAACTCCCGGCACGCCCGGTGGCGAGACGCCGGGTACTCCCGGAACGGGGACTCCTGGGACCGGAACACCCGGTACCGGAACTCCCGGCGGCCAGGTGCCCGGACTGCCGAACCCGGGACTGCCGCTGCCTGGCACCGGTAACGCCTCGAAGAGTGTCGAGTTCTCCAACGCCTCCGGCGGCGTCTACTCCGCCGGAGCCGTGCTCGCCCGCGGGCAGCGCATCACCGCATCGCTGACGGACGGCACACCGGGAGCCACCGTGAGCTTCGAGCTGCACTCCGCGGTGGCGGTCCTCGCCGCCGGCGTGGTACCCGGCAACGGCGCGCTCACGCTGTCCGGCAGCATCCCCGCGGATGCGGCGCTCGGCCAGCACCACCTGGTGCTGTCGGTGGACGGCACCCAGGTGTCGAGCATCGCGGTCACCCTGGTCGCCGATCCGGCTGCCGCCGGGGCCTCGGCCGGCCAGCTGTCGAACACCGGCGTCGGGCTTCCGGTGGGGCTGCTGCTCTCGCTGGCGCTCGCGCTGATGCTCGGCGGGGCGGTGCTGCTCCGAGTGCGGCTGCGTCGCAGCTAGGGCTCGAACGGAAGGGCAGGTCGCGCGCCGCGCGGCCTGCCCTTCCGTGCGCATCCGCGGCTCGAGGTGCCGCGGGTCGACAGGCATTCGCAGGTCGCCGCGTCCGCAGGTCGTGGCACATGCGGCTCGACGCATCCGCGGCTCGGCGTGCCCGCGACAGCCTGGCGCGTAAAGGCGGAGTTTTTGGGGACACGCCGGGCGGCAGGGTCGCGGATGCGGCGTGTCGCGAAAAACTCCGCCTTTACTGCGACTCCCGGCGCGGCCGGCCACTCGCGCCGAGGCCGCCCGCCGCCACCCCGTCGACCGGCCCCAGCGCGTAAAGGCGGAGTTTTTCGGGACACGCCGGGTGGCGGGGCTGCGGTGACCCGGTCATTCCGGACTGTTGTCCTCGTTCGTAGTTTAAGCCGCGAGGGTGAGCTCGAGGAGTCGTTCGTTGGGGGTTGAGTAGCCCAGGGTTTGGTGCAGGCGAACGTTGTTGT
>Ga0247803_1000366_pt1 | contig 24997 bp, 23 predicted proteins | sample UWRJL014104B1_FD_180928 | JGI IMG/M metagenome (GOLD analysis project Ga0247803, IMG submission 180928) | Plant litter microbial communities from Arlington Agricultural Research Station in Wisconsin, United States - UWRJ-L014-104B-1 | ecosystem: Environmental > Terrestrial > Plant litter >...
TGACAACGGTTTACAACCCGTACAGCTGGAACAACATCTCCAACATGTTGTACATCTCCCAACCCGTCGGCACAGGCTTTAGTTACCAGAAGCAAGGTGTTGGCAGCTTCAACTCGTGGTCTGAAGACTTCCACTACAACTCCACTGAATGGCCTGCAACCGGTCGATACCCTCTTCTGGACCCGCTCAATATCGGCACGATCGACACCACTGACCTTGCCGCTGTGGCAACTTGGCATGTGTTCCAAGCGCTGCTCGCTACGATTCCCAAGTTCGATGCGAAACTCGGAGCCTTAAGCCCAGCGAGGGATTTCAACCTGTTTACCGAGTCGTATGGTGGCCATTACGGACCTGCTTTCTACAGCTACTTCTACAAGCAAAACCTAAAGATTCAGAATGGAAGCATGCCCGGATACCCGCTCAACTTCAACTCTCTCGGTATAATCAACGGCATCATCGACGAGACCGTACAAGCTGAATCATACCCCGAGTTCGCTGTTAACAATACCTACGGCATCAAGGCATACAACGATACAGTCTATTCGTACGCCAAGTTTGCAAATAACATGCTCAACGGCTGTCTCTACCAGATTGCCCTCTGTCGGGCCTCTGCCGAAGGCAACACTACCTACTACCACGCAGATGCACCCATCACCCAGGCCGAATTGACTCCAGGCAATTTGCAGGTTTGCAACGAGGCCGCCGACATGTGCCGAGACAACGTCGAATCTCCGTACTACTTTTACTCTGGACGCGGTACTTATGATATCCGCCATCCTACCGCAGACCCGACTCCAGGAAGCCCGTATCCCGATTATCTCAACCTGCCAGAGGTACAGCAGGCGCTTGGTGTTACCCTCAACTACTCGGGAAACAATGGCATTTACTACCAGTTCCAGAATTCTGGAGACTTCATCTACCCGAATTACAGACTCGACCTGGAGTATCTTCTGAACCAGGATGTGCGCATCAGTCTCGCATACGGCGATGCCGACTACATCTGTAAGCCTTCGATCTTGGTCCTCTCCCAAAATCGCGCTAATAGACCCAGGTAATTGGTTTGGAGGCCAAGCCATCAGTCTCGCAGTCAACTATGCGCATAGTGAAGAGTTCCGTGCTGCGGGATACGACGCCATGGTCGTCGATGGTACCGAGTACGGCGAAGTGCGCCAATACGGCAACTTCAGTTTCGCGCGTATCTACGAGTCCGGGCATGAGATTCCGTACTACCAACGTGAGTGATGTTCCACTTGGGTACCCTTTTCCCATATCCCATCCCGCTCGATTGTCGAGTCTGTTTGAAGAATCTTTAGCTGACGAGAATACACTAGCTATTGCTGCATTGGCCTACTTCAATCGCACGCTGTACCACTATGACATTGCAACTGGCGAAGAGGTGGTCATCGCCAACCTCACCTCGTCAGGTCCGGCGAATGCGACGCACACAAACTCCTTTGTTCCGCTCACTTCGTCGGCGGTTCAAGAATTCCCCTCGCCTATCTATCCAGCAACCACAGTGTTGACGTCCACAGTGTCGGGTTATTAAGTTCGCGTCTTGTCCCTTGTAGAGGAGTTGATATGAGCTGAAGACACCCGACCAAGATGTGAGCTGCGAAAGAAGTAATTGCGGAATCATGACTATTATGTTAAGCGCTTAATGAACAAAATCTTTCAATATGCCGTCTTTTCATTTTGCATACCATCTTGCAGTGACAAAGAAACGTGATCTAGGACACCTGCGCAAAACAAACATGCAGCCAAATGTGTACCTTCCACCTAGACCTACACAAGATACACACATATTGGCATTTGTATAGAAACTGACTATCGTCGCAGTGTTTATTGAATGATAATCGGTGAACATCGTGCCAGCATTCTACTACGCATATGAATATCTCGACATCGCTAAATACGTACTCGACCCTCCTGCAAAAGATCAGATCGGACCGGAGAGTAGAGCATGCGCAAATAAATACCAAAGACGCACCAATATTTCAATTGCGAGGAATAATCAACCAAAGTCGCAGAACGAAGCATTGTTTCGACCTTTTTGTTACTGCCATCGGACGTGACAGATGACGCCACCGCCTTTCGCGAACAACTTCTCTAGGCTCTGTAGCCGGGACTCATTTCCGATGGTCCACGGAGATTCCCTATTCTTTCTCCCACCTCGGAGGATTGCGCTGCACATTAGAGAGATTACACGCTTTTTGAGGTGGCTCAGCAACTGAAACGTTTTGTGACTGGATACAATGACTGGTGCCTCGGTTCTTGCCATAGACTCGCTAGCGACTCAATTTACTTAGTAAAAGTTGTTCAAGTTGCTATATCAAGAGATAGTGGAAATTAAATGAGAAGGATTAGGCCTGTGTCAATGAGCGGCGTGACTGGATCTGAGAAAACTATGCCGCAAAACAAGGCTTAGAGAAGAGGGACGCATTGCCCCCATTCTACGGCGAGTATACAATGTCCTCACAGGTCACTCTTAACCATGATAGCTACAAATTTGGGCATAAACTGAGTAAGATGTTGGTTCTAGCTGATAAACGTGTTAGCCTGCTAAAGTTCTGGAGCTTTAACCGCATTGGGCATGTATGGCGAGACGTGTAGCGAAGCGAGATGACCGTATCCGTACAAGTGTAGCGTGAACGCCATGTATGTCCAGCCCCAGTATGCCCCCTAACTACTATTAAAGCAGCTTCTCCGTTCAAAATCTCAGTTCCAGTCTCATCACCCTACGCAAACCAAGCTTCCACTGCTTCAATTCCTCACACCCTCCACCAATCAAACCATGCTCTTCAACATCCTCATCTTCGGCATCCGCGCTACCAACCTTACCCACGCGCAATACAAAGACCACTATGAAAACACGCACGTCCCGCTCGCACAATCTATCGCTGGTGACACATGGCCACTTTCACACACGCGCTACTATTACGGCGGTAATAAGACTCTCGTCGCGATTTCGGCACCTATGGATTGGGACTCGATGGCTGTGCTTACCTTCCGGGATGAGACGCATGCTTCTACTTTCAATAGGGTATTGAGGGCGCCAGATGCTGCGAAGGCGATTCATGAGGATGAGCTGAAGTTTATGGCGGAAGGGAGCCCGAAGATGGTTGTTATTGGAACGGATTGGACTGTGACGGTGCCGTCATAGTGGGAGGGAGATGGGATGGGTTGGGGGAACGTCGAAAAGTATGCTTAGCTGTAGAATGTCATATCAACAATATTAACGCCATAATCACTTCATCGAATCATCCCCGCCTTCTTGAATAATTCGAATGCCTCCCACCACCCCTCCTGCGGTCCTCGCTCTTCGTCGAATCCAGCGTCTCTCAATCGCTTCAGACTCAACTGCCGGTCAAAAGTCAGCCAATATCCATAGCTGTCCAGCTGTCCAGCGTTCCAAATATCCACGCCCTTGACCCCAGCCTCCATCAGCCTTTCTCGATGCTCTTTGATGAAGTCGCTTGGTTTAGGATCGCTGACGCTCGCTGAATGCGGGGGCGGGATTCCCTTCAGGCCGAACCAGCTTGCGATCTGCGGCCAGCGCTCGCGCATGGTGCTTGGAGTCGCACTGTCGGCAACATTAAATATCTTTTCTCGGAACTGCTCGGGATGCAGCGATGCAAAGATGCCTGCTCGAGCTAGCGTTGTCGCATCCGTTTCGGAGTACATGGCATCGTACCCAGCTTGCACGCCTGGGAAAGGGACCTCGGCGCCTTCGCCGTGAACGAGCTTGTACGCGTAGAGATATACAGCCCAGTGGCCTGCTAGTGAATATCCTGATCCATTCGGTGTAAAGCCGACGATAGCGTCCGGACACAGCTCGCACCATGTCCACGGCTCGCCCGCCGCTTCTTTGGCGAGCATGGCGCGATAGTGGGGATAGGAGACTGTTTTGGCGTAATCTGGAGGAAGTTGGTCGGCCAGCTCTTCGACTAAAGGTGCGCTGAATATGCCTTCTGGACGGTAGATACCGTAGCCCTGCCTCCATTAACCATAGCTGTTGAATGTGGTCGGAGGTAAGCTCACCCTTGTACCACCGGGGTAGACCAAGAATTTGAACGAGGGTGAGAGCTTCTTCACTGCGCGAACGACGCGTCGCATCATACCCACATTGACCTCGACTTCCTTTTCTGTGTCTTTGACTTCTTTGAATGCTTCTCGAAATCAGTTCTGGGTTAATATCACATTGCTCCGCAGTCCACTTACCGAAGTAGTACACATGACTGATTGAGTCAACGTCCGGCACCTTCTCTTTCAAAATTCCTTCGAACTCTTCATCATCGCAAAGCAGATTGACGCCGGAGGTAAGCGACAGCTGAGGCTGCCCGGATGAGTGCTGGGGCCAGAAAGCGTCATCAAATTCTAGGGGTCTGTTCACGAGCGCAGTGACTTTGGCAAATGGGGACGGTGCTGGATATGGTTGTAGAAGCTGATTGACGGCGGACCAGCCAATGAGACCGGATGCGCCGATGACGAGAGCGTGGTTGTCTAGATGTTCGCTCATACTGGTGCGATTGATGATTGCCGGGTTCGGAGAGTGCAAAAGCGAAAGCATACAACGACGAAAGCAATAGTTCGAGCCCGGCAGGCCCTTTTGTATTTGGAACGACCAAATTGGGATCGAATGCTGTGAGTTGAGTCGATATGAGTCGAAATGCTGCGGGCTACTTTCTGGCGGTCGAACTAGGCTACATGCCCCCTAGCGGCTGCCTCGCTAAGAATGGGGTGCTAATTACTGCTCAGACATGTGTAACTGATTTCATACCAGCCTGCACCGCCGCATTGTAACGATCATCGGGTACCTTGCTTGGCTCTAAATCAACCGCCTGAATTCTCTCCTTCGTTGGCTCATTCTTTGCCCCCGTATCCGAGTTGTGCTGTGGTTGCGTTCCGCGCCAGAACTTCAAATGGTTCCATCCAGCCCAAGCTCTGACATTGATCCTTTTGTCGGTATTTCGACGTTTGTACCATAAATACGTGGCTACCGTGAGTAGGAACAGGAAGGCAATCACCCCGACGACGATGCCGATGCGAATCTTGGTCCAGTTCTTCCTCCTTTTGCGGCGGCCGTCGACAGAAACTAATGCGCGGCGAAGGAGAAGGTGCGTAGTTGCGCTATTCCACGTTTAGATCAAGGATTTTAGGTTGTTTGGAGGTTTTCTAACATTGCGATATCGATTGGCGCCATAATGTTAGGGACCACTGACAAACCCCAAAGCTTGTTTTGCTGCCTGTGGGACGGGCGCTTGATGGCTTGGTATCGTTCGCGTTGAATTGACCCGTTGGCCTTTAAAACAAACATTCAACGCAGACAAACAAGCTGTGAGCTGTTCCTGGCGTCATCGTGCGTTTTGTGCGGAAACTTTGCTGCAGGAATCAATGTACGGTGTCGGTCATGAGACGCCTGGCGATGCGTAAGGATTGGCTACCAGTAAATGCGCAACGACCATTGCAGGATGTGCGGGGTAGAAGCTGATGAGTGAGTGGCTAGAGTGTTGAAGGCGCGGCGCAGAAAAAGGATGCCCGCATGCAACATAGGTGAAGTATCTGTTGAGTTGATGGCTCCGACTACTCCAAGTTCTGGCCATGGTCCATGCTATTTCGTTTCTAGCGCATTGACCTGCAAGCGCGACTACCTTCTCCACGTTGAACTCGACCGAGTCTACCATGGAAGCAAGACCCCTCTAAATCCTGACGGAGAGATTTGTCGCGGTTGATTCGAGGCTGCCATCATGCGCATCTTGGCCCCCACCGACAGGTGCAGCTATGACGTAGCGGCAACCTAATGATTGCACGTCACGTAACACTACAACACACGACAAACAACCCGTTGGCACCGGATCCTCGCTTCACACTTTTCTAGATCTTGTTAACCATGTCTAACGATGAAGAGAAGTCTAGCGATGAAGAGAAGTCTAGGGATGAAGGGAAACCTAGGGACGAAGGGAAATCTGGGGACGAAGAGTCGCCTATCACACCGGATAGCGGAGATGTAGAGTCCAAGTCAGCGCGTACGTTGCAAAAGTCAGACGTGCATTTCGCATTTGGACCACAAAATTGGCATTTTGTGCGATGCGAAGGAAAATGGAGGTTGTGAGTCTCACCAGTATCTTGGATTGCAACGAAACAAAGGCCAAAGGTACTGTGTAGCGTGCGGTCAAACCTCAGCGATTGGTCGAATGTAGGAATTGACGATGCGTTGTGGGTTGCCTTCAAGCATACGACCGGGTTCTTGATTGGTGGCGATGACGAAGATGGAGCCGGACGGACCGTTCATTCGTACAACGATGGCTACAGTGAGCAAAATCGACTTCCTAATCTTGGCATCCGGTCACTGACCATGTTCATTAGTGGTCAAGGCGTCGGAAGTCGATGCCTGTAGGTGCAACAAGTCCATCGTTGAAGCAGCACTAACCTCCCGGTCTAGTCGTTAAGTCTCGCGACGCATATGCCAAGCTCCACGACTGGATCTGTGATCACTGCGGTACCGATGTCGAAAAGATTAGGGATGTATCAGTCACCATTGGACCCAAGGGAGGCTACTTCGCCCGTTGCGGTACATCATGGATATCGCACGCCCTCCCAAAAGACTTGCAGTCGATTCTAGAAAAAGGGAAAGATCGACATTCACCGGTTCATGTCGCACTCGGGATTAAGGGTGCATGGATCGTGCTTTGGTCGAACGGCCAACGCAATTGGAACCTACGACATGCGTACGACACACTGGCAAGCTCAAACCACCTGTCAAACAGGAACGGCTGGGTAGTTTTTGCAGCGCTGAATCCTTATGAAGAAGATTCCTACTTTGTCGTGGTCGAGAGCGGCGGTTGCGTGTATAATTTGAGTCTATCGACAAACAACGAAACGCTGTCACTACATAAGCTAACGGATGAGTACATGCGCATGCGTGCCAAAAGGGACGGGACAATAATCAAGGAGAGCTTCACTAGAGATGGCGTCACGACACAAACCACTTTCACTCCAAATTCGCATAGGGAACCGGGCAAAGTGAACTCCCTGATGGAAACTTGGATTGGGAGGCGAAGCCTGCCGATGCAGAATGATGTGACTTTTGTGGGCGTCGTAGCAGGTGGTGCTGGGATGATCTCGAAAATCGCTGGTATCCCGACGACACGAGCAGTGGGTATTGCTGCATCTACAGGAGTTGGCGCGGCGTTCACGTTATGGTATCGCAGATGACACGAGAGCAAGAGGAAGCGAACGCTGAAAGACACGCTGATCAATTTCCGTAATTCATCTTGATCGTGGTAGCAACAATTTCCCATCCGCCAGCAAGCAACAGGCGATCGCTATCTTATGTTCAGTCGGCAGTACATCTGTAGCTGCTCAACTTGTCCTCAAAGTTCCTTGTGCTACCTGTTGGCCCATTCACGGGCGTGACCGATAAGTCACTATATCCAGGGTTTCCAACGTGGAAGAAGTCGCCATTCGTGTCGCAGTTCGGGTTGCTATTCCAATGTTAGCCAGCCTCGGAAACGATCTTTCTGTGCTTTGGGCTTACACGAAGAAGTAGCAGAAGCTACCCGGGTCAGGACCAGCAGCGCTGACTTTGTCGTTGAGATCGGATGCAAGCGGAACACAAGTACCGCTTGGAGATACAATGTGAACGCAGTACCCCTTGAAGCCGCGATCGTTGCACAGGTAGACGGCAGTGTCGGCGCGTTTCTCGATGTCGGAGACAGGGGCCGCGAGTGCAATACCGGCTGCTACTGTGGAGAGAACGATGGAGAGCTTCATCTTGATGAGCAAAAGTTTTCTGAAGAAGTCTTGAAGGTAAAAGGGTATGTTTTTGTAGAGCTGCAATGCGATAGGAGTCACCTTTCAACGGCATTCAACGAGCACTTTATACCGAAAAGCGGCGCCCAACTTCAAAGATGTATCAGCATAATACGAATAACTATCTCTTCCCTTCTCCAGCCAAGTTTCGCGATGCTAGTCAGCTTTGGTAGCCTCGTTCGAACCGCAGCTGTGATCTTCATATGTTTTATTGGTTTCTTCCAAACTGCCCACCACGCTACGACGTAAGGCCCCACAAGTTTCTAAAAAAGCTCTCTTTAAATTTTAAATGATCGCATGATCGCTGACGTATCGTTTCCATATTGTCGTAATCCAATAAGCTTGAACGAAAGCACGGCCGAGTGCAGTGCAAACATGGCAATGTACGCGACAAAGTGCACGAGGCTTCGAATGCGGGGATGCTCATGTAATTAAGCGGTGCGAACAATGCGCGCCGTCGCACATGTATCTACGTAACATTGGGTATACTCGTGACGAGGTGAACAAATTTTAAGGCGCAGTTCTTGTCGCAGTGGCAATACCTAGTAGGTCCATGTGTTTCCGTTTATCAGGCACCATACTTTTGTACCACGTCGTCGTGTTGCTGACGATCAGCATTAATCACAGCCCGAGCATCTTTGTTGAGTAAGCGCAAAGTCAATAGTCTCGCATCACAATCGATATAGCGAGATCTTCTTTAGGTAAGTGACGCTTTTGTGCAGCGGGTAAAGCCGCACTTCTGGGGAACGGGCTGAGTAATGAACACAACGTTCCGGTTGATCTATTTGTACGACTGCCATGTAGAGTCAGTGCATGTTCTTTGACGTTCTCGGGCTATTTGAATGACATGAAAGTTGCCCATGTTGCCCAACTTGGAATCCCACATTCACGCGCCGAGTAGCATTGTTCTTGACAAGTATTTTGCTAGCGGGGTGTACGTATATTTTAAGACATAATCAACCCATCCCAGGCGTACTTTGACGTGATCCGGCCCCATACCACGACTGGTGATCTCGGAAAGCTCGAACAATCGACGCTGCATGTGCGTCAGGACGTATCATCCTACGTACGGCAAGATACAGAATGTGCGCGTTCGCAAGGTGGAGAATAGAGTCATGATCGTCGTTGATCTACCTAACCGATGAGGCGTCTCAAGGCCAAAAGCTAAGGATCGTTGTACTAGTAAGTAGAAATGACCCCAGTACGCGTTGCTGACCCAACCCGAAAGTTTGCTTCATGTGGCTGGAGGGAGATCTGCGGTGGCGAGTAAAACATCGAATCTTCCCGAAGCGTGCTCAAAATTCCTATGATCGGAGACGAATACGCTATATTATCAGATGGGGTACTTTATTGATCGCGGAAATCTGCGACAATCACCGGGAAATGGTCAGGTCCTAGGTAATTTATGAAGGACGTTGTCGAAAGCTTTGTAATACCCTGCTGCTAATTCTGGACAGATTGTGCGGCAACATAGGGAGATAGCGTAATCGAGAAGAACATCACAGACAGGTCTTCACAGGGCCATGCATTTTGGAAGTCTTCGGTGATAGTGTCATTGCTGTACCTGACCCAATTGTCCTCGAACTCATAGTAGATGGACTTGTTGGCCAGGATGAGGCCATGGCGCGCGGTCGTAGGGTTTGGGAGAAGTGATTAGGATTGTATGATGTGCTCGTAGATGTTGATGCAAATCTCCGCAGGAAGATCCACGAAGGCAAAACTCCAGGGATTTGCCATTGCTGATCCTCGTTCCCCTAAAAGCTTGGCGATCCGGGAGTTTGCATAGAGAACAGCGATCGTAAGGTAAACCAAATCGACACTGAAATTTCTACGTTGGCGTTCTACCCGGGGACAATGCAGTGTTTTCAGCGCTCGCCGACTGATCATGGGAAGCAAAAACAGAGTTCGGAGAGGCTACGCAACGTGCCTGTCGTACTCGAAAAGAGGACTTCCACTAGTCCGCGTAAATGTGAGAGCCCGTCCGGTGAGATTATTTGCATTGTGCTTTGCGTAATCATGGTAGGTACGGGGTAAAGCTGCATGTACTAGTGGTGGTGGCCTTGGTTCGGAGGAGAAGATGGGGATGGTGATCCTACGGCCTCGGGGCATATAGTAGCCTAGCTAGGGCCAGGTGGAAGACCAATCTTTTGGGGAAACAAATCGCAAGACTGGGAGTGCCTTGATCCAAGTATGAACATGCGCCCAATAAGGTCGAAGATCGAGAGGGGAATCTCAAGCAGGTCCTTCGCTCCCAAATTGGCTTCCCTCATCGCGAGTGTGGACAATCGGGTAATACCACCAACCTTGAAGTTTGTCGGATGGTGATGAAAAATCGTAATCCGAATGCGTGTACCCCTCGCCCTGCGCTAATACTGCAACTGACCTCATATGTTCCTCGGTATCCACCCGACTTTGCAAAAGCTAGATAGTAGCAGTCAAAACTTTGTTTGTCAAACCCCGGCACCCTGATTCCTCCTCTTGGTTCGGATTTTAACTGTCCTCAAAAGATTAAGAGTGAAGAGAATGCCGAGTATTCCGAAAAGCGCCGCTATCGCGGATAGAGGAGCGAGGATTGCGAAGATGGCGAAGACGTATGACGCCATGCCGAATGCGTAGTCATCGACAAGCCATGGTGTAGCGAGTCCGACCTGCATGGCAGATAGCACGATGGTTGCATAGGCAAACAGTGCGATGAACGAATTTACGTTATCGCGCACGAACGCGCCATATGTCGTGCAGCCGGAGAAGTATCCGCGAGGTTGACGACGAGCAACGCGGTAGATCCAGTTCAACCGTCCCACGCGCAGCTCTCCGTAGTAGAAACGGGGATTGACCGAGATCTGTCGTTCAAAAGACTGATGTTGCGATGTGAAAGCTGGGTCCAGGTAGGCCTTCGAACGTTCGGATGCCAGCATCACCTCTTCAGCAAACACCAGCCAGGCCAACCATGTGACCTCTTTGGGCAAAAGGCCGTTGTTGACGGCGAGGTTGTAGTCAACCTCTCTTTCTATTAGCGCGACATATGTTGTCAGAAGGCCGAAAGCTGTCTTGTATAGCTCCGGATGGGGGCAAATGTTTGCTCGCCAGAAGTCGGCTGACAGCAGGTACTTCGGGACGGGCTTAATGAAGATGCGAGCTGGTGACCAGACGAGGTGAAGATCTAGCTGCTCGGCGACGACAATATCTCTTTTCTTCATGGCTTGATAGTGAAGGGGTCGTGGCGCAGAGGGCAGACCCGCTAACCACAGCCACCGATGGATATCGTTTAGTCGGTCGACGTCCAAATCGCTGTTGATGAATGCGCAAATGTCTTCGCTAACGAGACGCACCATATGACGCTTGGTTCGGTAAGTTGCAGGCACAAGCGGAGTTTTGAAACCCTCATTTGCGCCTGATTCAAACACATCCGTACGAAATGGAGGAGGCAACAGATCCTCCGACACGTCCTCTTTCTGCGGTTCGCGTTAGCACGACCAGCTGCTTGTAGCGGGCAACTCACAACTGTGTATTCGGACATCTTCGTCATTTGCTGAAGCACGGCAGGTCTGGCTCGTCCGCGCGATGATACGTTGGACGGCGGCGATACAGAGGCTATGGAATATACGTGCCTAGCTGGAGACGAGACGGGTGATACGAATACGCGCGGGCGGTGACACTTGGCGGCCCCCACTAATCCCTTTGCGGATAGTCTATTCTTGGCCACCTGCTGATTCATCCCTTCTGGCCCCCGAAGCCCGTTTCGCCATGAACGAAAAGGGGCCAGCGCTCTCGGATCACGATCAGTGCCGTCAACCTTGCGCGTCTTTTTGCCTCAACATGCCGTCTCTCCAGCGTGGTCGCCTCTTACTCTACGGTTCGTCGTCATTAAGACTGACCATAAGATGGCAGCGCCGAAGCCCACGAAGGCAACCAAGTACTCGAAGCTCGACCCAGTCGTAAGTAATACTACATGCGCGGTAGAGCCAATAGATCGTCCTGCTCACCCGTCTGCTACAGCACGTCAATCTCGGTTTACAAGTCCTCTATCCAAATGCGGATGAGCCCTCATCGTCGAAATCGTCGAGCAAAACCACTCTAGAGTATGTCGATCAATGCACGAAGCTTATCGCAACCTCATCTGACATTTGTAGCATTGTTGCAATACCGGGCCTGGGAGCTAACCCAGAATGGACATGGGTACGCGACAAGGTCCATTGGCTTCGCGACAGCAACATGCTGGCTCGCAAGGTACCAAACGCTCGCATCAGTGTCTTTCAATTCCAATCGCAGTGGTTCGGCAAAGGCGCTGTGGACCAGCGCCTGGAAAATGTGGCTGATCAGCTACTTTATCAACTCGAGCGGCTCCGCGGTGTGAGTGCAAATCATGACGGGCGCGCCAGCGGGTGCGGCGCTAATAGGACTTCAGGACAACAACAAAACGCCCATCATCTTCATTAGTCACTGTCTCGGTGGCATTGTTCTCGAAAGAGCACTTCTAACGTCCAGACTAAGGCAAAATGACTTCCCAAGCATCTTTCCGTCCGTCGCCGGTTGCATCTTCTTAGGCACTCCTTTCCATGGCACTAAAACGCAGTCCAAGGCCATGGTTCTGGCCGAGATGGCCGAGACCATCGGCATGGGCGTCTCTTCCAGTCTCTTGAAATTGCTGGAGAAGGACTCTGAGGTGCTGATCCGTATGTTGGACGAGTTCGTGAGACTCACAAACGATGCGCAAATCCGCGTCTTCTGTTTTTTTGAGTCAGAAAAGAGCGATATCGCTGCAGTGCTTATCAAAAAGCTGCCTTTCAAAGCCCAGGAGCTTGTTGTCGACAAAGAGTCGGCCACCTATCCAGGTGTAGAGAGCCTGCAACTAGCTTCTGACCATTTCAAACTCAACAAATACTCGGGCCCTAAAGATGGAAACTTTGTCTCTGTGTCGAACGAGATCAAAGCGACCGCATCAAAAGCCGCCGGCATAGTGAAGTCTCGTCAGAACACTGTCCGGCAAGCTCTCATCAACGATCGCACTTATCACTCACTGATCGATATCTTGGGTAGAGGCTTTTCTGATTTGATAGCAACAACTAAAGGGTCCTACACAGGACCCGTAGAGGATGAGCCTTCATGGGTTGTGGATATCCAAAGCTTCAAGCAGTGGAGAGAGCAAGACGCGTCGCGACTGATATGGGTTCATGGTAAAGCGGGAACCGGACAAGGGTCGATTGCATCTTCCGTCATTGGAAGCCTGAACAAGATAAAGGAGCCGAACTCTATCGTGGCCTCGTTTTTCTGTGATGGGTCTGACGAAAACCGACGGTCGCTGCGAAGCATGCTGAAGTTGTTGGTCCGCCAAATCATCGATGCCAATCAGGACTTGGCTGTTCACCTGCTCACCGATTCGAAGAAGAGCAAGAGCGCAAGCAAGCAAGACTATGATTCGGAGGCGCTCAACAAGATTCCAGTGTTGTGGGATGTGCTACAGTCGATGGCAAAGGATGTCTTGGGCGGCCACATATACCTAGTCATTTATGGTATCGATCAGCTCTCCAAAGACTCCCTCACCCAATTTCTCGAGCACATGAAGGAGATTCCAGGCACGGGTACATCGTTGGATGAGGACGTCGACGTCTCCCCCATCAAATGGATGCTTCTAAGCAGATCCGGCCGCCCTGACATCGAAAAGTGCTTGAGAAATAGAGCCCACGAGATCAATATTGACGATTCAGAGAACGCTGAACACGTGAGTGATGCGTTGCGAGCAACCATCTCTGTCCGTGTGGACGATCTCGAGCTATCAGCCCCGTTGACCTACTTTGTCAAACGGCACATTCACTCCCGCGCGGAAGACAACTACATATATGTCAGCCTAGTCATCCAAGAGCTCAAGAATGCTCGAAGTTCGGGCACGCACAAACATTCCGAGATCCGCGCTCTTCTTGAATCGTTCCCTTTTGGACTGACTGAAATGTTCGAGCATGTTCGGAAGCGCGTCCTCAGCCCGACGGCCGAAGGTATCGAGTATACAAAAGAAATCCTTCGCTGTCTGATCCTCGCACAGCGTGCACCAACCTTGCGAGAGCTTGCAATCATGGCAGATCTTCCCGAAGAAGACCGAGAAGATCTGGAACAGCTGAGAGGGCATCTCATTCGATGCGGCGCTTTTGTTACGCTCCGTGGAAACGAATACGATGAAGACAGCATGGCGGTCGAATGGATTGACGTATCAGCGCAAGAGCATCTGTCGCAGTTCGCTAAAGAGGAACTCGCTCTAGACGCCGAACGAAAGGATGTGCAGCATGGCATCATCGCGCTTCGATGCCTCGAATATGTATATTCTGTCACGGAGATGTATGAGGCAGCCGAGGCGGCTAAGCGCGCTGAAGAGGAGGAAGAAAACCAGGCTGGCGAGCTGGACAACGAGCTCCCATTCGCTTCAGATTACCCACAATCGGCCAACGGCGAACACGAGGAGCAGCATGACGATGACGGTGACGACGATGAAGACCCACCAGAGACTGAGCTTGCACCAACAGAAGCGGACAAGGACGAAGGGGAGCATGAATTCGACAAAGATGATACTTTAATGTATCCAGTGGAGTACTGGCTTGAACACGCGAAGCTCGCCCCCGTCGATGTCATCGACGAATTTAGAACGCACCATCCCTTCTGGAAAGAGGACTCGCCTGCACGACAGGACTGGTGGAGTGTTAATGATTCCATGCATGTGCTCCCAAATCAGACTAATGTCTCGCCCCTTCATTGTGCAGCTATCGCCGAATTTCCAGCTTTGGTAGATCATTGTAAGTTTACCCGTGTTGCTGCTAACATTTGGCTAATCGACCTTACCAGTACTGGGTCACGGCTGGACCGATGATATCCACAAAGAAGATTCATACGGCTCACAGCCACTATTTTGTGCTTGTGCGGTGGGTAATTACGAAATCGTCGAAACCTTGCTCGGTGTCGGTGCAGACATAGACTTCGTTGCGAACGAAGAAAACGTCACTGCATTGTACGCCGCAGCCCAGCGGGGTCATGTTGATATTGTCGAGTGTCTGCTTGACAGAGATGCGAACATAAACACCAACTCTGCAGAATCAGGGAGCGCACTGTGAGTTTCTCTACATGGCGCCCTCCACTCAAGAAAGCCGCTAAACTTTGAATTTTAATCCCAGATACGTTGCTTGCGAAAATAATCATATGCCTGTTATTCGGCTGCTTGTTGATCGCAAAGCTGACGTCAATCTCGTCGGAGGTTCCGCTCTGAGAGCGCTCAATATCGCGGCGTGGAATGGTAATGAGGAAGCGGTCCGCTTGCTACTCCATCATGGTGCAGATATCGACCCTGAGCAAGACTATTGGTACGGCAGCGCGCTCGGTGCCGCCAGTCGACGGGGGCACACCGAGATCGTAAAGCTGTTACTTTCCAAAGGATGGAGTCCGAGTAAACCCATGAAGACATATGGATCATCATTGACATGCGCGGCGACGTACGGCCATCTCGGTGTTGTGGAGATCTTAGCCCAGAAAGAGGCACGTATTACAGTCTTGGAGCAAGCACTGGTGGCGGCTTCGCAGAATGGCAAAGCAGCTGTCGTAAAAACCATCCTGGAGAAAACACCTACTCTGCGGCACCAGAAGGCGTTCATGCTGGCGGCCGATTATGGAAGAGACGAAGTGTTGAAGCTGCTATTTTCAAGAGGCATTTCGCAAGAAGTGCTCAACGAAGCTCTGTTCCTCAGCGCTGATCACGAGCACGAATCGACCGTCAGGCTTCTTCTCGACTTCGGGGCGTCGCCGAACGCCGAAGGTCCAGTCTACGGCTGCGCCTTGACGGCCTGCGCATACGATGGCACTACAGAGATCATGAAAGCACTCATCGAGAAAGGCGCCGATGTCAACAAACGTGGAGGAGAGTATGGGAACCCTCTCCAAGCTGCGGCATGGTCAGGCGATGCAGACAACGTGCAGTTGCTAATCGACCACGGAGCTCTGGTCAACACCGAACCGATTGGCAAGTATGGCCATGCTCTACAAGGTACAAGCGACGACGCTACGATACGACTTCTCCTCAAATGTGGAGCAGACGTGAATGCATATGGAGGAAAGTACGGATATGCCATTGTCGGAGCGGTGGAGGAGGGAGACAGCGATGCTTTGAAGATTCTTCTCGAATATAACGTCAACGTCAATGTCAGAGGCGGTGAAAGAAACGCCCCGGTTATCTCTACAGCCGGTGGCACGCTCGCCAAGGAAGATCTCGAAGCCATTCTGGACCACGGTGCCGATGTGAATGCCGCCTGCGATGACGGCACCACCGCACTCATCAATTGTGCAGATGCGGGCGACACGGAAGGCCTAGAGTTTCTCTTATCTCGTGGGGCTGACGTCCATATCTCTTCCTCAACATTCGGCACTGCGCTCCATGCTGCCGCCAAAAACGGGGATGAAGACTGCTGTCAGATCCTATTGAAGGCTGGTGCCGATGTAAACGCTATCGGAGGCCTGAGTGGTACACCTCTACAAGCCGCTGCTAGCCTTCCTGATCTGGACACCGTTCAGATACTCCTGGAGGCTGGAGCGGACGCAGTCGGTGTAAAGTTCATCTCTGGGACTTACGGGACACCGCTCCAGGCAGCTTGCTTCGCGGGCGATATAGATATCGTACGCAAGCTTGTCGAACATGGGGCGCTTATTAACGTGCGACCCGCAAATGGTCGTCACGGTTACCCATTACATGCAGCGGCCGCGGCTGGCGCGAACGATGTCGTCGAATACCTATTGGAGAATGGCGCTGAAGTAGACTTGGAAGGTGGAGAGCATGGCTACGCCTTGCTGGCGGCTGCACAAAAACCATGGAATTACATGGTGGTTCAAACTCTTCTCGACCACGGTGCCGTAGCCTCGGTGCAGGGAGGTCTTCTTGGAAACGCTGCAGCAGCTGCTGCTTCCGTCAACAACAACGTTGTTCTGCAAGTGCTCATAGATGCAGGCGCGAGTGTACATGCGAAAGGAGGAAAGTTTGGAACCTGTCTACAAGCCGCTACGATCAGAGCTATCGATATGGATTGCGTCGATATCCTGTTGAACCTCGCAGTGAACGTCAACGTTACCGGTGGGAAGTACAACACCGCCCTCGTCGCTGCCGCCTACTTTGACCGGGTACATGTCGTTTCCAAGCTTCTCGACTGTGGGGCAGACTTTCGCATTCAAGGAGGCAAATACTTGAGTGCTATATCGGCGGCAGCCATGAGAGGTAACAAGAGCATTCTGGAGAAGTTCTTGAAGATGGGCCCGCCGGAGCAGCTGCTTGACGAAGCACTAGTTGAGGCTTGTGCCCATCGGCAAACTATCAGTGTAGAATTGTTACTTAAGTCCGGAGCGAATGTGTACGCCAAACATCCAACCCTCGGCACTGCAATCGACGCACTGAAGGCCGAGCAAGCAGATGGCTACAATTCCGATGACGAGAATGACGAATCGATAGAAGACGACGAGGATGAGGAAGATGAGGACGAAGACGACGAAGATGAGGAAGAAGAGGAGGACGAATGGGAAGGTGATGCAGAGTCTGTGGGCACTGGCAGTGTGCTCGATCTTCGACTAGAAGATGAACTCTCCGAAGAGGCGAAGATCCAGAAGCTACTCGACGAAGCCATGGCGCGGGTCAGGCGCAACCCAAGTATCAAACGCTTTCGGACCGTGAAGCGAGGCGGTCTGCCGACGAGTCTTAGGCCTGGTCCACCACCGCAGATGACCCCACGAACGAGTTTTCAGCAGTTCAATCCTCCCAATGGAAATGGACCGAACGGTTCCCAACCACAGTACCAGCAGCAATTCTCCAATCCGCCTAGACAGTCGTTTCAAGCCTATCGGGAGATTGACCAGCAAGGCGGAGGTTACCCGGAACAGAATGATCCGCCGACATCCACAGCGCCCTATTCAGCTTATCCTGGTACCTCGAGTAGACCCCATCAGCAATCCCCTCAGCAGTCTCAACAGCAACATCATCAGCAACCTCATCAGCAACCTCATCAGCAACCTCCTCCGCAACCTCCTCGTCATCCTTCCCAACAATCTATCCAGTATCCCTCTCAGCAAGCTCCTCAACAAGCTCCTCAGCAAGCTCCTTATCAAGCCCCTCAGCAAGCTCCTCATCAAGCTCCTCAGCAAGCTCCTCATCAAGCTCCTCAGCAAGCTCCTCGGTATTCTATTCAGCATCCTCTTCAGCAACTTCCCCAGCGGATTCCACTTCATTCCTCTCCCTCGCACTCCCCATCAAGGAAACCAGTTCCGGGCAGCTATCAGCAGCTGCCATCTGGCCAACATACAACCCCAACCCCTGCGAGGCAATACTCCAGTGGTCCTCAGACCGGCAATCCTCCTCAACTGCCGCCAAGGACAGGAAGCCAGGAACAGGTGTCGCAAACATACAGTACGCATGCCCCTGCACGGCCTCCACTTAACCCAGGTTCGAGCGGGCAATATCAAGAGCAGCATCCGCACCGGCAGAGCTATGCACCTCCACAATCAGTTCCATCATACACACAGCCGTCGCACCAGCAAGCACATAATGCACCGGCACCGCGGAACTCGTATATTGCTTCGTCGCAGTCAACATACAATTCGCCGCCTATGTACAATGCCCCTCCGTCATCTCAGCAATACAACATCTCTCCACCGCCGCAGCAGCATAACACATCACCTCAATATCAGTACCAATCGCCGCCACCGCCACCCTCACAATACAACGCTTTCACTTCGCAGCCGCCAAGTCAAGAATCGGGTTACGTACCCTATGCCCAGGCGTCGCAGTCATCGTCAAAGACGTCGTTTCAAAGTAGTCAGTACGCGAATAGCTCGCAGTATGCCGGAAGTCAGCAGGGTGGGCATGGGACGCCGAATTCTAGTCAGACGAGTGCGTTTGGTGGACAAGTACAAGGTCAAAGTCAAGGTCAAGGACAGAGTGGACAGACGAAAAGGTGGGGTGGTGGTGGGTACGATGGGGAAGGATATGGATAGATTCCAAGGAGAATGCGGTTGACGTTGACGGCCGGGGAGAAAACGATATATAATGTGGGCTGAGTGGACGAAATGAATTAGTTTGAACGCCTATACCCCGCATTGCATTGATTTTGGTAACAGCTCACGCGGGGTTCCCCGCCTTAATCGACGCGCTCAACGTTGCGTTGGCAACTGCCACGTCTTTCAGCACCGGATACTTCTCCACAAGCAAATCGCTCACCACCCGCGCGAACACCACGCCTCCCCATTCGTTCACATGCGTCCAATCGTTCGACGCGAGGTTGTACTTGCTTGCTGCTGTCTTGCCAATCTTATTCACATACGCCATGCTCGCCTTGTTCAAATCAACCCACTTGAGATTATTGTCTTGCGCAACAGATATAGCAGCGGCTGTCACGTCGGCGAGATCCTCGTTTACTTTCCCTGAGGACCCAAAATTGCGACGCGTGAGCGAGGACAGGATGATGGGTGTTGCGCCCGCGGCGGTGGCTTCTTTTGCGAAGGCGAGGAGGTTGGTTTTGAATTGGGCGATCGTTACGCCGGAGGTTGCTTTTTGGTCGTTGTGGCCGAACTGTCTGTGTTAACATCACATACCCAATCAATTCCCCACCACTTTGGCAACCTCCAAAACACTTACCTGAATTGTGGCATAAACATCGTACCGCTCCTTGTACGTCCCAATATCTTTAATTACACTTCCCCAATCTCCACCGGCGCGGAACGACTTGGTCGTTGCGCCGCTATGTCCATAGTTGTGGCCTGAAGATCCCGGCGCGACTGTAGTGGCAAGGAAAGCGTCACCCCAGCCGCCCTTGGGTGCTGTTGTCGAGTCGCCGGCTAGGAGCCAGTAGACTGGCTTTGCGGCGCGCGGGGTGGGTGGTGTGATGGGTGTGGCGAGCGCGGCTGAGAAGAGGAGGGTGGGGAGGAGGAAGTGCATGGTGACGAGAGTGGGATTCAGACCTGAAGGTTCAACTTGGTGTTGAAGAAGATATATGACGAAAATCGTGACCCTGTCGGATATACGTCCCACAATCATCTATATTGAGGTTCACGGAAAAATCGTCGTTCCGTCCGTACGACCCCTACCACTCTAAACTCAAAGTCTCCGCCCATGTTCCCTTCTTCTCGGTCCTCAATACTTCTGCCACGTTCCCCTTCCCCAGATCCCCGCCATAGAAATGCGCAAAACAGCCTCTTCCAACTTCCTCCCACTTGATCTCCGCCTTGCTAGCTCCATCCGACCCCGCAGCAAGAACCTCGTACTTGATCTTGAGCAGATAGAGCTCAGTGTCTTCCGCGAAGTACTTGTCTGCGGTCGAGGGGACTTGTTCCGATGTTGAGAGATGGATGTAGCCGTCGTTCTTGTCAAGGTCGGAGAGGGGTAGTCGCTCAGGAAGGGGCGATGGTGGGGCCGCCGGAAGAATTTTGTAGAGGTAGGTTGGGAGGGGGGACGGTGCTGACATGATGATGTTGACGTGATTAGTCGATGGTCGATTAGAAAAGAAGATCGCTGTATGAGATTGAAGCTGTGGGTGGCTTTGTAGAGATCATGTGGAAGCATAGGAAAATATAGCTTGAGTGTTAACACTGCTCTATCGGGCTTGGTTTGCCGCTTTATGATTGGTTAGCCAGTTCAAGGCTATGACGTGCGCTTCGAGGGTCCAAACGCGTCCACCACCACTATCCACAACACGCAGCCTTCAATCAACAGCGTCCACTACTACCGAAGGGCGAGTCGCGAAACACGCGCCTTCACAGCCGTATCCACCATCACCAGTACTCACGACTCGCGCCCTTCATGCCGCGTCTTGACGAAAACACACAGCAGTACTTACGGGATGCGGAACAAGGCGTGCGCGCACGCACAGCGTTTGCCTGGGGCAGCTTCACCAACTTTGCACTTCGAGACAATGTGCTGGAAGTGGCGGTTGGGCTCATGTATGCATTTGTCTGCCGAATTACCGTCTTTACACTCACAGCATGCCAGACTAGCCGCCTCCTTCACCGCATGCGCCAACTCCCTCGTGACCGACATCATCCTCCCCCTCATCTCCCTCCTGCCCTTCCTCTCGCGGAACCTCTACGAGAAGTTCGCAACCATGAAACACGGGCCCAACTACAACACGTCCATCTCGACGGGCTACAACACCAAGGACCAGGCGCTTAGCGACGGCGCCGTAGTATTCGCATACGGCTCTTTCATCGACAAGATCGTGCGGTTTTTTATCATAGCCGTGAGCTTGTGGGTAATCGCGAGCGTGTATTCTAGGGGGACGGATGACAATATTGTGAAGAAGCAGATCAAGTGCAAGTTTTGCAGGAAGTATATTAGTGAGAAGGCGAAGAGGTGCGTGAATTGTACGAGTTGGCAGGATGGGAGGGAAGATCGGGGGTAAGAGAGATAGGAGGAGCGATTTTTCGAAAGGACGTGGGTGATGGAAGATAAATCCTCCCAGAGGATGAATGGGAATTCGAGTCACCGTCGCAAAGGTGGTTGCGGTCCCACAGTTCCTGATGGAATTCTACTGCGTCTCGCATTCCGTGCGTACCTATGCCCTCAGAATTCGGGGCGTGACACTGGGCGAAGTTCATCTAGACGCCTCTCAACACCTGGTGTCTTGCGCAGAAGCCTAATATCCTGCAACCGCGATCTACTCCGTACCCCGAGTTGCGATGCAAGACTGATAGTCGCATGCCCAACGCCGGCATGCTTTCGGATGTCGGATAAGGAAGATGTACATCCTGCAGATCTTACGTCCCTACTACCTCGTCGAACCCTTCCCCTCGCGTGGCACATCTCCGGAACAAGTGGCAACTCTCCACATACGCTGATATACGCAGCCTACCCCTTGCGCAATCAATAAACAGAGCATGCTGCCCTTTCACGCATATCTATTGGCCACATATACCCTCCAACACAGTACCCCGCTAAACCATTGAAGCAGATCCCGACCATCCTCGCTTGGCCTTCCCCATGCATCCACCAGATATTGTAGAACGAGGCGATCGGGCCGAATGGTAGGACACCTAACGTGACCGAGTTCCGCAACCTCCCGATGATACGTCGCGCAGAGCAGCCATCAGCTCCCCCCGTCCACGGACAGCAGCTTGGCAGCAACAGAAAGCTCGTATACCCAGTCCACGCATATACCTGCAGAGGTGATATGTCGTTCGATCGACATATAAACCAACCTGCTCACCGACGCATGTCAGAGATCAACGATTTCAGGGTCCAACCAAGTGCACCAGCAAAGGCGGAGATCATCCCGGAAGATGGATCGTCCCGCCTGCCAAAACAGTAACAGTGTTTCGAAACAACCTTTGGTGCCGCTCCATTCCAGTATACCCCGCCTCAAGCTTCGGGCGATAAGCCGCCGATATCAATACCATATCGTAGATGGATACTTCTCACGCAGTTACGCAGATCATATTCCAGCCGTATAAGGAGTTCGCGCAAAAAGGCGTGGTTGGCGTTAGGGAAAGATCGGCACGCAATCGCACGATCAGCACTCCCTTTCACCTAACCCACACGGCCGTTTCGGCGCGCCAAGGCAGCTCAGATGGCAAGATTCCCGGCGAGGTGCATAATCTGCTTTGCGGTGCGGCAAGCGCGGTGGAAATTATTCGGGGCGAGTGGAGGGGTAGCTAATGGCGGGGTTGGCATGCTGCAAGGTGAGGTCACGATGCAGAGAATGCTCCGCTACAGAATGTAGGCTAGTTTAGCGGCTCAGTGTAGACGAGGATGTGGGACTGGCTAGGTATAGTTGTAGCAAAAGCGGGAAGATGCCTTGGTTGGCGTGGTTATTTCTGTGAGTAGTGGATATAGCGAGTAATGGTGTGATGTTCAAGGCTTGCATGGGCGAGTAAAGTGTGAGGGGGGTGATAGTGAGGTGGACGACATGCTTCAATTTGTTTGTGCCCTCAGGTCATCTATCAATTTGCCATGCTTTCTCCACCATATGTACCGATGCAATGTGTATATGCTCACACCCCAACGCCGCCCAATGCCTCCTTCGAGATACCCGTAGTGAATGTGACTAGAACACCAATCAATGCGAAGTATGCGATGCGGAGCAACAGAAAGTACAACAGAAAGTACAACACCAGTAAATGCGACAAAGTATGAAAGCAAAACGCCAAACGCCGGCCCAATGCAAAAGGTCCGAAACCCAAACTCCGCCATCTAATAATCCGATGCTGTGTAGAATTCTTGTATCCATGGATATCCGCCTCTTTTACAACCTCGACCTCTCTGCCACATCACCCCGCACTCGCGACCTCGACCTCGACGACCTCCGGCGCTCTACGCCATCCTTGGTCTTCTTCGTCTTTGAGCGTCGCAGTACGGGCAGCTCGTCCTCTTCCGACTCGTCGACGGTGAACAGGTCTGGGCTAGGCTCCCTCCACGAGTGGCGGTGGCCTGAGAGTGTGCGTGACATCCGGCGGCGAGTGCGTACCTTGCGTGAGAGGAGTTCTTGAGCGCGACCCCGGGTAGGCTCCGTGACGGTGATCCTAGGTGGCGAGTTGGTAGTGAGCTGGATGACCGAATGTGGTTGGTCGTCTAGGCGAGCATCGTCGAGCTGCATGAACGACTCGTTGTCGTCGTCTGGCTGAGCGCCGTGGTATTGCCCGTGGAGATCGGTATGGTTCGACTTGACATAGCGAGCCCACTTGTCCGCAACGTTCGACTTGAACTTGGACGCCTTGGAAGTCCGAGGTCCATCGGGCACGACAATGCCTGCACTCAGTGAGAGGACGTCGTATGGGTCGTCCTCTTCGTACACCGGCGTAAGGAAGTGGGCGAAGGGTTCTTCATCGATATCCGGAAGGTCGGCCTCGGTCGATGAGGGGAACTCGATGCTATCGATGCATGGTGGGAATGAGTAGGAGCGAGAGTTGATGGAGTTGCGTAGGTACGACGGCATAGCTGTTATGATATCCTTTGCGGATTGCAGATAAGACGAACGCCGGATGAATAGCGACGGCTTGCTACTCTGTTCGACCTTGATGACGGTAATGTTGCCAGCTCGGAGGCGCTTATCCGGCCCGTGGCCGGTCGATGTCCGAGGAAGCAGCAAGTGGAAGCTTGTCGAAGAGAGAATGGTAGCAACGACTGGCGGATTATGTAGCTTGGCCAGTGGGTGGACCCAGGTGGGAGAAAAGTGCACGCGGGGAGGCCTTATATACGTGACTCTTGCATACGGCCTCTGAAGAGCCGCGTGTTTCTATCACTGAGGCGCAGCGGAAGGAAAATCGGTGGAGGGCGTGTGAATCATATATGAGACAAGATGGGGGTGGGTGCCTGTAGGTGTTTGCCTGATGAAGATGGAGTGGCAAGGGAGAAATGGAGAGGCACAAGGAAACCTTTATCTGACATCCCCCCGCAAGTACAGCGGATATCAGATGCATATAGGGAAGGATAGATGCAGTGTTATATAGACGAGGGGGAAAGATGGGCGGCTCTTGCGCAACCTGCATCGAATCTGCAGCACACCTACATTAGCGGAAGTCGGCGGAAAGCTTAGTCCAGAGTGGGCCAAAAGGGCACGACTTGTAGGGCGATGGTGGGGGATGACAGGGCCGTGAGACGCATGATAGATAGTCTGAGGGTGTGCGGCGGGTGGTCATTCGGCAAGCCAGGGCTGCAGGCCAGCTGCACCATCCCCTGCCTGACATTAGTGGGGACGCCGCAGGAGAGACGGCCGCTGATGCAGCCAGGCGATCCTCGCAGTGTCCGAGGCTGTCGCGGGTGGAGTGTAGGTAATTAGTAGTGAATGTGCGCGCGCTGGAGAAAGACCAGACGCAGAGTCGGATTCGGAGATGGTCGTGTCGGCATTGTAGGGTACCACCTAGGAGGGCCACCAAGTAGCGGGGCAGCCACCATGGCTGTCCTGCGCTGTGCTTCCCAGCCTTGCCAGCCTCACTCGCTGCCATCTTGCCCGTTCTCGCCCATTTGCCATCCACACCTCGCTTGTCGACTGACTGATGGTGAGCAACCCTGCCCCGTCCAGCGCGACGCGTTCCATTGTGTGCAGCTTTGTTCGCCAGGCGCAGCCGTCTGTACCACGCGGCCCATGTTTCACTTCACTCAATACACCACTCAGCATATCCGTTGCGACTAGCCACCAAAAGCTGATCAGATGGGAGCACAACGAGGCATTTGCCATGGCAGATTGCCATATGA
>Ga0247803_1000369_pt1 | contig 24949 bp, 21 predicted proteins | sample UWRJL014104B1_FD_180928 | JGI IMG/M metagenome (GOLD analysis project Ga0247803, IMG submission 180928) | Plant litter microbial communities from Arlington Agricultural Research Station in Wisconsin, United States - UWRJ-L014-104B-1 | ecosystem: Environmental > Terrestrial > Plant litter >...
TGGTGTAGAACACCGCAAAGTAATGATACCAGTGGGTTTTGCAGAACTGCATGAGAGCGAGGATGAAGTTTTCCTGCCCGGAATAGATATTTCTCAGCTTGCAGCTGCCCCCGACTATGTAAAAGGCGGGTTTAACCAGCAGACGGAGGTTAGTATACGCGATATATTTAAAGAAGAGAATAGTAGCACGGAGGTATATGACGAACAAACTTTTTATGAGCATGATCACTATAACGAACGTAATTTTTACGGAAGGCGCTTTGTGGGGCGTGCAAATGAAGGGGATCCTGAATAAATAAAAAAAATAATTAGACTGCTATACAATAAAATGAATTTATAATCGTCTGTATATATGAGAGCGTTAATTTTAGATAACGGGGATGTGTCGGAGGATATATCCCCGTTTCTTTTTACAAGCTATTTTACAGCCCTCTGATCACTGCTTTGATAACAGCCGATATATTATCATCATACCGGTGCGAACCAGGGATAATGAGTTTATGGATTTTTTCCGTTTCTTTTAAAACAGCCGAGAAATCGCTGTCTTCTTCTCTACCAAAAATACACCATACCGGTACTGCTGACTTAATCAGTTCTGGATATATCTTATATTTTTCTTTATCAGTAGAACCAAAGTTGAGTAAGTTCTTTAGTTTAACTACGTAACCGGTAGAGAACCCCGGTGAAAGGAGGACTAACGTATTCATCTTTTCAGAAAAGTCGTCTGGGAGATGTCTGGGCAAAAAAGCACCTACATCTGCACCAAAAGAATACCCCACTACAGAAAATGTGTCTTTGTTCCATGCTTTCAGGTAAACTGATAAAATCAATTTGATGTCCCTCGCAAATTGCTCTGGTGTACGCTGTCCCCAAAAATATTTGCGCGTATCTAGTGCAATGGTAGCATATCCATTCTTACCCAATTCATTAACCAGCCCTTCAGAAAAACTGTTCCATCCACCATCTCCAGTTAAATAGACTATAATAGGCTTGGCCGAACGCTTATATTGAACATGCAGGGGGTATTTAGATAAGTCTGCAATGGTTTGTGCACCCACCTTCAAAAACATACAAAATACCAGCAGAAACAGACACCCTAATTTTATTTTCATATAAATATATTTGTTTTTTAAAGCTGGTGAAGCTTGCATAGTATTTATTGCTGTTTATAGGATATTATCTTATGCAGCTTTCAGGTGTCAAATATAGGGAAAAGGCCATTCATTCCATTTTTTATCATCTTACAGCCAACAGTTCTTCGAGCTGGTTTATTATTGGTATGGGATTTGCAAATACCTAAACTGCGGGTGAATTACTTGCGGTAACCTAGATAAAAGTGAGAAAGCAAATACATGTTGTTGAAGATGATCAGGATATCCGTCAGATTATTGAACTCATTTTGAAAGAGGAAGGATATAAGGTAAAAGCATTTGCTGATGTTACCTCTTTTCATGCGGGTATGGGAGAAAGCATCCCAGATCTTTACCTGCTTGATGTGATGTTGCCCGATGGCAATGGGATAGACTTATGTAAAGAAATTCGGGCGACTAATGGAATTAAAGATGTACCCATCATTATTATGTCTGCACATGCACAGGCAGATATAATTTTAAATCAAGATTGTGTAGATGATTTTATCAGTAAGCCTTTTGATCTTAATGATATACTTTCCAAAATACAAAAACAAATCATACTACAGTATCATAAAAAAGGATAGCAGCAGGTCCGGAGTATTAACCAACCTAAACTGGCCCGCTGCCCCTCCCAAACATTAGTCCGGAGGTTTCTTTATACATTTATTAGAATGAATGACAAGATATAGCATATAGGTGTGTGATATACTGAAGACTCCTTCATTATATATAGTGTAAAAACCGGACAGATGTCCTATTCTAACTTCAAAAAAACCACGAATAGATGTAATTAGTAGGTAAGACAATTGCTATCGATTTAGCACGCCGAATTTATTATAGCACAGGAGGTATCTTAATTACAAAAATTTAAGAAACTTAGTATCGAAAATTCCAATGGGAAGAATGACAGTTCTGGGCACCCAGCGATAGGCGCCTTAATCAAGACTGCAAAGAAAAAGCAGTAACATGACTATATGCGCAATGATAAACGCATAAAAAAAGATAAAATACGAAGAATTAAAATAGCTTAATTCTTTTCAAAAAGGTCTTTCTTCTCAAGAAGGGCAGTAATAGCCTCCATATCCTTAGTTAACACTTCTACAATAGCCTGAACCATTTCTGGGTCTTTAGCAAGGAGCGATTCGGTATTATCTGCAATTTTATTTTCCATAATATCAATAATTTGGATCGTCTTATTATTTGATAATCTAAGTTAATGATTTTCTATTGGGAATTATGTCTTTTTTTTTCAACAATTATTTAGCTATATATCAGAATGTTAATATTAAAAACGAGTTAGACCAGATTAACCCTGTAGCAATGCCGAATATACCGCCTGCGGTTTAACCGCCGGGATAGTAACCACAAAACTTGTTCCCTGCCCAGGAATACTAACAAAGTTAATTTTGCCATGCTGAAGCGCTATAAACTCTTTACATAAAAGAAGTCCAAGGCCTACTCCTTTTTCATTATTGGTGCCAAAGGTAGATTTAGCTTTTAAAGAAAATACAAATGCCTGGTCACTTTCAGCGATACCCCTTCCAGAATCAGTGATGGTAATTAAACAATCCTCGTCCTCCTCCACCACTACTTCAATAATACCACCACTTGCTGTAAATTTAATCGCATTATTGATCAGGTTACGAACAACGAGCAACAACATATTGGCATCCGCAACTGCATATATATTATCATCAATAGCATACACCAGATCAACGCCTTTTTCCTGGGCAATGTTCGCTTCTACTTTTAGCATGTCCTTTAATATCTTTTGAATATTTACAGGCTGTAGATTCACTTGAACGCCTTCGAGTTGCGATTTTGACCACGATAATAGGTTCGTCATCATGTTAGACGTGTTTTTGGTTAATGCCAGCAACTTCAGCTCAATCTCTTTCTTCTCTTCTTCTTTTAAAGTATAAGCAGTTAACAACTCCAGATAACTTTGTATCGAAGCAAGCGGACTTCTTAAGTCGTGTGCAACAATGGAAAACAGTTTATTCTTTTCTCCATTCACCATTTCCAGTTGAAAATTCTTCGATTCGATATCCAATGCCTTGTCTATAGCAGATTGTCTTTCCTGGTCATAATTATCGCGCATATACCTCAAGGAAAAGAAAATAGATACAAGAACAACCAGATAAGCAGAAACAGTATCAATATAGCGGTTCACCTTGCCAACATAAGTATAAGGTACTGTACCAGGGTAAAGATATTGGTTGATGTGCAGGGCAGCCACAATAATCACATTGATCACCAACCATACGAACTGCTGATTTTTAGGGGCAGTAGCGGCCAGGAGATAAAAAAAAAGAGCAAAAAGTATGAGGATCGGACCGTCGATGCCAGAATTTAGAAAATAAACGGTTGCAAAAAATACGTTTCCTAATATTCCAAGCCCCAATATGCTATACCGGAAATCTTCTTTTACACGTGATAAATAATATAGGCCGGCGAAACCTGCAAGGGCGATAGCGCTAATTAAAGCAACAACCGGTAAGCCAAGAAAATAATTAAATGGTACATTATAAGCCATCGCAATAAAGGCAACGATGCAAATAGAATGATATACTCTTGCTTCAAGTGGAAATCTATCAGAACTTCCAATCAACGTTAATTGAAACTTTTTAAGCTTGGATAAAAAATACATGAACTTTTACTAGAGTAACAAATATAGTACTTCTTTACAATTCGAACGTATATAATGCAGGCAGACAAATTTATTGTTATAAATAGGCTTTAAACGATAAACAGAGACAATAACAAAGTATAAATTACGCTGATAATCAAGATGGTTTTTAGCTTACGATACTTGCGGTTAATTGGGAATGGCAGGTATAATACTTACTTTTGAAGAGTCGTATGATCGCTGCTTTTAAAAAAAATATACACTGGATTTTTCTGACCATCCCTATTGCGATAGTTACAGGGTGTTTTGTAGGTCTTTTTTTATGGTTGCTTAACGTCGCCATTCATTTTCGATTTCAGCATTCCTGGCTTCTTTTTCTATTGCCGGTAGCGGGTATAGGGATTTATTTTATTTATCAGCTTGCAGGTAAAAATGCCGAAAAAGGGAACAACCTGGTTATAGAAGAGATTCATCAGCCCGGAGGCGGTATCCCTGCAAGGATAGTACCTGTAATTTTAGCCACAACAGTAATTACGCATTTATTTGGCGGATCGGCGGGAAGAGAAGGAACGGCCGTACAAATTGGGGGCAGTATCGCCGCTGCGTTTGGGAAATGGTTTAAGCTAAACCAGCAAGACACCCCCATTATGCTGACTGCAGGTATAGCCGCTGGCTTTGGAGCGGTATTTGGTACACCACTGACCGGTGCAATTTTCGCATTGGAGGTGCTAACGATAGGAAGGGTAAAATACCATGCTTTTATCCCTTGTTTAGCAGCAAGTGTTATAGCCGATGTTACAGTTTCCGCTCTTGGCCTCCACCATACGGCCTATCACATCGAAATCGTTGCCGCAAAACCGTATTTTTTATCTGCATACCTCCCTGTCAGCTTATTACTAATCGCTAAAGTAATTGTAGCAGGAGTGCCATTCGGATTGGCAAGCAAGTTATTTGTAGAACTTATGCTCCGGATCAAAGCCTTTATGGCTCGGCTAATCCAAATAAAATGGCTGATACCTGTAATTGGCGGACTTATTATTATTGGCCTGACTTACCTAAATGGTAAACCAGACTATCTCAGTCTTGGCGTAGATCCGGAATATCCCGGTGCAGTAACTATTCCTTCCGCTTTTCATAATGGAGGTGCAGCTACCTGGAGTTGGTTATGGAAAACTGTTTATACGACTCTAACACTGGCCACTGGATTTAAAGGAGGTGAAGTAACGCCGCTATTTTATATCGGAGCAACACTTGGCAATACACTATCAGCAGTATTAAACGCCCCGGTGAGCTTATTTGCAGCACTCGGATTTATCGCTGTTTTTGCTGGCGCTACAAATACCCCCGTAGCCTGCGCAATAATGGGGGCAGAACTATTTGGTCCTGAACATCTCTTTTTATTCTTTGTAGCCTGTTTTACGGCCTACCTTTTCAGCGGACATACTGGTATTTATACCGCCCAGCAATCCGCAAACACAGGTAAGGGATACCTCCATACTAAAATAAATAAGTACTGGTTTTAAATTAGCTATAGGTAAGGCTAACAAAAAAATTGTTTAGAAACAGGTGAAAATTAACGCTGGATGAGTACATTTAGGTATGAGCAAAACAAACAGAAGAAAATTCATCGGAACCGCCGCTGCTCTTGCAGTTGGCACAGCGGCATCAGCAATGCCTTTAACCCCTATAAATATGAAATATCCTGTAGTACATCATGTGTTTTTCTGGCTTAAGAACCCCACTTCTACGGCCGACCGTGATCAGCTGGTTGCTGGCGTAAAGAAACTATCAAAAATCGAGACTGTACGGGAGCTCCATGTTGGTATTGTTGCCAGCACAGAGAAACGTGATGTGGTAGATAACAGCTGGGCTGTTTCTGAATTAATGTTTTTCAGCGATGTAGCGGGGCAGGCTACCTACCAGACCCACCCCTTACACCTTGAATTTATAAAGACCTGCAGCCACCTTTGGGAAAAAGTAATTGTTTATGATGCTGTTGAAGCCTAATAGGTAAGACAGCTGTTATTACAAGTTAAACATCGCTTTAAGTAATAACATACGGCCTGGAATACGATAGGAATTGGAAGTAAAGGTATTTCCCGAAAGGTAAAGGGCGCTATAAGTCTTTTTATCTAATAGGTTGGTCACATTCATTTCCAAGTCGATCTTTCGTTTCTTAAATTTATATTGGGAAGAAAAATCAGCAAAAACATAGTTCAGGTTTTTCATCTGCTGCTGCCGCGCATAATAATGGTCGCCAGATAGTTTGAAATAAAGACGATCTGTAGCGTTATAATTTAGTGCAGCTTTTTGATTTAAACGCCTGATCTGGGAACCCCCAAAAGCATGGTCTGCAGATTTACTGGTTACCTGGGTATAGTACGACTTATAACTCATATTGATCAGATCGCTGATTTTGGTTTCCACGCCAACAGTATATACCGCAGAAAGTGTGCGGTATGGCAATAAAACAGCGTTAATGATTTGGTTGGAGCGACTGGCTTCTATGGAAATCCCTGCACTGAATGTGGTAAGGAGTGCAAATGAATATTTGCTGCTGGCAATGCTAGCTGCCCATGAATTGTAGGTATTCTCAAAAGGCAACACGATCCGCTGCTGCAGATCATTACTAATCAGGCTGGAAGTTATATTATTCGCTACTGCATGTGTATAGCTGGCGCTGGCATTAAAAAAGAACATCGTAATCGCTTTATGGTAGTTAAACCCAAGAGCGGCACGCTGTGTTTTGTTCTCTGTAAGATCAGCATTATTCGCATAAAGCGTGCGGTAGTTTTTGAGTATCAAACCACGAAAAACATCCTGTATATCACCAATATCATTCCTGAAATTATAAGCTAAAGAAAAATAGTGTTCCACCCCGCTCTGGTACTTAATATTTACGGAAGGATTAAAATACAACCTGCGCAGCGATTTATCTAACGCAAAAAACTGGTCAGCATAGTTAACTTCCTGCCAACTAACAGGAAGTTTTACATTTACTTTAAAAACTTGTCCCGGAATATCATAACCTGCTTCAGCATACAATTTCCGTCGCGACCAGTCCAGGTTGTTTACTGAGCTGTCTGTGAAAAGGCTAACAGCTTGATCGGATTGTACCACGTCAAGTGCCGACACCATTTTTTGCGACTGATAACTGAATCCTGCTTTATAGCTCTGGGTAAAAAAAGATGCAGGAATTTTATACGATACATAATTATTGGTAAACCAACTGGGTATTTCCACTTGCTGTACCAGCTCCTGATAAGGCTGATTATGATTAAATAACGCTGGCCTGTAACCGGGATTTATACTTCGTTCCTCGGGTTCGGTATAGCGGTTCAGATAGGCGTAAACTTCCACAATGTGATTGGATTTCATCGTCTTCATCAAGTTAAATTCATTCGAAAAATCAATCGTACGATCTCTTAGACGCTGTTGGGCAGCAACCCCGTTTGCCACCAAAGAAGAGTATCCCATATCCCGGCTATAGTCAGCCGTAAATACATTATTCAGATAATACTTATCTTTGTTGACGTTTAACATCAACTGGCCGTGCAGCTGGTTATACTTGTGCTTATTCTCCTGTACCTCCTGATAACGTACGGTATCATCTAATAAATAGACTTCACTTATTTTTTGATAATTCTGCCGCTGTACATCATGAAGTGTATAAACATTAGTACGGAATATCACATCCTTCTTCAAGTGTACCAGATTGTTTAAATTTAGCAAAGCAGATTGATTAAACAGGTACCTGTTACGCGGCAAATCAGGGTCGCCAGCAGTACCAAGCGACAGTACAGCACCAGGTTTATTGTTTTCAACACGTCTCATATAATCCCCAATATTGTGCGAAATCAGGTCATTCTGCAGATCAAGGGCGATATTATTTGCTTTCAGATAATTGATTGCTTTAAAATTGTCTTTGAATAACATCGCATTCAACTCCCCATTATACTTTTCTGGTAGTCCGCCCCCAATATACTCCTGCCCTACCATTTGCAGCTTAGCATCCCTTTTAATAGTCAGGTTAAGTGCCACATCCTCACTCATTACCTTTCCCCTAAGCATCTTCACTGGCTGATGGTTCTCAATCACCTGTACCTTGTCTACCACTCCATTAGGAATACTATTTGTAGCAATATTATATTTATCATCCAGCAGGTTATCACCACCAATGTTTAATGCCGAAATACTTTTGCCATTGTACTTGATCTTGCCATTATCATCTACCTGGATACCAGGTAATTTCCTGATCACATCGCCAATTACACGGTCATGCGGACTGCTAAAATCAGCAACGCTGTAACTCAGCGTATCACCATTAAGCTTTAATCGTGGTCTCGGATCTTTTATAGTAACCGTTTTCAATTGGAATACATCAACAGAAAGATTGAAGTCGTACAAAACCGACAAACTACGTATCTCCTTGCTCTGCTTCTTAAAACCCACACCGCCTGCTTCGACAAGTAATGAACTCTTAACCGCATCTGATGGGACAGGTAACACAAATGCACCTTTTTCATTACTAGTCGTATACCCAATAATTAAGTTGCTGCTGCTTTTAAGGTTAATGCTCACATTAGACAAAGGAATTCCTAAACTATCTTTAACTGTCCCCCTTATACTTTGTGCCATGCAAATGGAAACACCGAAGAGCAGACAGCAAAACAATGCTGCAAATCTCAGCGTAATGCTCATTTTTTCTCTGGAAGTTCTATTGGATTATTAACTACGGCAGCAGCCTTTCCCATCGCATTGCGGATCGTTGTGTTCTTTATATTGGAAACCGTACCGCTAATGCCACTGGCAGCCATAGCAGACTGGATATAGGCATTAGGATCTTTTTTAACAGCCTCCTTTAACCTGGAAAGTTCTCCTTCAGTGGCAGCGATACCATTTGCAGGTAAGGAGATTATACCAGGATCCTGAGGAGATTCTTCGGCCCCCATTATCTTTATTACAGTGCCACCACTGGCCATTGCTTCCGGTGCTTTTTTAACGATAGCTGCTGCACGCTCTAAACCAGCAAACTTAAATATCACTTCATTTTTCTTGTCTGCCGCTTCTATAATCAGTCCCGGTAAACCATTTAACTTCCATGGCCCGGTGTGATAAGGGAGATCTGGACAAAACCAGGCAATGTAATCTCTTCCTTTAAAATGTGCTGTTGCCTTTTGGCATTGCAGACCAGAGAAAGTTGCCGTATCAGAACTTATTTGCCAGTTGATTATCGGAAGTGCTTCTGAGATCAGATAAGAGTTAACCATCAATTTTTCCTTTCTTACCAATTTCTTTTCCGCAGAAAACTGATAAAACTCCGTGGTACTGCCAACAGCTTTCCCCGTACTTTTCAAATTTATCGCCCCCCCATTAGCAACTGCATTAGCCATTTGCTCCTGTATCTGCTGTTTTATATTTTCATCACGCCTTTGCCTGTCCAGACTTTTATAAGCGCTGGCATTTTTACCGATGATCAGTGTCATGTTTTCGGTATACAATGAATCCCGTTTAGTACTATCCTGTAAATGGGAAAATTTGTAATGCACAATAGCTTGTGCAACATCTGGATTTTGTGCCTTCAAGGTGAAAGTCAGTAAAAATAAGGCCGTCGATAAGAGTACTTTCAATTTCATGTAAATTAGATTTTTAATAACAATGATTAACCTGGTTATTACACAGTAAATGCGCTTTACAACCAGCAATCGAATATAACTAAAAATACAGTTTCAGAACTGCATTTTTAGTTATTATTGCTATTTTTAATATAATTTAACATTTGCCTCCTGCAGAACGCAGTTAACAAAAGCCAGAATAAGGCATATTAAGTTGATAATGGCAAAGTAAACCAGAAAGTACTTCCTTTTCCTAACTCACTTTCCACTCCAATAGTCCCGTCATTCTTTTTAATAATCTCTGCACTAATATAAAGTCCGAGCCCTAAACCAGAATATTGTAGTCCGCTTGTATCAACACGATAATACCGATCAAATAAATGAGGGATCTTATCTGCAGCTATACCCGGACCATGATCTGATACAGACACCTTTGCCAAGTCCCCGATTCTCTCGGTATGGATCAGGATTTCCTTTTTTTCTGGCGCGTACTTAATTGCATTATTTACAAAATTAATCACCACCTGGTCTATCCGTTCTGCATCAGCAAATACAGAAAGCTGCTGATTGCCAGTTGTTACAATGGTATAAAGACCAGCCACACGGATATGGTGACAGCTATCATCGATAACCTTTGCCAGAACAATATTGGTTTTATTCATATGCAGCTCCCCCTGGTTAAAACGGCTTGCATTCAGCAGGTCTTCAATCAGTATACTTACTTTATTTAAACTTCTTGTTGATAATTCAATCAGTTTATTTAAAATTGTTGGAGAAGGGTCATCCTTCATTTTATAAATCAGTTGTAATGCGCCTTTTAAACTGGTGATGGGGGTTTTAAGCTCATGACTGGCGATGCTGATAAAATCATCCTTCTGCTTTAGGAGCTCTATCGTGGCTACATCATGTAATTTTTGGCTGGTAATATCCAGAGAAGTGCCTACAAAGCGATAAGCAATACCGGCAGCATTCAGATAAGCTTTACCTTTAAACTTTATCCATTTTATCTTTCTTGAACCCATTTCTGCAGTACGGAACTCTTCTGCATATTCTCCATTATTTAATCCTGATAGTGCTTCATTAAGCATTTGCTCTGCATGCCTCCGGTCTTCAATATGGATCATATTTATAAATCCTTCCTGATCTACCTCTTCATTCGACAAAAGCCCGAACATCTCCTTGCATCGATGGTCCAGGATCATTTCACCAGACAGCGGGTTATAATCCCAGGTACCTAGTCCTGCCGCATCAACGGCTAGTTTTAACCGCTCTTTGCTTTCTTTAAATAGCATTTCAACTTCAGCCAGCCCCTCTTCTACCTTCCGCTTATCGGTCATATCCTCAATAGCAAGCAGAATTAACTGTTCGCCATTCACATTATCCAGCTGACGGGTATTCACACACATTACCCTTCTCCCGATGGAAGGGAAAACATGTGTAACCTCATAGTCGGCAAACACCTTTTTATCCGGCAAAATACTCTCTAAAAGAGTTCTCAAGACTGGTATATCCCATTGTTTATTACCAAGATCATAGAAATAACGACCTTCAGTTTCCATTTTGGTAACCTTAAACTTATTATAAAACCCACCAGTTGCCCGTTTTACTTTTAAATCTTTATCTAAAATAATTAAGGGGTCCCGTATCGTATTAATGATACCTTCGGTATAATTCCTTGCATTGTCTAGCTGTTCATTCCGATCCAGCAGTTCATTATTTACAATAGTAATCTCTTCATTCGTACTTTGCAGTTCTTCTTTAGAGGTTTCCAGCTCTTCATTTAAACTTTGCAATTCTTCACTGCCAGAAAGCAACTCCTCATTTGCACTTTGCAGTTCTTCATTTACCGCTTCCTGCTCCTCAGTAACCGTGCGCATATCAGTACGCCCCTGCATCAGTTCTTTTTCGAGTTGCGCAATGCGCAGGTCCCTGGGATCAGCAATGCCATTTTTGTTTCTGCGCGACCGGGAAAGGGTTATTTCTGCATCAAGTGCAGTACTCTTTTGAAAGAGAATCAAGTAGTGGAGGTCGTCTGCACTGGTTACCGGAACTACTTCTATGTTTACATATTGCTGAAGATCATTCAGTACAAATAATACATTTTCCTTTCTCACTGCCGCGTTTGTCCTTTTCACCTGATGCAATAAATTTCGAAGTTCAAAGGCGAGGCCTTCTCTGGCCATCTTAAATAAATTAAGCGTGGCCTTTCCCTGTGCAGGTGCAAACCAGGTATCTGTAATACCACGAAATTGGGTAATGTCAAAATGTTCATTTACCACTACACCTGCCGGTGCATATTTAGCTAAGACAATATTATCCGCGATCTTAAAAACATCTATCTTACCACTTTCGGAACGGGTACTTTTATCAATGTTCATGAAGTTTTTCTCACTGCCCTGTGTGGTCACTTGCATAAACCTGCCGCGGGCACCATTACGCCTAAAAATCTTCTCATGTTGGTTGTAAGCAGAAAAGATACCTGTATTTTTACCTATACTTTCAGATTTCCCCAGCATCAGGAACCCATGTTCGTTTAGTGCATAATGAAAAGTATTGAGCACCCTTTTCTGAAGAATAGGCTCCATATAAATTAACACATTGCGACAGCTGATTAAATCGACCTTAGAAAAGGGAGGATCTTTAAGCAGATTATGATGGGCAAATACACAGCGTTCGCGAATAGATTTGTTGACTTGAAAATTGCCTTCTATTTTTGTAAAAAATTGCATGCGGCGGCTAGCTGAAACCCCTTCCATATCAGCGGGACGGTAAATACCAGCCCTTGCTTTCACAATTGCAATTTCAGAGATGTCGGTAGCAAAAATTTGAATCTTTCTGGACGAAGCTTGCTCTCCTATAAATTCTTCCAGGCAAATAGCTACAGAATAGGCTTCTTCGCCTGTTGCACATCCGGCAATCCAGATCCTGATATCTTCATTCCCGCTTTTCAGCCCGATAAGGGATGGTAAAATCACATTGCAAAGCAAATCAAAGCTGGGAGGGTCACGAAAAAAATTAGTAACTGAAATCAGCATATCATTATACAGCGCATCCTGCTCAATTTTATTCTCCCGTAAATAAACCAGGTAATCATTGGGTTTACCAATGTTAGTGAGCGCCATGCGGCGGACAATCCTGCGCTTTAAAGTACTTGATTTATAATAGGTAAAATCTACTCCCCGCCTTACACGGAGCACAGTAAGCAACTGCTTAAAAATTTCTTCTTCCTCCTCTGCTGATGGCAAAGTATTATCTTTATTACCAATATCTTGTTTAAACACACCATTGATTGTCAGCAAATGTCCGGCTATTTTTTCTGGTGAAAGTATAAAGTCTACAAAACCAGAACTGATTGCACTATCGGGCATACCCGGATAAGCCGCAGACCCCGCATCTTGTGCAAAAGTAATCCCTCCATAAGATTTGATAACCTCCAGCCCAAGCGTTCCATCTGTTAGTGTACCAGATAAGATCACACCGATGGCATAGCTCTGGTGAACAACTGCAAGAGAGGAAAAGAAAACGTCTATTATCTTTACCTTATGGTGTTTGTCATCAAGCGGATCAAGTCTTAGGATGCCATCTGTTGCGGTAACAATCTTATTTTCAGGCAGAATATAAAAGTTATCTACTTCCAAATGGATATTGTCCGTAATCTGCTGTACAGGTATTTTAGAAACCTTGCCTAGTAATTCGGGCAAAATACTTTCGTGATGCGGGCTCAGGTGCTGAATGAAGACGTATGCCATACCTGATTTTTTCGGAACCGCCTTCAAGAATTTTTTTACTGCATCCAGACCGCCCGCTGATGCCCCTATCCCCACCACAGGAAACTGATTTGAAGAAACTGTTATTTCCTCCAGTATTTTTACATCATTCATTAAACCGGCTTAAATAAAAACTATAACGAAACAAAAAATACTGGAGTAAAAGATAATAATACACCGACAAGAAATGTGCTACCAATATTTTATAAAGATATACTTAATTGAGGAGAACTGTTACGAAAATACCCGAATGAACCAGAAAGACCACGAAAATACATAAGGGGCGCTATTGATTAGCGCCCCTTATGTATAGGTTATTTTTGATTAAACGAATTTTAACCAGGAGCTATTATCTATATATTCTTCTACAACGGTTATAGAATGATCAAATCTAAAGGAGGCAAATAATGCAGAGACCTCTTGTCTTACCGTGGTAATACAACTATCTACCAGGTCTTTTCTAAAGCCTTTAGCCTGTAATTCCAACACGTAACCCACAGCGATGATCCTTCCGAAGATCTTACCCAGATCAACCATTTTACGTTGTGAAAGTGTATTATTGATGATAAAGTTAAGGTCTTTTTTAAAATAGTGACAAGCTTCAGCCATTAATGGAAAATCCTTAAGGAAATCAAATAAATGAAGTTGCTTTTGCTTTTTCATCGCCCTTGTGATGATTTCAGCAATTTGTGTATACAGCATTTCGTTAGAGCCTTCAAAGATCTGGAAAGGTCTGCTATCTACAATACCCCTGCCCCCAATATGGCTGATCCGGTAGCCGTTTGCCCCTGAAAGCTGTACCAGCAACTGGGCAGATTCCTGCATCAAATCTGTTACTACAGCTTTCATTGCATTTGCTTCTAAGCCTTCAACAGCCAGATTAAAGGCTATCCCACTGATTGCACTGCTTCTGGCACACATCGCAGAACAGATGGTGTACGCCGACTGTATCCTTGATAATTGATATTGTACCTGATCTATAGCGAGCAAATTGCTCACCCCAACCATCCTGTTTTTACAATGTTGCAATGCTTCGTCGAGCATCCTTTTAATAAAGCCCATTCCCATTCCAGGGAACTGCATCCTGCTTCTATGCAAGATATCCAGCATCATTTTAATACCTGTTGTCTCTGGCTGTAATTTATATTGTGCCGGTATTTGAAGGTCTAACTGGTTTAATCCATACGGGATCATATATAACCCCAGATTATCAAAAATCTCTTCTACAACAACTTCCTGTCCTTTTTTTGAAACATCACAAATAAAGAAATCAATATCCCTGCCCAAATCACCCTGCTCACTTTCCTTTCTCGATGCAATCAACCAGTAATCTGCCATTCCCGTAAGCCCTTGCCAGTGTTTTGTACCTTTAATATGGTAACCATCGGCAATTTCTTTATACATGGTTTTCATATTGAGCGCATCGCTCCCATAATCGGGTTCAGTAATCATTAATCCGCCCATATTCTGGTTCTCCAGGAAACGGTCAAAAATACCTTTCTTAACCACCTCGTTCGCATACTTCGAAACAGGTTCAAGAAAAAGCGCAATGTTTATCCCAAAAGTAAGGGAGAGAGAAAGTGATTCATAAGATGCTGCTGCTAATAAACCAAGGCATTCTTTTACCTTACTTCCCCGTCCGCCAAATTCTTCAGGAATAGCTACAGCTAATGGTTGTCCGGACATGATCTCGCTCATTACCGAAGGCGGCAGGCCTCTTTCTAAACTTAACTGATCGATGTCTTCTTTTTCGTGAAATAATTGTTTTAATTTGTCTTCAAAATCTTTAATAAACTCAGAAAACTTAACATTAGTTAAAGTCATATTTTATATAATTATTACGGCGGGCAACTCAAATAATCCAGTTCCCTACCGTTAGGGAATAACGTATAATGCCCAAAGATACAATTAGAATCGTTATAAATAATGTGATTTGTATCATCTATTCTAAAATTAAAGTGATTATGATCACGATCCTAAAACGTTTAGTCTTCCCAATAATACTCAATTAAAAGATATTTAACTACCAAATGTTATCTTCGCCAAAAAATTGTATGCTAGAAATTGTTTACCAGGACGAACATCTGATCGCGATTAATAAGCCTCATGGATTATTAGTGCACCGCTCCTCTATTGCCACAGATGCGAAAGAATTTGCCTTACAATTGGTGCGCGACCAGGTTGGCCGCAGGGTAAGCCCAGTGCACCGTATTGATAGGAAAACCGGTGGTTTACTGCTATTTGCGTTTGAAAAAGAGGTAGAAATAGCGATGCACAAACAGTTCCAGGAAGGCTTGGTACACAAAAAATACTTAGCAATTTTAAGGGGGTATGCGCCCGATAGTATGGAGATCGATTATCCGCTGGTGAAAGAAAATGGTATGATACAGGAAGCTTTTACGGCTTTTGTTACGTTAAAAAAAGCAGAGCTGGATATTGCTTTAGGTAGCCACCCCACATCAAGATATTCTTTGGTAGAAGCTACTCCCACTACTGGCCGCATGCACCAGCTGCGTAAACATTTTGCACATATCTTCCATCCCATCATTGGTGACCGTAAACATGGCTGCAATAAACAGAACCGTTTTTTTAAGGAGCAATGGGATATGACCACGATGTTATTACATGCTGCTGCACTCAGTTTTACCCATCCGGTAACCAATCAACAAATTAATCTGACTGCACCGCTGCATGAAGAGTTTAAAAGGGTAATGGACCTAATGAAATGGTAATTACTTTTAACTTTCCTAATAATTCACTATCATTGTATTGGCTTTAGTGGTGTCCGATATCGGACTGAGATCATACACTTTGCACCTGATCCGGTTAGTACCGGCGTAGGAAAAAGCAAATGACTTCTTATTTCTCCTGTTTCGGGGAACCTCTTATCGCTATAAAAATAGATTGATATGAAAGAGAGACTCTGGAACTACTTTTTAAAAGTTAGAAATACCTCACCCCTTGTGCATAACATTACCAATTACGTGGTGATGAATACAACAGCAAATGCTTTGCTTGCTGCAGGCGCATCACCTGTGATGGCGCATGCCCACCCCGAAATGAAAGATATGGTGCGCATTGCCGGTGCACTGGTGGTAAATGTGGGTACACTCGACGAGTATTGGGTGGAAAGTATGCGGCTAGCTATTGAGGAGACAGAACTAAGCCATAAACCATGGATCCTTGATCCTGTTGGTGCAGGTGCCACACCCTACCGCAATCAAGTTCTCCATGAATTGATTACCAGTTTCCATCCATCAGTAATCAGGGGCAATGCTTCTGAGATTATGTCGCTTGCGCAAACTAGTGTAAACACAAAAGGGGTAGATAGCACACATCATGCCGATGAAGCTATTGGCACGGCAGTAAATCTCAACAAAATTTCAGGTGCTGTAATCTGCATTTCTGGTGCCACAGACCATATTATTCACCAGGGGCGGGCAGCTTCGCTGAAAAATGGAGATCCGCTAATGGCCAAGATCACCGGAATGGGCTGCACTGCTACAGCACTCACCGGAGCTTTTTGTGCTGCTTCACCCGATGAACTATTCGAAGCAACAGTAGCTGCAATGGCAGTGATGGGCGTTGCAGGAGAAAAGGCAGCCCAATTAGCAAAGGGGCCAGGAAGCTTGCAGATGCATTTCCTCGATGCCCTTTACTCACTTAACGAAGGCGATTTTTATGATACTTTAGTATTAGAGAATGGCGACCAAATTTAATTATAAGCTGTATCTGGTCACCGACCAGAAGGCTTGTTTGTATCATGATTTCTTACAGGTTGTAAAAGCTGCTATTAAGGGCGGGGTAGATATTGTGCAGATCAGGGAAAAGGAACTTCCAGAGAAAGCGTTTTATACAAAAGCGCTTCAATTAAAAGAATTGCTCGACAAGCTTGGTATTCCGCTGATAGTAAACGACTCCTTGCCTGTTGCTATGCAAATTAATGCATCCGGTATCCATGTTGGAAACAGTGACCTGCAGCCTGTGGCTGCTAAACAGCTGTGGCCAGCAAGCAGGATTATCGGTTATTCACTGGAAGATCTTGCTCAATTAAAATCTGCAGACGCAGCTACCGCAGATTATATTGCTTTGAGTCCCGTTTTCTCTACCCCCACCAAAACTAATACCATTATAGAATGGGGACTGGCAGGCATACGGCAAGTCCGCCCTCTCACCAAAAAGCCATTGGTAGCGATAGGAAATATCAATTCCAGCAACGCCAGAGCTGTAGTTAGGGCAGGCGCAGATTGCCTTGCGGTAATATCGGATATCTGCTCTGCCAGAGACCCGGAACGCGCCGCTGCCAACATTAGAAATGAAATTGAAAAAGCCGCGAGTTATGACATATTATAAGTATCCTTCTGTAATTACCATTGCCGGATCAGACAGTGGCGGTGGTGCTGGTATCCAGGCAGATCTGAAAACCTTTTCTGCATTGGGGTGCTATGGCACATCAGCTATCACCGCGATTACTGTACAAAACACATTAGGCGTTACCGGCATTCACCAGGTGCCAGCCACAATTGTTAGCGCACAGATTAAAGCAGTACTAGATGATATTGCCCCTGCAGCAATAAAAATAGGTATGGTACATAGCGCAGCACTTGCTATTGCGATAGCAGACCTGCTAAAATCTTATTCTGGTACGCCCATCATATTCGACCCTGTGATGGTAGCCACAAGCGGTGATCAGCTAATTGAAGACAATACTTTAAGCACTTTAAAAACTACGCTGTTCCCCATGGCGGCTTTACTTACGCCCAACCTGGATGAAGCAGGCTTGCTTGTCAGCAGACAAATCAACAGCCTCGAAGAAATGCAGGTGGCCGCAAAAGAGATCCTGGGGACGGGCTGCTTTGCTGTACTTTTAAAAGGCGGACATCTCAAGGGCGCAAAAATTTATGACGTTTACGCCGATCAGAACGGCAAAGAGCGCATATTCGAATCTCCCTATATAGCAAGTGAAAACGTACACGGTACAGGCTGCACTTTATCATCGGCCATTGCTGCCTATATCGCTTTAGGAGAAGAGCTCGAATCTGCAGTAAGTAAAGCCCGCGATTATGTCTTTAACGCAATTTTACAAGGCAAAGATGTCAAAACTGGTAAAGGGCATGGTCCGCTAAATCATTTTTTTAATCCACAAAAACTACAACTACATGAAATGGAGTGAAAATGCATGGAAAGAAATATATACTGTTTACAGCAGTATCCTGGAACTTCCTTTTAATGAGGAACTGATGACTGGCGAATTGCTGCAGGCGCGTTTCCAGTTTTACATCCAGCAGGATGCGTTATACCTTGGTGAGTTTAGCAGAGCGCTATCCCTAATCGCAGCAAGGTGTATCAATAATCCATATACTTTAGATTTTATCCGTTTTGCAGAGGGTGCCGTAGTGGTAGAAAAAGCATTGCATGAAGGATATATTAAACAGTTTGGTCTAACACAACAGGTAACAGCTTCGCCAACTTGTCAGAATTATACGCAGTTTCTGCTTACAAAAGCAAGTTTGGACCAGGTTGAAGTGGCAATGGCAGCTGTACTTCCTTGTTTCTGGATTTATAAAAGGGTGGGCGATTATATTTATGCCGACGATGGTATTAAAGAGGCTAATCCCTACCAGGAATGGATCAATACTTATGCAGGGGAAGAATTTGGCTTACTGGTAGAAAAAGCAATTGCTATTTGTGATGATGTTGCTTTCCGATGTTCAGTTACACAGCAGCGGCAAATGACGGATGCATTTGTAATGGCATCGAAGCTGGAATGGATGTTTTGGGATAGTGCATATAAAATGGAAGAGTGGCCTGTATAATTGAAAACATTACTGATTCCGCTTTGTTACCAATAAAATCAGCATTATGGAAAACGAAAAAGACGAACAGCAAAAACAAGGTCAACAACAATCATCAACTGATCAATATCAAAAGAAGGAAAATGAGGGCGAACGTGATAATCAGTATTCCGAAGATCAGGGAGAAGATGAGAATGGAGAGAAGCCTTCTGCAGATGAGCAGGAGTAAAATAAACAGGGGGTTAACTTTAGATTATCCCCCTGTTGTACAATTATTTATAAATAGCATTAAGCACTCCTGCTAAACGGATACCCGCTTGCTGGATACGCACTTCAATAGTGGGCAAGTGTTCCTGATAATAGGCATCGCCTATTTTACGACTACTCATTTGATCTACTTCGGCATAAAGTTTACTGCTGATCTCGTAGCTCTCCCAAACCCATTTAATTAAAGGGTCATTCTGCCATTTTTTTATTGTCTTCGTTGGTACATTATCATATTTAGAAGCAAGCTGCTCGTAAGATAGCCCTTGTTTCTCTAACATTTTTGTATCCCACAGGCTATGCAGGTTGGTGCCTTTGTCTTCATAGTTTAACTGGATCGTATTGCCGCCCTTATCTTCCGCGCGACTAATGTGCATGGGCTGATGAAGGTCCCCTACAAAATGTACGACGAACTTAAGTGCTTCCAGTTTGCTCTCTCTTGTTGCATTTATATCTTTTAAGGTAGTTTCTGATTTAAGGAGTGCGCTGTAAACATTTTCATCAGTTTTGTTTATTACCTGGGTCTTAAATTCTGCATAGGTTAAACCTAAAGGCAAATTAAGGAAGTGCCATGAACCAGTTTCGCGGTATGCCTCCTGACCGCGGACCTCGTCGGCCCAGCTGCTTACATCTGCAAGGCTTTCATTACCCAGCAATTCCTGTACTGCAGCCTGTGCTCTTGGGGTAAGATGATTGCCGGCAATCTTGCCAATGGTACGGTGACCGGTTCTGCCCCAGGAAACCAGTACAAGAGAAAGCATAACAAAGGATACTGATAAGAGATATTTACGTTTCATTTTATAGATCTAGAATTATCAGCGAAGTTCGTTATCAGTTATTAAATGATTACGAACAGGAAGTAACATTTTAGCTAAGTTACTATTAAATCCTTATCAAAAGATTACTCAATTCAAGAGGAAGACTGTAGATCTACCATCAGATTTATAATAGTTAAATATAATTTATGCTATTATAATAGTAGAATGATGACCCGTAAATTTGTAGTGTTAAATAGAAGAAGCGATTAACGCTTTCACTGTAGATTTAAACGCATAATAATGAAAAATATATTTGTAATTAACGGTGGACAAAAATTTGGTCACTCTGGCGGTAAGTTCAATGAAACAATAACTGGGGTAACTGGCCAGTTTTTCCAAAACCACCCCGACTTCGAAGTAAGGGTAACAAATGTGAATGACGATTACGACCCGCAGCAAGAGGTAGAAAACTACGTTTGGGCAGATGTTGTGATCTACCACACACCAATCTGGTGGTTTCAGTTACCTCATGGATTTAAGAAATACATAGATGTAGTATTTACCGTTGGCCATGCAAACGGAATATACCACAGCGACGGTCGCCGCTCTGCGAACCCAACAAGAAACTATGGAACTGGTGGTATGCTACATGGCAAAAAATATATGGTTACTACTTCATGGAATGCACCAGAAGAGGCTTTTACGATACCTGGAGAATTTTTCAATGAGAAATCAGTAGATGAAGGCCCGCTTTTTGGTTTCCATAGAATGAATGCCTTTACTGGCATGGAGCCATTAGAAAGCATGCACTTCCACGATATTGAGAAAAATGCAGATGTACAGCGTGATATGGCAGCATATACAGCACATTTAAACAAAACGTTTATTGGAGAGACCGTAGAGGTTTAATCACTCGGTTTGGTATATAACTTCATCAGTGTAAAAGGAAAATGCTACTTGAATGCAATCAGTGATGGAAATGATGAAATACTGGATATGATATTGGAAATGGCTTTAAAATAAAAAGGGGCACCTGTGCGGCGTCCCTTTTTATTAACTATTATTAACTAAAAACTTATCGGCGGCATCCACCGGGAGGATAAAATCTTTATCAAACAGGCGCACCAAGCCTCTTTAATAACTAAACTTATAATGCTCAATCCCAAAAACGTGCCAATAAAATATATGACTAACAATCAGACACTTAAATACGAAGCTGTTCGATATTGAACGGAAGATGTTCTATAACGAACAGTTCGTAACAGATATGATTTTACTGGAAAACTAAAATTATTGCCGCCTGGCAACAGACGTAGTTTATCAATACAAAGATGTAAGTTACCTTGATTTATATTATAGACGACTGATCGGCTGGTACTCTATAAATTTGGTATCTGGAGAAAGGTAACCCTCTTTAAGTGGCTCTACCTTCATCAGGTCAGTGCTTAGATATTTCTTGTTACTATCAGAAAAAATCGTGACTACACAACTGTTATAGCCAAGCTGCTGCTGCAATTTGATTGCTCCTATTACATTTGCACCAGAAGAAATCCCTACTGCCAGACCTAACTGACTGGCTAGTTTCTGTGCCATTAAAATGGCATCACCATCTTGTGCCTGGATTACTTCATCCAGCTCTTCCAATTTTACAATTTCAGGAATAAATTCATCAGAAATTCCCTGAATCCTATGACTGCCGATTTTATATCCCGTGGTTAAAGTTGGTGATTCTGCAGGTTCCAGCGGATGAATTTTAACTGCGGGATTTTGTGATTTCAGATAGCGGCCTACGCCCATTATAGTTCCGCCAGTCCCCACTCCTGCAACAAATGCATCCGGAATAAGTTGATTGTGTTTAAGCTGTTCAACAATCTCCACTCCAGTAGTCTCTTCGTGCGCCTTTGGATTGTCTACATTTTCAAACTGCTGTGGTAAAAAGATACTATTATCTTCTCTAGCCATCTTTTCAGCTAGTCTGATACTGCCTAAAAACCCACCCTTCTCTTTGCTGATCAGGATTACTTCCGCACCGAGGCTTTTGATAATATCAATTCTTTCTTTACTCAACCAGTTGGGCATAATAATTCTTACCGGATGTCCCATTGCTTTACCGATCGCAGCAAAAGCTATACCTGTATTTCCACTAGTTGCTTCTACAATCGTATCACCAGGTTTAATTCTATCGTTTTTATACGCATTAGACAAAGTGAATAACGCAATCCTGTCTTTAATACTGCCTGTAAGATTATAATGTTCGCATTTCACATAAATCTTACCTGCATTACCTTTATAAGTATAATGCAATGCCAGCATAGGCGTATTGCCTACAAGATGCCATAAGTGTTCAAGTTTATTATTAAGAGCTGTAGTTAAACAGCTTGTCTTTTCTACTTCTGCCAGCATAATCGTTTTATTTAATCGCACAGCAAAATTGAATAATACAATCTATACTATCAATGATTATCAATATATCCATAAATTTTATGGATATTATATTTATATATTTGTTTTTTTACGGATATACCTATTAAATATTATGGTATAATGTTCGTTTTTTCACCAAACTATTTCCCTATGCAGACTGAACTTGACTCAACAGATACTGAAATCTTAAAACTCCTTCAGATTGATGCTACATTAACAAATAAAGAGCTCGCTTTTAAATTGAACAAATCTATTGCAACCGTACACGAAAGGATTAAGAAACTGAAAGAACAGGGGTATATCAAGCGCATTGTAGCGATACTGGATAAAAAGAAAATCAATAAAAGCCTGATCGCTTTTTCACAAGTACTATTAAAGGAGCATACTGCAGAAACGCTGGTCAAGTTTGAAAAAGAAGTAGCAAAATTCAGTGAAGTAATGGAATGTTATCAAATGACAGGGGCTTTTGATTTTATCCTGCGCATAGCAACGAGCGATATGGATGCTTATCATTTATTTCTGCGTAACAAGCTGGCTACGTTACCTGATATCAGCACTGTTCAAAGTTTCTTTGTACTTTCTGAAACTAAAAGTGACACTGCTTATCCATTATAAATTAGTTTCTTACCACCAGCTAGTTTATAGTTTTATATTACTACCTATTTCATTTAGAAACGAATATGCATATTTTCCCTACGCAATACTCATTATTATCTTCGACAGCGTTAAATGAATATATCCAGGAAAGTTATGGATTAACGGGCACATCCTGTAAATTATTAATTCATAATGTTAGTGATACTTACCTCCTGGAAGACACAAAACATAAATACATCTTCAAAATTTACCGGGATGCACACCGTACAAGAGAAGAGATCGAGGCCGAAGTGGAATTACTAAATTCGCTGAAAGAGGGGGGCGCTAAGGTCTCTTTTCCTATAAAAGACATGATAGGTGCATATCTTCAGTCATTTCATGCAGCAGAAGGAACACGGTATGGCGTTTTATATTCGTTTGCAGAAGGTAAAGTAATTTATGATTTAAGTCCGGAACAGCTAACTAACATAGGGATAGAAATGGCAAAAATCCATAATATAACCGCTAGCGTAAAACTGAAATACCCAAGAAGGGAATATACTATAGAAAGCACATTGACCAGTCCCATAAAAACTATCCAACCGGCTTTTATAGGTTTAGAAGAAGAATATAAATGGCTGAAGGATACGGTACAGAAAGTAGGTAGAAAGATCGCGGAATTTGATCCCGCACATTATAGTACTGGTTATTGTCATTATGATTTTTTGCCAAAAAACTTCCATTTTGCAGCAGATGGTGGAATCACGTTCTTCGACTTTGACTTCGCTGGCAAAGGACCATTGGCGAATGATCTGGCCTCTTTTTATATCCACTTTTTTATAGAAGTATATACAAATAAGATTTCCCAGGAGGATGCAGATAAACGCTTTCATTTGTTTATAGATGCTTATCAAAGCGTAAGACCTCTATCTAACGAGGAGATTAAGTCTATCCCCTACTTTGGATTTGCATTTTGGATTTTTTATTTCGAGTTTCATTACCTGCATTTTGAAGATTGGTCTAATTTTTTCTTTACACCGAAGTTCATTAAAGAACGTTTCACTTTAATCAAACAATGGACAAAATGGTATTGTCCAGCTGTTTGTTAAAAAAAAGAAATAATTAAGAAAAGCTTGTCCAACTGTTGGTAACCCTCAATTGGACAAGCTTTTCTACAAATTGTTTATTGAGCAAGTTACTCCTTAGCTTATTTACTTCCAGTAAGCCTTTTAATCTGTGTAGCTGCATTTTTATTATCCGGATTCAATTCCAGCACACGTTTATAATTTTTAAGCGCATTAGCATGATCACCATTCATATCTTGCAACTCTGCCAAACTATCATAAGTATTACTGCTCTTTGGGTTTAAACTCACATTGAGTTTAAAAATTGCTAATGCTGCTGCATCTTTTTTATCTGCTAACAGCTGATATCCCCAACCATTCAAATCATTCTCATCCAGTTTAAAATCTGCGTTTTTCTTTTTCAAATCAGCAGCTACACGATCAGCTTTATCAAAACCTTGTTTGAGCAATCCTAATCTCAGCTTCTTTGTAGCAGGGGCTAAACCAAATCCGTTAGACACATGCATGTCTGGTTTATAATATGCAGCTACTTCATCAGTAAAATTATCAGGATTGGCACCATTCAGGTTGGTTAAAATCACGACAGCCATATCATCTTTAGGATAGATGAAAAACGTAGATCTGCCTCCGCCAACCGGAGCAATAGCTGGGTGTTCTGATCTGGATACCGTAGGAAAACCCAGTGCATAGCCGTTTAGCAGCTTACTAAACCCACCGGTTTTTCCACTATTCAAAATTGCAGGTGACCAGAGTATCTGCAGGCTTGATTGATCTTTTAATAATGTGCCATTTTGTAAGGCGATGATCCAATTGGCCATTTCTGACGATGTAGAGAGGATACCTGCCGCAGTTCTGAAGAAAACCGGGAACTTCATATAGTTTTTTCCTAACGGACCACCCCTT
>Ga0247803_1000370_pt1 | contig 24934 bp, 25 predicted proteins | sample UWRJL014104B1_FD_180928 | JGI IMG/M metagenome (GOLD analysis project Ga0247803, IMG submission 180928) | Plant litter microbial communities from Arlington Agricultural Research Station in Wisconsin, United States - UWRJ-L014-104B-1 | ecosystem: Environmental > Terrestrial > Plant litter >...
AGGGGTCGTCGTGCCCCGCTGGTTCGTCTGGCCCATACGGCCGTTCGCCGAGGCCACCGTCGCGTCCGCGGTGATGTTGCCCGCGAAGTCCCACGCGCCGTACATGCCGAGGTGCACCCGCAGCCACAGCCGGTGGTCGAACTCGAGGAACATCTGCTTGCCGACGGCGCGCGCCTCGGTCATCACCAGACCGTCGATGGCGGATGCGCCCGCCGCGAAGCGGCCCTGGGGCGACGACGCGGCGATCTGCTTGCCCACGAAGTGCAGCGCGAACTGGCGGGCGATGCGGTGGACGGAATGGCCCTCGGGCACGACGCTCCTTACGCGTTTCTGTCGTTGTGTCTGTCAGTCGATCTGGTGTCCGGCGATCGACCCGGTGGTCTCGTACTCGGCCAACTGCGCGATGCGGCGCGCGTGACGCTCCTCGTGGGTGAACGGCGTGTTGATGAAGGTGTCGATGAACAGCTTCGCCTCGTCGACGGTGTGCTGGCGCGCGCCGATCGAGATGACGTTGGCGTCGTTATGCTGGCGGGCGAGCTCGGCGGTCGAGACGTTCCAGACCAGGGCGGCCCGCACACCCCGCACCTTGTTGGCGGCGATCTGCTCTCCGTTGCCCGACCCGCCGAAGACGACGCCGAGCGCCTGGATGCCCTCGGCCTGGTCTTCGACGACGGCCTGCGCCGCGTTGATGCAGAAGCTCGGGTAGTCGTCGAGCGGCTCGTAGCTCGTCGGTCCGTGGTCGATCACCTCGTGGCCGCCGGCCGTGAGATGGCTCTGGAGGTCTTCGCTGAATTCGAGTCCGGCGTGGTCGGTCGCGATGTGGATGCGCATGCAACCATTCTGCCCTCCCGTCACCCCTCGCCCGTCACGTCGTTACTGCACCCAGTAGCCGGTCATGCCGAGCAGCCGGGTCTCGCGGTCGGCGTCCTGCGGCACATCGACCGCGGGTCCGAAGACCCCCATGGCGCGCCAGTCGTCGATCTGCGGCACGACGATCTCGTACAGCGCGTCGACCAGCTCCGGCGGCAGCGAGTAGTCGAGGCCGATGTGCTTGGCGATCGACCAGGCCTGGAACGCCCGGTAGGTGGAGATGTGCTCGAGGTAGGTGGTGACGGGGAAGTCGCCGTAGCTCAGGTGCACGACGTCGTCGGGGTCGATGGGCCGGTTCACGGCCACGGTCGCGGCGTCGTTGAGCCGGTCGTAGCTCTCGAGCGGATCGCCGCCGAGCAGGTCTCCCCCGTACTTGTCGCCCACCTCGTCGATCGTGCGGCCGGCGAGCACGTCGGGAACCCATGCCTCGTCGTAGGCGTGCGCCGCGACGACGTCGAGCAGCGTCGGCTCCGGTGTCTGGCTCCACTCGGCGGGGACCGGCAGTTCGAGCTGCTCGGGGCGGATGCGGTCGATGACGTCGCGGAGGGCGGCGTCTGACATGAGAAAGAGTTCGCGCTGTTTCATGCTCGCAACCTAGCAGCGGGCACCGTCATCGGCCACGGGGTGGTGCGGGCTCACCCAGCGACCCACAGCTTGCGCAGCGTCTGCGTGACGGTCCAGATCGTGCGGGCGCCCGCGTCGAAGGTCATGACGGATCCGGGGACGAGCTGCACGACCACCTCGTCGTCGAGGAATTCCACGGACGCGGCGCCGGCCAGCACCACGAACAGCTCCGCGCTCTCCACGTCGGTCATCGTGCCGGGCGTCATCTCCCAGACTCCGAACTCGTCGCCGTCGAACTCGCCGAGCACCACCGCGCCGGCGAAGGGGTCGCCGTCGAGCACCTGCTCGGTGGGCACCGGGTGGAGCGGCACGTCGACGGCGAGCGCCACGACGGGGTCGACCCCGGCGACGGCGGTCACGAGTCGAACCCCAGCCCCGCGGCATCCAGCGTCCTGAGCATGAGATTTCTCTTTCCGTCGTTGTGGTCGGCCCGGTCGAGCGCCCAGCGCGTGGCCTGCACGCCGAGGAATGCCGCGGGCTCTGGCGGGAACGGCGGCGGCACCGACTTCACCATGCGCAGCCGGGTGCGCTCGGTGTCGAGTCCGCCGAGGTGGTCGAGCATGACGTTCGCGGCGAACCGCGTCGCGGCGACCCCGAGCCCGGTGAAGCCGGCCGCGTAGGAGACGCGTCCGCGGGCGGCCCGGCCGAAGAACGCGGAGAAGCGCGTGGAGGTGTCGATGACGCCGCCCCAGCGGTGGCTGAACCGGACGCCCTCGAGCTGGGGGAACGTCGCGAAGAAGTGACGGGCCAGCGTCTCGAAGCTCTGCGGCCGGTCGTCGTACTCGGGGCGGATGTGCCCGCCGTAGTGGTAGACGGCGTCGTAGCCACCCCAGAGGATGCGATTGTCGGCGCTCAGCCGGTAGTAGTGGAACTGGTTCGCGAGATCGGAGACGCCCTGCCGGTTGTCCCAGCCGATGCTCGCGAGCTGCTCGTCGGTGAGCGGCTCCGTCATCAGCACGTAGTCGTACACGGGCACGGTGTGCAACCGGTAGCGGCCGAGCAGCGACGGGAAGGCGTTGGTGGCGAGGGCGACGCGGGCGGCGACCGCCGAGCCCTGCCTCGTCTCGACGACCACGGCATCCGCGGTCGACCGGCTGTCGAGCCCGCGCACCGGCGAGCGTTCGAAGATCTCCACGCCCGCCTCCGCGCACGCGCGGGCCAACGACGCGACGAGCTTCCCGGGGTGCACGAGCGCCGTCGAGCGGGTGCTCCACAGACCGGCGAGGTACGTGGGCGAGTCGACCTCGGCGCGCACGGCCGCCCCGTCGAGGAACAGCTCGGTGCTGCCGTTGTGCGCCTCCCGCAGCTCGTCCACCTGGTACTGCTCCACGGCGACGGCGAGGCTTCCCGTGCGTTCGAAGTCGCAGTCCCACGCGCCATCCGCCACGGTGGCCTCGATCTCGTCGAGGTTGGCCAGCCCCAGCCGCTCGAGCTGGTCGAACTCCCGCGGGTAGCGTCTGCGGCCGTTGACCTCTCCATGGGTCAGGCTGGCCTCGACGAAGCCTCCGTTGCGACCGGAGGCCGCCCAGCCGACGGTGCGCCCCTCGAGCACGGCGACCCGTGTCGACGGGTCGCGCTGTTTGGCGAGGAGGGCCGTCCACAAGCCCGTGTACCCCCCGCCGACGACGACGAGATCGAAGACCCCCCGGCCGGTGAACGCCGGCCACTCGGGAACGTCGAGACCGTCGAGCCAGAACGGCTGCAAGGCGCTGGCCGAGAGCGACGATGCGACCAGGGCGGGGTTGACGTGGGAGCGATCGAACGCGGTCTCGGCCATGCGACAACACTAGGTGCGGGCCGGTCGAAGTTAGGTCTGGTCAATTGCCAATTGTGGGGGCACACTGGATTCACGATCTCATTCTCTGTGGAGGCATCAAATGCCCAAATCGAACCAGATACCCGAGTTCCTGCCCGTGCTCTCCGTCGGCAGACATCGTTCGCCCAAACGCGGCGCCTGCTTTATGGAGTACGCCTCTCACCTGGCCGGTGAGCGGTGGAGCGATCACCCGACGTGCACCCACGCCGCCATCGCCGCACTGGCAAGGGCCGTCAACGACTGCACGAGCGACGACGCTCGCGGCAGGCTCGTGCCGCTGATCCCCTCGGTGATCGGACTGCACGGACCAGACGAGCGTGTGCGCCTCATCGTGAGCGTGCGGGCATCGGCCGCGGCCCTGCCCGTCGCGAGCGAGTCACGGCAGCGGGCGATCTCGGTCGGCCTGGCGCACTGCGAGGCCCTGCTCGAGAACCGTCACGACGAGATGGCCGAGCACCTGCGCTCGATCATCCGCGGCGCGTTCGAGCAGGCACCGAGCGCCGAGAAGTGGGCGCGCGCATTCCTCGCCTCCGTGGGCACCACCAAGTCGCGGCTCGACTCGTGGACCGTCGACAAGATGGTGGCGCTGTCGATCATCGGCATGGCTGAGGCCTGCATCAGCGACGCCGACGACCGGCTCTTCCGGCTGCTCTCCTCGACGATCGACGACTGCGTGCGTGACGCCGCCGTCTCGGTGCCGAAGCGCAACCGTGTGCAGGAGCGCAGCTACGAGAGGGTCTAGTCGAACTGGGGATCGCGAGTGCGTGAGCGCTTGATCTCGAAGAACCCGTCGTAGGCGGCGACGGCGACCACGCCGTCCCACAGCGCGGCGGCCTGCTCGCCCTTCGGAGCGGGCGAGATCACGGGGCCGAAGAACGCGGTTCCGTTGACAGCGATGACCGGCGTTCCGACGTCCTGCCCGACGCGGCCGATGCCGTCGGCATGGCTGGCGCGCAGCTGGGGCTCGAACTCCGCGGTGTCTGCGAACGCGACGAGCTCTGCGGGGAGGCCGAGCTCCGCGAGCGCCTCGGCCATGACCGTGTCGGCGTCGATGCTGCCGCCCGGGTGGATGCGAGTGCCGAGCGCGTCGTAGAGCGGCTTGACGAGATCGGCGCCGTGCAGCTCGGCCACGGCGGTCACCAGCCGCGTGTAGCGCAGCGCCCGGGGCAGGAACTGCTTGTAGTGGTCGCTCAGCTCGGTGTTGTTCTCGTTCAGCACCGCGAGGCTCATCACATGCCAGGTGACATCGAGTTCGCGAAGCCGTGCGACCTCGTCGACCCAGCGGCTCGTCATCCACGCCCACGGGCAGCTCGGGTCGAACCAGAAGTCGACGGGTGTGCGGGTGGTCGAGGTGGAGTCCGTCATGCCGCCAAGCCTAAGCTGGGAACCGCGGCCACGAGCCGCGTCCACAGAACTACAAAGGAGTGTCGCGTGCCAGGAGAGAACCTCACCAGAGTCGAAGCCCAGGAGCGAAAGGCGACCGTAGACGTACAGAGCTACACGGTCGCACTCGACCTGACCACGGGAGACGAGGTCTTCCTCTCGACGACCGAGGTGAACTTCACGGCGCGAGCCGGAGCATCCACCTTCATCGACCACCTCTCCCGCACCGTGCACTCGGTCACCCTCAACGGTGCCGCCCTCGACCCGGCCGTCGTGAACGACGGCGTGCGCATCCAGCTCGACGGACTCGCCGAGTCGAACGTGCTCGTGGTGGTCTCCGACGCCGAGTACACCAACTCCGGCGAGGGACTGCACCGCTTCGTCGACCCGGTCGACGGCGAGGTCTACCTCTACTCGCAGTTCGAGGTGCCCGACAGCCGCCGCGTCTTCGCCGTGTTCGAGCAGCCCGACCTCAAGGCGACGTTCCAGTTCACCGTCACGGCGCCCAGCGCGTGGGCCGTCGTGAGCAACTCGCCGACCCCGACCCCGGAGGAGCTGCCCGGCACCGCCAACTCGGTGTGGAGCTTCTCCCCCACGCCAGTGCTCTCCAGCTACGTCACGGCTCTCGTCGCCGGCCCCTATGACGTGACCACGTCGGAGCTGACGAGCCGCGACGGCCGCGTCATCCCCCTGGGCATCTACGCCCGCAAGTCGCTGTTCGAGTTCCTCGACGCCGACTACATCTTCGACAAGACCCGCGAGGGCTTCGCCTACTTCGAGGAGAAGTTCGACTACGCCTACCCGTTCGAGAAGTACGACCAGCTCTTCGTCCCCGAGTTCAACGCGGGCGCCATGGAGAACGCGGGCGCCGTCACGTTCACCGAGACTTACGTCTTCCGCTCGAAGGTGACCGAGGCGGTCAAGGAACGCCGCGTCATCACGATCTTGCACGAGCTGGCGCACATGTGGTTCGGCGACCTCGTCACGATGAAGTGGTGGAACGACCTCTGGCTCAACGAGTCGTTCGCCGAGTGGGCGTCGACCATGGCCGCCGCAGAGGCGACCGAGTGGACGGAGGCCTGGACCACGTTCCAGGCGATGGAGAAGAGCTGGGCCTACCGCCAGGACCAGCTGCCCTCGACGCACCCGGTCGTCGCGACGATCAACGACCTCGAAGACGTGCAGGTGAACTTCGACGGCATCACCTACGCCAAGGGCGGTTCGGTGCTCAAGCAGCTCGTCGCCTGGGTGGGCATCGACGCGTTCTTCGCCGGCGTCGCCGCGTACTTCAAGAAGAACGCCTACGGCAACACCGAGCTCGGCGACCTGCTCAGCGAGCTCGAGGTCACCAGTGGACGCGACCTCAGCGGCTGGTCGGCGCTCTGGCTCGAGACCGCGGGCGTCAATACCCTGCGCCCGTCGTTCGAGGCTACGCACGACCGCACGATCACCTCGTTCTCGGTGCTGCAGACCGCGGCCATCGACTACCCGACGATCCGCCCGCACCGCCTCGCGATCGGTTTCTACAACCTCGAAGACAAGAAGCTCGTGCGCACCGAGCGTTTCGAGATCGACGTCAATGGCGAGCAGACGGATGTCGCGGCGCTGATCGGACGCCGCAAGCCCGACCTGCTCCTCATCAACGACGACGACCTCGCCTACGCCAAGGTGCGTCTCGACGAAGACTCGCTCGCCGTCGCGATCGAGCACCTCGCCGACATCGAGAACCCCCTCGCCCGCGCCATCGTCTGGGGCTCGGTCTGGGATTCGACGCGCGACGGCGAGACCGCGGCAAGCGACTACGTGCGCCTCGTGCTCGGAAACATCGCGACCGAGACCGAGTCGACCACCATCCGCACGACCCTGTCGCAGCTCACCACGACGGCGCGCCTCTACGTCGAGCCGTCGAAGCGCGCCGCGACGATCGAGCTCGTCGGCGACGCGCTCTGGGAGCTGGCGAAGGACGCCGAGGAGGGCTCCGACGCCCAGTTCCAGTTCGTGAAGTTCTTCGCGAACATCGCGTCGACGCCCGCACACGTCGAGACGCTGAAGGGCCTGCGCGACGGTTCCGTCACGCTGGGGTCTCTCGAGATCGACACCGACCTCGCGTGGGAGATCCTCGAGGGCCTCGCCGTCAACGGCGCGATCGGCACCCCGGAGATCGACGCGGCCCTCGCCGCCGACAACACCTCGAACGGCCAGCAGGCCGCGGCGCGCACCCGCGCGGCGCTCCCCACGGCCGAGGCGAAGCGCGCCGCATTCGACTCGCTCGTCGAGAGCGACGAGCTGCCGAACGCGATCGTGCGCCAGACCGCCGTCGGCTTCCAGCACGTGAACGACCCCGCGTCGCTCGAGAGCATCGTCGACGCGTACTTCGGCATGCTCACGCGCATCTGGAAGGACCGCTCGCACTCGATCGCCGAGACGCTCGTGGTCGGGCTCTACCCGACGCCGCTCGCGTCGAAAGAGCTCGTGGCGGCGACGCAGTCGTGGCTCGCACAGAACCCGGAGACCCCGGCGCTGCGCAGGCTCGTCACCGAGAACCTCGCGGGCGTCGAGCGCGCGCTGGTCGTGCAGGCGCGCGACGCGAAGTAGCACGTCGCGGCATCCGCCCTCGTCGTCTTGAACGGCCCCCGTCTCTGTCGAGGCGGGGGCCGTTTCGGTGCGCGGCGCCGTTTCCGTGCGCGGCGCCGTTCCCGTGCGCGGCGCCGTGACTCGCGCCTCAGAATCGGAAATTCAGGAGTTGGCGTGCCGACCGTGCGCCGGAACAGCGGCGATTCGCGGGAGGCGACCCGGGGCATCCGGCTAAATCCTGAGTTTCCGAGATCTCCGGGCAAGGGTGCCGGGCGGCCTGGGGCGCTTCGGGGCCGCACAGTTGCGAGTTCCGCGTGTTCCCGGCAGGTCGGAGGGTGCGGAAGTCGCACATCGGCACTCACCGGCTGGCGAGTGGCGGCAGATTGTCGCTCCTGGCCCGCCGGATGAGCAATGTGCCACGACTCACCTGCGCGAGGTGAGCGGCCGCGGCGCGCGGCGGCGCGAGGCGCGCGACCGCCCCGGGCGGCACGGGTCAGGCGACGGGCTCGGCCCAGCGCACGGGGACGGGCATGCGCAGCTGCTCCGCGGCCGGCGGCGTGCTGCGCCCGATGCGGGCGAGCAGCTGGTGCATGGCGACGTGGCCGAGCTCGTCGCCGTCCACGTCGATCGCGGGCACGCCCGTGAAGCCGAGCGCGTCGACGACCATGCGCTCCGAGCTTACGGTGATCGCGGGCGACTCCACGCCGCCGGCCCGCAGCGCGAACATCAGGCCGAGGCCGATCGCGGTGGCGTAGGGCACGACGGCGGTCGACTCGGCGGCGACGACCTCGGCCGCTGCGGCGACCCCGGCCGCGAATGTCGCCGGGTACGGCCCGAGCACGGCGAGCTCGGCCCGGCCGCGGGCGGCCGCGGTGACGGCGAGGGTGCGCTGGCCGTTCTGCCACGAGCCATCCGGACCGCCGATGTAGGAGATCCTGCGGTGTCCCTCGTCGATGAAACGGCTCACGAGCCCGCCGAACGCCGTGGCGGTGTCGGCGACGACGGAGGTCAGCCCGTCGACCTCCCGGTCGACCAGCACGGTCGGCTTGAACGCGGATGCCGCGCGCACGACGGCGTCGTCACCGCGCGGCGCGGCGACGATGAAGCCGTCGACCTGGGCCGACAGCCGCCGGAAGGCGACGAGTTCGTCAGTGGAGGCGAGCGGATGAACCGCGACTGTCAGTTGCAGGCCCGCCTCCTCGGCTCTGGCCTGCGCGCCGGCGATGATCGGGGTGAAGAAGCTGTTCTCGAGAGTCGGCACGACGAGGGCGACGATACCGCTGCGGCCGCTGGCCAGCTCGCGGGCGGCGCGGTTGGGAACGAAGCCCAGCTCGAGCGCCGCGGCGAGCACGCGGGCGGTGGTCTCGGGAGCCACGAGTTCGGGGCGGCTGAGCGCGCGCGACGCCGTCGCCTTCGACACTGCGGCTCGAGCGGCCACATCGGCCAGAGTGGACACGGCTCCCCTTCGATAGATCCTCACCCTAGAGTCGCGGCCTGTTCCGGCGCGCGTGCCCCGCCGCGTTCTGTTACACGTTGTTTACACGGCGGCGCCTTTTGTCGCCCTCGCGACCTCTAGGCTAAATGTAACCGGTTGCACAACCGATTACATCCCCGCCCCAGAATCCGGTGGGTTCCTTTCGAATCAACCGGAGGTACGACAGTGAGAAACCGTACTGCCGCGCTCCTGCTGCTGCCGGGGCTCGTCCTTCTCGTAGTCGGCTTCCTCGTGCCGTCGCTGATCATGCTGTTCTCCCCTCCCGGGATCGAACCGGCGCAGATCTTCGTGCGCTTCGGCGAGATGCTCACCGACCCGTACGACCTGCGCATCATCGGCCGCACGGTGGGCATCGGCCTCATCGTCACCGTGATCTGCGTCTCCCTCGGCTTCCCGATCGCCTACCTGCTCGCCCGCTCGACCTCGCGCTGGTCGGGCGTGCTGCTCGCCCTCGCCATCTTCCCGCTGCTGCTCAGCAACGTCGTGCGCACCTTCGGCTGGCTCGTCGTGCTCGGCTCGAACGGCGCCATCGGCCAGGCGCTGCTCGCACTCGGCCTCGTCGACAAGGCGCCCCAGCTGCTCTACACCGAGCTGGCGATCGTGCTCGGCCTCACCCAGCTCTTCCTGCCGCTCGCGATCATCTCGTGCTACTCCGCCGTCGCCCAGGTCGATGCGGGTCTGGATGACGCGGCAAGGGGCCTCGGCGCGAGCCGCACGCGCACGTTCTGGAGCATCGTCATCCCGCTCTCCCTGCCGGGCATCGTCGTCGCCGCCACGCTGGTGTTCGCCGGCTCCGTCACGGCGTACACGACCCCGTACCTGCTCGGAGGGTCCAGCCAGCGGATGCTCTCGACCCAGCTGTTCTCCTACTCGAGCGTCACGATCGACTGGGCGTCGGCATCCGCTACCGCCCTCATCATGACGATCCTCGTCTTCCTCGTCTCGGGGCTCTCCTCGCTCGTCGGCCGGAGAGGGGCCATCTCATGAAGGTCCGCCGCCCGGTAGCGAGCGCCCTCGCGGTCGCCGGCTACATCGTGATGATCGTGCCGATCCTGTTCGTCGTCGCCACCGCCTTCACCGGCGGCGAGACGCTGCGCTTCCCACCGGAGGGCGTGTCGCTGCGCTGGTTCGAGGCCGCGCTCTCGTACGAGCCGTTCATCGGCGCGCTGGTCTCCAGCCTGCAGCTGGCGGTGCTCGCGACGGTCCTCGCGCTGCTCGTCGGAGTGCCGGTGACCCTCGCCATCCACCGCGGCCACATCCCCGGCAAGGGCCTGGTCGAGGGGCTGTTCCTGTCTCCGCTGATCGTGCCCGAGCTCGTCGTCGGCCTCGCCCTCTACCAGCAGCTCATGATCGGGCTGCGGCTCGACAACTTCGAGACCCTGCTCATCGGCCACACCGTGCTGATGCTCCCCTACGCCGTGCGCGTCACCGGGGCATCCCTCGCCCTCGCCGACCCTGCCCTCGAGGAGGCGGCCCGCGGGCTCGGCGCCTCGCCGCTGCGCGCCTTCTTCACCGTCACCCTCCCGCTGCTGCGCCCCGGCATCTTCTCGGCCGCCCTGCTCAGCTTCGTCACCTCGTTCAACAACGTGCCCCTGTCGCTCCTGCTGCAGAGCAGGGACTTCCGCACGCTCCCCGTCACGATGCTGGACTACGTGCAGCAGAGCTACGACCCCATGGTCGCGGCGATGGCCACGCTGATCCTCGCGGCCACCATCGTCGTCGCCGTCATCGCCGAGCGAACAGTCGGCTTCGCCAAGATCTTCGGAGGAATCAACCGATGAGCATTGCAGCAGAATTCTCGGGAGTCAGCCAGGTGTTCGGCGACTTCACCGCCGTCGACTCGATCGACCTGGCCATCACCGAGGGGAAGCTCACCACGCTGCTCGGCCCGAGCGGCTGCGGCAAGACCACGAGCCTGCGTATGCTCGCCGGGTACTCGGCGCCCAGCTCGGGCACGATCACCATCGCGGGCGTCGACAGCACCCGCACGCCCCCGGAGAAGCGCGGACTCGGAATGGTCTTCCAGTCGTACGCCCTCTTTCCGCACATGAGCGTCGCCGAGAACGTCGGCTACGGACTCAAACTGCGTCGTGTGCCCGCGGCCGAACGCCAGAAGACCGTGATGGAGACCCTCGACCTCGTCGGGCTCGCCCACCTCGCGGGCAGCAAGCCGAAGAAGCTCTCCGGCGGCCAGCAGCAGCGCGTCGCGCTCGCCCGCGCCATCGCGATCAAGCCGAAGCTGCTGCTGCTCGACGAGCCCCTGTCGAACCTCGACGCCCGGCTGCGCGTGCAGATGCGCGCCGAGATCCGCCGCATCCAGTCGGAGACCGGCCTGACCGTCGTGCTCGTCACCCACGACCAGGACGAGGCCCTCGAGATGAGCGACGACATGGTGCTCATGCGCGCCGGCCGCATCATGCAACAGGGTTCGCCGCAGGACGTGTTCCGGAGTCCGGCCAACCGCTTCGTCGCCGACTTCCTCGGCTACGAGAACTTCGTCACCGCCGCCGACGGCCGGGCCATCGCGATCCGCCCCGAGCACCTCGAGGTCTCGGCGGCGACGCCCGCGGGCAGCGCCGACGGCCTGCGTCTCACGGGGACGATCACGGATGTCGCCTTCCGCGGCGTCGACCTGCTCGTCACCGTCGACGCGGTGGACGACTCCGGTGCATCCGTCCGCCTCCTCTCCGACGTGCGTAGCACCGGCGTCGACACGCTCGCCGTCGGCGACACGGTCACGGTCGGAGCGGCACGCGGCCGCCTCGTCGCCCTCGCCGACTAGTCCCCCACACCACACCCCGGTCCTCACGGCCTACAGAAAAGGAAACCGTTCCATGCACAGCACTGCACGCAAGCGCTCCATCGCCCTCGCCGCGGGCTTCGCCGCCACCGCGCTCGTCCTCGCCGGCTGCTCGTCGGCAGCAGACGAGTCGGGCGACTCCGATTCGAAGAGCATCGTCGTGAGCACCTTCCCGTTCGGCGTCGAGGAGTTCCAGGAGGCGATCTTCGATCCCTTCACCGAGGCCACCGGCATCGAGGTCGTCGTCGAGACCGGCTCGAACGCCGACCGCCTCTCGAAGCTGCAGCTCGCCGACGGCGACCCCCGCATCGACGTCATGCTCATCTCGGACTACTACGCCGCCCTCGGCCAGAAGGACGACCTCTTCCAGGACTTCGACGCCACCGACGTCCCGAACCTCGAGAACATCGCCGACTTCGCGGTCGAGGACGCCTACGCGGGTCCGGCCTACAGCTACCAGCTCAACGGGACGCTCTACAACACCGACGAGGTGACCGCCGCCGAGGCATCCGACTGGGAGCTCTACGCCAACCCCGACTACGCGGGCCGCCTCGCCCTGCCCGACATCGCCGTGACCGCCGGCCAGCTCGCGCTCTCCGGCGTCGGCGAGGCCTACGGCGACGGCCCGTACGACATCGACACGGCGCTGTCGACGATGGCCGACTGGGCTCCGGGAATCCTGCAGTTCTACAGCTCGTCGACCGAGGTCACCAACCTGCTCACGCAGGGCGAGATCGTCGCCGCCGACTCGCTCAGCGGATTCGCCACGACCCTCGTCGCCTCCGGCGAGCCCGTCGCCTGGACCGCGCCCGACGAGGGCCGTTACATGGCCACCAACCGCGCGATGATCCCGACCGGTGCCGAGAACGTCGAGGGCGCGTACGAGTTCATCGACTACCTGCTCTCGGCCGAGGCGCAGACCGCGTCCGCCGCGATCGTCGGCGACCTTCCGGTGAACCTCGAGGCGACCGTGCCGTCGAGCATCGTCGACGTCGTCGGAGACATCGCCACCGATCCGATCGCCGCCGGCTACGCCACCCTCGACCCGACCGAGCTCGTCTCGACCCGCGCCGAGTGGGTCGACCGATTCGCCCGCGAGGTCACCGCAAACTAATCCGGCCGGCGCCCGTTCCCCGTTCGGGCGGGGAACGGGCGCACTCTTCCACACGTCGCCACACGACGCTTCACGAGAACTGATCCACCATGAACACCACCGCACAGCTTCCCGGCGCGTACCTCGACCGGATGCCCAAGACCGACCTGCACTGCCACCTCATCGGCACCGTGCGGGCGTCGACGTTCGCCGAGCTGGCCCGCCGCGAGAGGCTCGCCCTGCCCGCCGAGCCCGAGCGCATCTTCGCCGACATCAACTCGCTGCCGCCCGACCCCGAGCTCTACCGCAACACCCGAGTGCCGGTGCCGCAGGGACGCAGCGCCGGCGAGCCGGAGGTGTCGTACTCGCTGTTCCAGGCCTCCCGCTGGGTCACCGAGGTGCTCCGCGACGCCGACGACCTCACCCGCATCGTGTACGAGGCGTTTCAGGATGCCTCGGACTCGAGCTCGACGCGACACCTCGAGTTGTTCTTCGACGAGGTTCCCCCGCACCTCGCGGGGCTCGGCTACCGCGGATCGGTCGAGGCCTACGCCGAGGGCATCCGCATGGCAGAGCGCGACTTCGGCATGACCGGCCGCATGATCCAGGGCATCGACCGCAGCAAGAGCGGCGAGCACGCCCTCGAGGTGGTGCGCCAGGTCGTCGACAACCCGCACGAGTACGTCGCCGGCATCGGCCTCGACAACCTCGAGACCGCCGGCCCGCCCGAACGCTTCGCCGACGCCTACCGGCTGGCCGGCGACGCGGGCCTCGGCCGCACCGCGCACTCGTCGGAGCACTCCCCCACCGCCGTCAACACCATCACCTGCCTCGACCTGCTCGGCTGCGACCGCATCGACCACGGCTACTACGTGCTCGAAGACGACGCCGTCGTCGAGCGCATGCGCGAGCAGCAGGTCGCGTTCACCGTCGTGTCGACCACGTCGCGGCGCTCGTGGCGGCCGTGGCGGCGCGCATCGATCGCCGCCATGCTCGAGGCGGGCCTCAACGTGATCCCCGCCTCGGACGACCCCGGGATGTTTCCGACGACACTCGCCGACGAGTACCGCATCGTCTCCGAGCAGATCGGCGCGACCGCAGACCAGGTGCGCGCCATGTCGCTCGCCGGTGTCGCCGCGTCGTGGCTGCCCGCCGCCGAGAAGGCCGCCCTCGCAGCATCCTTCACCGCCGAGTTCGCCGCCCTCGACCGCGAGTTCGGCATCCCCGAGTAACAGCGCCCGTCTCGCCCGCCGCCACCACCAGAATCGGAAATTCAGGAGTTAGCGCCCCGGCCACGCGACCGGCCTACGGGTTTCCGCGGGGGCCGGGCCGCGGCATCCGCCTAACTCCTGAATTTCCGTTCATGCGCCCGACGACCGACGCCCCGCCTCCGCCGCCCGGCAGCGTGCGCGTAGTACCGGAGTAGGACCGGGCGCGGGCAAGATCCGTCCACCGCCGGATACTGACGAATCCACGTTTCTCTAAGCTGGAATCATGATTCAGGCAGAAGGACTCACCAAGCGATACGGCGACAAGACCGCCGTCAACGACATCAGCTTCACCGTCAAGCCGGGCATGGTCACCGGCTTCCTCGGCCCGAACGGCGCCGGCAAGTCGACCACCATGCGCATGATCGTCGGCCTCGACCGCCCGAGCGAGGGAAGCGTCACCGTCAACGGCAAGGCCTACGCGGCGCACCACGCCCCGCTCCGCGAGGTCGGCGCACTGCTCGACGCCAAGGCGATCCACACCGGCCGCAGCGCCTACAACCACCTGCTCGCCATGGGTGCGACCCACGGCATCGGCAAGGCGCGCGTCAACGAGGTCATCGGCCTCACCGGCCTCGAGTCGGTCGCGGGCAAGCGCGTCGGCGGCTTCTCGCTCGGCATGGGCCAGCGGCTGGGAATCGCCGCGGCGCTGCTCGGCGACCCGGCCACGCTGATCCTCGACGAGCCGGTCAACGGCCTCGACCCCGAGGGCGTCATGTGGGTGCGCCAGCTGGCCCGCCACCTTGCCAGCGAGGGCCGCACCATTTTCCTGTCCAGCCACTTGATGAGCGAGATGGCCCTCACCGCCGACCACCTCATCGTGCTGGGACGCGGAAGGATCATTGCGGATGCGCCCGTCGCCGACATCCTCGCGACCTCCACGCGCACGGCAGTGAAGCTGCGCAGCCCCCGCGCCGACCAGCTCGCCCAGCTGCTGCAGGGCGCCGACGTCACCATCACCACCACCGAGCACGACGCGCTCACCATCACCGGGCTCACCGCGCCGGTCATCGGCGAGGCCGCGGCCCAGGCCGGGATCGCGCTGCACGAGCTCACCCCCGTCGGCGCCTCGCTCGAGGAGGCCTACATGGAGCTCACCCAGGACGACGTCGAGTACCACGCGGGCACGACCCCCACGATCACGGAAGAGGCCGCACGATGAGCGCCACCACCATCACCACCCGCCCGGACGCTCGACTGTCGGCCCCGGGAATCGTCCGCTCCGAGTGGATCAAGCTGCGCAGCGTGCGCTCGACCGTCTGGTCGTACGCGATCGTCGTCGCCGCCTCCATCGGCATCGCCGCGCTGCTCGCCTCGACCTTCGGCTTCGGCGAGCAGATCCCGCCCGCAGAGCTCCACAACGGCATCATCGTGCAGGCGGCCACCTTCGGCCTCTACATCGGACAGCTGGTCGTCGCCGTCCTCGGCGTGCTCGTCATCAGCGGCGAGTACTCCACCGGCATGATCCGCTCCACGCTGACCGCTGTTCCGACGCGCCTCCCGGCCCTCGCGGCCAAGGCCGTCGTGCTGTTCGTCTCGACGTTCGTGGTCGGACTCGTCAGCGTGTTCGGCGCCCTGCTCCTCGCCCTCCCGATCCTCGCCGGCTACGGCATCGAGGCGGACTTCGGCGACGGCGCCCTGCTCGGCAACCTGGTGCTCGCGGCCCTGTACCTCGGTCTCGTGTCGCTCTTCGCGCTCGGCCTCGGCACGATCCTGCGCAGCAGCGCCGGCGGGATCGCCGCGACGCTCGGCGTGATCCTGCTGCTGCCGACGATCATCTCGGCGGTCATCGGCATCACCCAGGCGCAGTGGGCCATGGACATCTCTCCGTACATGTTCGCCACCGCGGGAACCGGGATCTTCAGCCCGGGCGGCCCGCTCAGCCAGGGCGAGAACCTGCTCGTGGTGCTCGCCTGGGTCGCAGTGAGCCTCGTCGGCGGCGCGCTGCTGCTCAAGCGTCGGGACGCGTAGAGTCCACAGCATGACAGTCAGGCCCTCCTCCCTCGACCGGAACGACGTTCCGGTCGAGGGAGATCTGCGTCTGCCGAAGCCGCCGGGAATGATCCGGCAGTTCTGGTACCGCCACCCGCGGTGGACCGACGCGCTCATCGCCGCCAGCTACGGCGTGCCGACGACTCTGCTGCACATCGGCCCCCTCTTCGGCGAGGAGTTCAGTCCGGGCGAGATAGTGCCGTTCGGCTTCGCGCTCGACCTGTTCGGCACTCTCCTGCTGCTGTTCCGCCGCGGCCGGCCGTGGACGGTGCTCGTCGTATCCTGGGTGCTCGTGCTGCTGTCGGCGGTGGCGTGGAGCGCCGTCGACGTCGGCCTTCCCGCCTACGCCCTCTACGCCCTCGCCGTCTACGGTTCGGTGCGCGCGGTCTGGATCGGCTTCGCCGGCTCCGTGGCGGTCGTCGTGGTGGCGGGCACGTACGTCAGCGCCGTCACGGTCGACGACTACGGCCAGACCGTGGCCAGCAACTTCGCCGCCGCCGTCTTCCTCGTCATCGTGGTGCTCGTCGCCATCAACATCGGCAACCGACGGCGCTATGTCGTCGCGCTCCTCGACCGGGCAGCGCAGCTGGCCCGCGAACGCGACCAGCAGGCCCGCCTCGCAGCGGCAGACGAGCGCGCCCGAATCGCACGCGAGATGCACGACATCGTCTCGCACGGGCTCACGGTCATGGTGACCCTCGCCGAGGGATCCGCCGCGACGACCACCGCCAACCCCGAGCGGGCCGCCGAGGCGATGCGCCACGTGGCCGAGACCGGCAGGCAGGCCCTCACCGACATGCGACGGATGTTGGGACTGCTCGACGACGGGCTGCCGGGCGAGCTCATGCCGCAGCCGCGCATCGCCGACCTCGCGGAGCTCGTCGAGCGTTTCCGCTCGGCCGGGCTCGCGGTGAGCTTCAGCCAGTCGGGCACCCCGCCCGACGACCCCGCCGAGCAGCTCACCGTCTACCGCCTCGTGCAGGAGTCACTCACCAACGTGCTGCGCCACTCGGCGATACCGGCGGTCGCCACCGTCTCGGTGCACTACACGCCGACCGAGGTCACCGTGGCTGTCACCAACGACGGGCCCGTCGTCGCCGTGCCCACACCAGGCAGCGGCCGCGGCACGGTGGGCATGCGCGAACGCGTCGCCCTGTACGGCGGAACCATCGAGTCGGGCCCACGCCCCGGCGGCGGTTGGTCGGTCGTCGCCACACTCGAACACGACACCCCCCGATGATCGAAACGGATCGAACGCACATGATGGATGCCCCCACAGAACCGACCGCCGACATCCGTCTGTTGATCGTCGACGACCAGGCCCTCGTGCGCATGGGATTCCGTATGCTGCTGGAGGCCGAACCGGGCATCCGCGTGGTCGGCGAGGCCGCGTCGGGCTCCGACGCGCTGCGCATCGCCACCGAGCTACGCCCCGACGTGGTGCTGATGGACGTGCGCATGCCCGGCCTCGACGGCATCGCGACCACGAAGGCGCTGCTCGAACGCTCGCCGAACTCCCGCGTGATCATCCTCACGACGTTCGACCTCGACGAGTACGCGTTCGGCGGGCTCCGCGCCGGCGCGAGCGGATTCCTCGTCAAAGACACCCGGCCCGAAGACCTGCTGGCCGCGGTGCGCGCCGTCGCGGGAGGCGAGGCCGCGATCTCCGGCCGAGTGACCCGCCGCATGCTCGAGCTGTTCGGCGACAGGCTTCCCGCGGCGGATGCCCCGGCCGACGACACCCTCGCGAGCCTCACGCCGCGCGAGCTCGAGATCCTCACCGCGATCGGCGAGGGGCTGTCGAACGGCGAGATCGCCGAGCGTTTCGTGGTGGCGGAGTCGACGGTCAAGACCCACGTCGGCCGGGTGCTGCAGAAGCTCGAGCTGCGCGACCGGGTGCACGCGGTGATCTTCGCCTACGAGCGTCGGCTCGTCGGCTGAGCCCGGCCGGGCGCAGTTCCGGGCGGGCACCGGTGCCGGTCAGGGGCGCGCGAATAGACTGGGAGCAATATGGTTCTGACTGAGACAACCCCCGATCCCGCGCCGGTGCCCGGCATCGACTGGGCCGGCACGTGGACGAACATCTCCTCCTTCTACGAGGCGACCCCGCCCGTTCAGGTGGTCGTGATCATCGTCGTGGCCTTCGTGCTGCGCCTCGTGCTGCAGCTCGTGATCAACCGGCTCGTCGACCGGGTCGTGCTCGGAGTGAAGAAGAAGCAGAAGGTCGACGACACGCAGGCCCTCTTCGCCTCGCCGCTCGCCGCCGTGCGCGTCGTGCAGCGCACCCGCACCCTCGGCAGCGTCCTCAACAACGTGGTCACCGCGGTCATCGTCACGATGGCGCTTCTGCTCATCGTCGTCGCGCTCTTCCCCGGCATCATCGGAGCGTTCTCCCTCATCACCGCGGCGGTCGGCGCCGGCCTCGGCTTCGGCGCCCAGAACATCGTGAAAGACGTGCTCAGCGGTCTGTTCATGGTGGCGGAGGACCAGCTCGGCGTCGGCGACGTCGTCGACCTCGGGCCGGCGACCGGCGTGGTCGAAGACGTCGGCATCCGCATCACCAAGGTGCGCGACGTCAACGGCACCCTCTGGTTCGTGCGCAACGGCGAGATCCTGCGAGTGGGCAACATGTCGCAGGGCTGGGCGCGGGTCATCATCGACCTCGCCGTGCCGTACGACGCCGACGTCGACGCCGTGCAGGCGAAGATGCTCGAGACGGGCAACGAGCTCGCGACCGACCCGAAGTGGCGCACGCGCATGCTCGAGAAGCCCGAGATCTGGGGCATCGAGTCCGTCGCCGCCGAGGCGATCGTCGTGCGGCTCGTCGTGAAGACGCGGTCGGCCGCGAAGGACGACGTGGCGCGAGAACTGCGCAGCCGGCTCAAACGCGCCCTCGACGAGATGGACGTGAAGATGCCCGCCCTCAACTCGATCACGCTGAGCGGCTTCGAGGGGGCGACGAGTGTGAAGGGCGCGCGGCCTCCGCGCACGAAGCCGGTCTCGGTGCAGCCGGCAGACGCCAAGCCGGTCGCCGCCAAGCCGAAGACCCCGCGCCCGAAGCGCGACACGACCACGACCACCGGCCCGGAGGACCCTCGCGGGTTCACCCCCGACAAGCCGACGACGCGAGGACCGAAGAATGAGTGAGCCGAATCCCGTCACACTGCGCCTGAGCAAGTCGGGCGAATCGGTGCAGGGCAACTTCTGGGAGCAGGTCGGCGGCAGGCCGACCTTCGAACGCCTCGTGCGCCGTTTCTACGAGGGCGTCGCGAACGACCCCGTGCTGCTGCCGATGTACCCGGAGGCCGACCTCGAGGGCGCCATCCAGCGCCTCACCGGTTTTCTCGAGCAGTACTGGGGCGGGCCGGGAACGTACTCCGAGGAGCGCGGGCACCCGCGGCTGCGCCAGCGCCACATGCCGTTCAAGGTCAACCCGGATGCGCGCGACCGCTGGCTGCTTCACATGCGCGAGGCGGTCGACTCGCTCGAGCTCTCTCCGCTGCACGACGCGACGCTGTGGGCGTACCTCGAGCGCGCGGCGCACGCGATGGTGAACACGTTCGAGGAGTGACCGCCGGTTCCTGAGCCTGTCGAAGGCCGGTCCCTGAGCCTGCCGAAGGCCGGTCCCTGAGCCTGTCGAAGGGCGCTTCGACAGGCTCAGCGACCGTGTACGTCACGCGGCAGCGAGGCCTTCGGCCAGCGGCGTCGTCGGACGGCCGATGAGGCGGGCGAGGTCGCCGCTCGTCTCGGCGAGCAGCCCGTCGCGGATGTTGCCGTCGAGCGCTACGACGAATCCGACGGTGCCCTCGTCGAGGCCGAACGATGCGAGCAGCGCCGCGTGCTCCTCGGGAGTCAGGCGCGAGTACTCGACGTCGCGTCCCACGATGCCCGCAATGGCGGCCGCGAGCTCGTCGAAGTTCCAGGCGACGTCGCCCGAGAGCTCGTAGACCTGGCCGGCGTAGTCGTCGCCGACCAGCACGACGGCCGCGGCATCCGCGTAGTCCTTCCGGCTGGCGCTCGCGACGCGTCCGTCGCCGACGCTCGCGACGATGGACCCGCTCTCGCGGGCCTTCTCGATCTCGCCGGCGTAGTTCTCGGTGTACCAGCCGTTGCGCAGGATCGTGAAGGGCACACCGGATGCGACCAGGGTCTCCTCCGTGGCCTTGTGCTCGGGGGCCAGCACGAGCGCGGAGGTCGTCGCCTTCGGGGCGCTCGTGTAGACGATGCGGGCGACGCCGGCGTCCTTGGCCGCGGCGATGACCGTGGCGTGCTGCGCGGCGCGCTGGCCGACCTCGCTGCCGGAGACGAGCAGGAGGGTGTCTCCGGGCGCGACCGCGGCGGCGACCGTCTCGGGCTTCGAGTAGTCGAGCACGGCGGTGCGCACGCCGAGGGCGTCGAGCGACGCGAGCTTGTCGACGCTGCGGCCGGTTGCGACGATGTCGGAGGGCGCGGTGCCGCGGGCGAGGAGGGAGTCGACGACGAGGCGTCCGAGCTGCCCGGTGGCGGCGGTGATGACAAGAGACATGGTGTCCTTTCGGTTGGTGTACCGGTGCCAACCGGCCGACGGGCCGGTTACTTCCCATACGCGGGTACCCACTATTAGGTAAGCTACCCACATGAAGGTAAGCAACGACTCCCCGCTCACCGTCGCAGGGTTCACCGGCCGCGGGTTCACCGACGGCGTGCTGCCCGCGAACTGCCCCACCCGCACGGTGCTCGACCACGTGACGAGCAAGTGGGGCGTGCTCGTGCTCATCGCCCTCTCGCAGCAGCAGCTGCGCTGGGGCGAGCTGCGGCGCACGATCGAGGGCATCAGCGAGAAGATGCTCGCGTCGACCCTGCGCACCCTCGAGGCAGACGGACTCGTGCTGCGCGAGGCGCAGGCGATGATCCCGCCACGAGTCGACTACAGCCTGACCCCGCGCGGTCGCGAGCTCGCCGACAGGATGCTCCCGCTCATGGACTGGATCGCCGACAACGCCGACGACATCGTTGCGGGAAGATAGCGGAATGACGATTCACCCGCCGCTGCCCCACGTCGTCGTTCTCGCCACCGGCGGCACGATCGCCGGATCCGCCGCCTCCGCGACCGACTCCACCGGCTACCGGGCCGGAACCGGCGCCGTCGACGACCTCTTCGCCGCCGTGCCGCAGGCGCTCGAGCTCGCCCGGCTCACCGGCGAGCAGTTCGCGAGCATGGACTCCTCCGATCTCACCGACGAGATCCTCCTGGCCCTCGCCCGGCGCGTGGCCGAGCTGCTCGCGTCGGACGACGTCGATGGCGTGGTCGTGACCCACGGCACCGACACCATCGAGGAGTCGGCCTACTTCTTGAACCTCGTGCTCGACTCGGCCAAGCCCGTCGTGCTCACGGGGGCGATGCGCCCGGCGACCGCGCTCAGCGCCGACGGGCCGATGAATTTCTACGGGGCCGTCGCAGTGGCATCCGCCCCGCTCTCCGCCGGCCGAGGCGTGCTCGTCGTGATGAACGACGACATCCACTCCGCGCGCGACGTGACCAAGACGTCGAGTCTGCGGGTGGGGTCGTTCGAGTCGCCGTACGGACCGCTCGGCACGGTCATCGACGGGCAGCCGCGGTTCTACCGAGCCGTGTCCCGCCCGCACACCTCCGCGACGGAGTTCTCTCTGGCGAGCATCCGCTCCCTTCCCAGTTCGGGAATCCTGTTCGCCCACTCGGGAGTCGACGACTCGGTCGCCGCGGCGCTCGACGCGACGCGCTTCGCCGTGATCGTGCACGCCGGTTTCGGCAACGGAACCGTCTCGAGCCGCGTCGTCGAGCCTCTCGAGGCGGCCCGCCGCGCGGGTGCCGTCGTCGTGCGCGCGACCCGCACCGGAAGCGGCCACGTCACCCACCAGGGTGCGAGCGGCGAGCTGGTCAACGGCTGGATCTCGGTAGACGACCAGAACCCGCAGCGGGCCCGTATCCTGGCCTGTCTCGCCCTCTCGGTGACGAGCGACCAGGACGAGATCCAGCGCATCTTCGACACGTACTAGGTCGGCGCGTAGGGCGGGCGGGCCCGGCTGGCCACGTGTGGTCACCTGGCAGTACGCCACATAGCCCGAAGTGGCCACCCACCCTGCAAATGCAGCGGGGCCCGCGACCAACCCTCCGACCAGCCCGCGAAAGTGCAGTTGTGCGCCGTCCCGGGGGCGAACAAGGGGCACAAGTGCACTCTGGATGCACCCCGCGGGTCGCGGGGGGGCTCAGCGCGCCTCGAGGTCGCGCACCACACGCCGCGCGTGCCGCACGATCGGGGCGTCGACCATGCGTCCGTCGAGGGTGAAGACGCCGCGGTTGCCCTCCGCCGCCTCGAGCACCCGCCGTGCCCACTGCGCCTCGGCCTCGCTGGGCGCGTAACAGCGGCGGATCGTCTCGACCTGCGACGGATGGATGCACGCCGTCGCCGCGAAACCCACCGCCGCGGCATCCGTCGCCTCGGTTTCGAGCCCCGCGAGGTCGGCGATGTCGACGTGCACCGCGTCGATGGCGCTCTTTCCGGCGGCGGCCGCGGCGACCAGCACGGTCGAGCGCGCGTGCCGGGCGACGTCGCGGTAGGCGCCGTCCGCCGACCGGCTCGACGTGCCGCCGAGCGACGCGACGAGGTCCTCCGCGCCCCACATGAGCGCCACGACGTGTGCCTCGGCCGCGATCTCCGCCGCGCGCACCACCCCGGCCGCTGTCTCGACGAGGGCGACGAGCGAGTAGCTCTCGAGTCCGGACACCTGCTCCGCGCTCTCCACCTTGGCGACTATCACCGTGCGGTAGCGGGTGTGCGCGAGGGCGACGATGTCGTCGGCGAAGTAGGGCGAGCCCCACGAGTTCACGCGCACGATGGTGCGCTCGGGGTCGAGCGGGTGCGAGAGCAGCGCGTCGCGGGCGGCCGACTTGCGTTCGGGAGCGACCGCGTCTTCCAGGTCGATGATCACCGCGTCGGCACGCTCCGCTGCCTTCTCGAAACGGTCGGGACGGTCGGCCGGACAGAACAGCAGTGCCGGTCCCATCGCGAACGCGGCGGTCACGAGCGGGCTTCCGGCTGGGATCCGAGACACCAGACCAGCACCGAGCGCGTGGCCGTCGCCACCACGACGTCGTCCTGGTTGCGCGCGGTGTGCTCGAGGGTCACGACCCCCTGGCCCGACCGCGACCGCGAGAGCCGGGCGCCGCGCACCGTCGACTCGGCGTACAGGGTGTCGCCCACGAACACCGGCTTGGGAAAGGCGACCTCGGTGAAGCCGAGGTTGGCGACGATGGTGCCCTGGGTGAGCTGGGCGACGGATGCGCCGACGAGGGTGGAGAGGGTGAACATCGAGTTCACGAGACGCTGGCCGAAGGGCTGGGTCGCGGCCCATGCGGCGTCGAGGTGCAGCGCCTGCGTGTTCATCGTGAGCGTGGTGAAGAGCACGTTGTCTGCCTCGGTGACGGTGCGGCCCGGACGGTGCAGATATCGCACCCCCTCCTCGAACTCCTCGAAGTAGAGCCCGCGCTGCTCGATCTCCCTCATGCCGCGAACCCCAGCTCCCTCGCGATGATCATGAGCTGCACCTCGGTCGTGCCCTCGCCGATCTCGAGGATCTTCGAGTCGCGGTAGTGCCGCGCGACCGGGTTCTCGTTCATAAAGCCGTAGCCGCCGAAGATCTGGGTGGCGTCGCGGGCGTTGTCCATCGCGGCCTCGCTGCCGATGAGCTTGGCCATGCTGGCCTCCATCTTGAACGGCTGGCCGGCGTCGAGCTTGCGGGCGGCGTCGTACCAGGCCAGCCTGGCGGCGTGCACGCGCGCCTGCATGCGGGCGATCGTGAAGGCGATGTGCTGGTTCTGCCCGATGGCCCGCCCGAAGACGTTGCGGCTTCCTGCATAGCGGATGGCCTCTTCGAGGCAGCCCTGCGCGGCCCCGGTGCACAGCGCGGCGAAGGCCACACGTCCCTCGTCGAGGGTCTGGATGAAGTTGGCGAATCCCCGTCCGCGCTCCCCCAGCAGGTTCGCCTCGGGCACCCGCACGTCGCGCAGGGTCAGCGGGTGGGTGTCTGACGTGTGCCAGCCGACCTTGTCGTAGGCGGGCTCGACGGTGAAGCCGGGGGTGCCGCTCGGCACCAGGATCGCCGTCAGCTCCTTCTTGATCGAGCCGTCGGCGCGCACCGACTCCCCCGTCACCGCGGTGATCGTCACCAGCCGGGTGATGCGCGACCCGGAGTTGGTGATGAACTGCTTCGTGCCGTTGATGACCCACTCGCCGCCCTCGAGGCGGGCGGTGGTCTTGGTTCCGGCGGCGTCGGATCCGGCGTCTGCCTCGGTCAGGCCGAAGCCGGCGAGGGCGGAGCCGCTGGCCAGCATCGGCAGCCACTGCCGCTTCTGCTCCTCGGTTCCGCTGCGGAACACCGGCATCGCCCCGAGCCCGACGCCGGCCTCGAGGGTGACGGCGATGGACTGGTCGGCGCGGGCGAGCTGTTCGACCGCGAGGCAGAGCGAGAAGTAGTCCTTGCCGCGTCCGCCGTATTCGACAGGGAACGGCAGGCCGAACAGGCCCATCTCGCCCATCGCCGCGATGATGTCGTAGGGCAGCTCGCGCTTCGTGTCGTATTCGTAGGCCGCGGGGGCGACGACGGTGTCGGCGAAGTCGCGCACCTCGTCGCGCAGTCTCGCCTGCTCGTCGGTGAGCCCGAAATCGGTGGTGCTGGGTGTGCTGAGTGCGACATTCATGGCGTTGCTCCTTCGTCGACCGTCGCTTGTGGCGACGGTGTGATGGTGGCGACGACCTGGTCGAGTGAGACCACGTCGCCGACCGAAACGGTGAGTGTGACTGTGCCCGCGGTGGCGGCGAGCAGACGGTGCTCCATCTTCATGGCCTCCACCGTCACGAGCAGCTGGCCGACCTCGACGACGTCGCCGCTCGCCGCCCCGACGTCGACGACCGTGCCCGGCATGGGCACCCGCGTCTCGGGGCTCGCGGCTCCCGGCGCCCGGGTCGCCGCGGCGATGCCGGCGCGCACGATCTCGCTACGG
>Ga0247803_1000373_pt1 | contig 24897 bp, 22 predicted proteins | sample UWRJL014104B1_FD_180928 | JGI IMG/M metagenome (GOLD analysis project Ga0247803, IMG submission 180928) | Plant litter microbial communities from Arlington Agricultural Research Station in Wisconsin, United States - UWRJ-L014-104B-1 | ecosystem: Environmental > Terrestrial > Plant litter >...
TCTCGCTTTGAATGCGCCAGCATGTGTACACGCGGGCAGTTCAACACGAAGAATCCGACCTTGAAGCGCATCTGTACGTCCCCCGCCTCCTCCATCGCAGCCATGCGATGCGATGCCCTGCTAGCCCTCGATATGTACCTTACTAATGCTGATTATGTTGTCGTCAAAGAAGCCTTCGAACTCGCCTCCCAGCCATCCCTCGACTACTATGCCAAATATTAAGATCCTTGATCTGTGTTTGACGTGATTCGCTCAGAGAATCCTCGTATATCAAACAGAGACGTACGTAAGGGGCTTGAGTTGGTTCTCGTGTAGTAATGGTGATAAGCGCGACAAGACTAAGGTAGCCCTGAGTATAGTGCTGAGAAGTAACTAAGATTGAACACGAAAGGCCATAAGGGTCTTTCGTAGTTAACTATATACTAGAGGTGGTCAGTGCCGCTGAGCACTGAGCGCTCACCTTGATCAGTGATGCCAAGACCACTGATCACGGAGCAAATCACGCGACCTCTCTATCGTTTGCCACGTGCATGATGCGATAACAAAGGATCAGCGTTCTCACTTTGTGAAGATATGAGATCGTAACATTATGTATTAAATAAAGACGTACATAAAAGCTTAAGTTAGTTCTTAAGTATTTCTTATTTTATAAAAGTAGTATACCTTACCGAAAAGTACTAAAAAGTAACTCAGATTAAATATAATAATTTATAAGGGTTAGTGTTAACCCCGCCTCAGTGTAGGACAGTTAGACTCCTTATAACTGGTCCATCTCCTTTGTTAGCCTTGTTCATTGGCTCCGGCGCGTAGGGAGGTCATGGGACCGACTACGCCGCTAGGTCACGTGGGCTGACTCGAATGGCTCGAGTCGAGCCCGTCGAGCCACCGGAGTATATAGGACTTGATCGTTTCTTTCTTATGTGCTTCGTAGTCAACTCTCAATACAGATTGTACCTTTTGGAATCTTTACCAGATTACACAGTCTTGTCAGTTATTCACCGAACGCGGTTCCGTGAATTGGTTTATGTCACACCCTTTACGAAGGTAGTTGACTCCTTCGCGATCCAATTGAATACTACCTCGGCTCCTACCCCAAGCTGTCCTCCCCTCACCCGGTACAGGCTCAGTAAGTAGCGTCCGGTAACAGTTAGGGTAGAAGGGATGGCGAAAAATTGTGACAGGATGCGCGATGATAAGGCCGTCATGTCAGACTCATGTCGGATAGCCCATTGCCCGCTAGGGACTAATTTTCAAGCCAGCCTGCGACCCTCAATCTACGGCAACCATTCATCTCTTCCCTCGCAGTGTTGCATTTCAACGGAGTCTAACTTGACCAACGCCGAACGCCAAGAGTTCGCCGAATGCGAGAAATCGTCGACCGGCTTTTTTAGGTAGATTTTATAATTCTAGAGCTAGTGTTGTCACCAAGAGGAAGCTGCGGGGTTTGAAGTTCGCCCCACCATAACTCTTGCGCGGCGGGTAATTACAGAAAGCAAGCAGCTCGTACAGTTCTTCGTTATTAGCCTTTTCGAGACAGAAATTAATACTCGGTATTAAACGAGAGAGCTGATTGGCCTCTGCTTCAGCACTTGACCCGGCACTCGTCGTACTGTGGAATAGACAACTGTCTACCGTTCGTTTGGGTACATAAATTGAGTTTACGCCCCAAAACTATGTACGGTTTCTCGGCTATGTACGAACAAGTACTCTACCATACTGCGCAAGCTCAAAGATTGTTCAAATGTGTTGGATACATGTGGAGGTTGTAGAACTTTGTTGACACATTCGCCGTCAAAAATACATCTAGCGACAGTACTTTCCGGCCTTGTTAAGACACTTTCTCTGTGAGCATACGGTGGGTGGCGAGGACGATGCAGCTCTAATCTGCGTCCTATTTGGAAGAAGTTGAAATGTCGTAAACTTTTTGGATCGCTATTGGACTTAATTCAACAATGTTAGGCTTCTGCAGCCGATCCTGGAATGTAACATTTTAGAAAATAGTGTAACGTCGGCAGGGCTGCAGGAATCCAGATACATCTAGCAATAATTTAATGAACATCGGTTATGTATTGTGTAACCAGCTCCCAAGTATAAGTAGTGGCTTTGACTTAGCCAACTATACACTTGCGGTCACGGTGTTATCTCTCGACAATCGCAGCACGACGGCCAGACTCCGAAAACATGAAGATCGTCGCAAGCACTTTTGCATCTAGCTTCTGGTTCGCCGGCGCTGGTGCTCACTGCAAGCACTAGCAATCCTTTCTCTTCTCGACCGACCACTAACAAACCCAGACTCCTTCGCCCACCTCATGGTAAACAAATCAAATTCTGACTTCTTCTTCCCCTACAAATACGTCCGAGAACCAGCTGCATTTGGCTCCAGTACCACCAATATATCCGACTCCCCTCTCTGGGACAGGCCCGGTGCTCCAGTATTCGGCCCCATCATGCCTCCCGCAGATTCGCTCGACGCACTCATGAAAGCCTGGCCGCTATCTCCTGATGACATCCTCACCAAGAACCACCGCTGTGGACGCGATGGCTGGAAGCCTAGCCCCAGAACCGAGACTGCAGATGTCATCGCTGGCGATGATGTGGGTTTTTCCATCGAGAGGTATACTCTTGATGGAAGTCAGGCTAATTCGAAATCATATAATTACATTGGGCATATCGGACCGGGTCTTGTCTACATCGCGAAGAAACCGGACGGAGTAGAGCTCTCGCAGTGGGATGGGGACGGTGACTGGGTCAAGATTGACTACCATGGTCCGGCATCCAATGACTCTTGGTCGCTATTCAACAAAAAAGAATACAATTGTACACATGCCCCGCATCTGATAAGATTTCTGTTCACTGACCCTCGTCTCGTAGTTACCATCCCCAGGACAACACCACCGGGGCAATATCTTCTGCGTGTTGAGCAGATCTACCCCTCGGAGAAAAACTGGACGCAATTTTACGTGAACTGTGCTCAGATCAACATCATTGGCCCAGGTGGTGGTGCGTTGCTCCGAAGGATACCTCTGAGTTGCCAGACTGATGAGAATACAGGCAAACCTACCCAATTCGCAAAATTTCCAGGAGCGTATAAGGCAGATGACCCAGGTTTAGTTGTCCCTGATGGAGAGGAAATTGAACACTCGACACTGGTCGAAGATGTCAAGTGGGTTCACGGGTTTTCTTCTTATGTCCCGCCTGGACCTCCAGTCTGGAGTGGTTGATGGACTTCGCTTGATTGAAGTTCGTCTTACGCGATCCAGTTTAGTAATCGGCTTGTACAAGTGTATGGGCGGGGTCTGAGTTGTTCCGCGACTCACGAACTCACAAACTCGTATTAAGGGGCTTCTTTCGTCATTGTGGGCAAGCAGTTTGAGATGGTAGTTTTGAGATAACGTAAGACTATTCAGTCAAATTGCGCCTTCAGGCTGTTTGCAAAATCAAGATCGCTGGATTCTGGGGCTGTAGATGCCACAATCCATTCACCCTGTAGTCTATGGTTGATATGTCATTTTCAGGTACCTAGATAGACCATGTATCTCTGCCATTGGTATGGAGGCCGATAAAAACAGGGACGCTATGTAGTGTCGGATTTGCTTACTGTTAAATGTCCCTTACAGGATTCGCTTTTCACGTCCTAGTCGTCTTACAAACTACCCTTTGATAAGGAATAAGCTTAGAGCAAGCTCTCACACTCTTCACTAACAATGGAATATGTAAGGTTTTTACTGTTTACGTCATTGAGAAAGAGAGGTCTGCTAAGCGTACTGGAAGTACTTGTCTACGCCCTATCTACGTAATGCTACACTCTCACCGCAATATTGCATGATTGTGCGCTACATTATTGATCCTAAAAGTTCGCAAACTTCTTCCTAACCATAAGCCCGATTTCCCTCTTCAAGATATTACTCCTCCTACCCCACTAGCATGGTATTTAGAATCCGATGCTAAGTCTACCTCCACCACCACTCCACTGCTGCCTGAACCTGACCCTTCGCTACCAATACTAAGAAATTCCAGATATTATGGATAACCTCAAGCCTATTCATAGCCTTGTTTTTCTTGCTAAGCTCGTAACACCTTAAGCTTGCGATGCTCTCGGCGCAAAAATATGATTCTTTGCCATGTTCCTTCCATTGATAGTTTAGTAAGTCGTCTGGTGCAGCTTCCATCTTTCGAAATTGATGAAGCGCTTTGCATCGAAAGCAGCAAGGACATGGCTTGGGATTGGACGTGTATTCTTGACCAATTGCGTTCCTCTGTATAGTAAGAAGATTGGGGTTCTCTGTCTTGAATTCATGCAGCGTCTTGGCTCGAAGAGCAAGGCTCGTCTTGAGTATTTTCAAGTTCTTGCGCTCCTGATCTTCAGATCCGACCAATTTGGCGCTTTTCTCAGCTTGTTGATCGCGAAGACTCGTTCGCTGCCGGTCCTGATGTTGGTCGAATCTTGCCGCAGTCTGAGCTTGATCGTTTGTCCGACTTATCCGTTTGCGGAACACCTTGAGCTCCTTCTTCTGCTGTTTCAAGAGTTCTTCCCATTTCTCCGTTTGTAAGTGATGCAAATGATCGCGTTCTTTGGTCTGGAACTCCTTTGCTCTGCGCACCCTCTCGAATGGGAAGGTCTCGGGGTACCCCATACCCTTTTGTAACTTCTGTCCTTCTTCCATCTTCTTGAGCTTTGCGTGCGCGTCGTCCATCACTGTCACCCAGCTGCCCATGCTTTTCAGTCGAATCTGCGCCATCAGGTTGGTTGCAAAATCAATGTCGCTGAATTTTGGGGCTGAAGATGTCACAATCCATTCATCCTGTAGCCTGCACACGAAGTGAACCATCGGGATTCCAGGACGCTTTTTCGAAGGCGTCGGAATACGAAAACCAATGTCTTCTATCAACTGGTCTAAAGATTTGTGTTAGCTTCTGGATTAAAAAGAACTCAGCCTCCCTTGAGCTAGAGAAGCTGGATTGCTGTAATATTAAACAACACTAACCGAGGTCCAAGGAAATTCGAAAGTGGGGTTGAGTAGAGCGTCATTTCGATAAGGAGCTCTCTGGGCGGCCTGGTTGGGACTAGATCTTTGCAACCTTCGATATTGTAGTTTGAGAGATGATTTTCGATATTGTAGTTTGAGAGATGAATTCGATGTCAAAGGTCAGAGACTCCAGGGCATCATCCAAAAGCTTATGTTCTCTCTTTAAGCTTTTACGAAGATCCTGTACCGTTACGTTTGATCCGCACTTGCTCCACTTCTTTAGCGCTTCTTCTAGAATCCGTCTTCTCATGTATCGAACTGAGTTGATGAAGTCATTGACTAATCGGTAGAAGGCTGTTGAACGTTCATTGTTGTCGTTGGAATTGGATCTAAACTTTTCGATAGGTGTAAAAGCTAGTTTCGTTGTGAAAACAAGCTCATTAGCAACTCTATTCATGGATTCCAGTAGGAGGATTTTGTGTGTAGTGTCTGGAGAAGTCGAGTCCCACAACTTTGCGAACGTGTCCGAGTTTGTGATGTCGTTGTTCAGGTACGTAGAAAAGAAGTGTGTGTCTGCCATTGTATGGATGAAGTAGGCCGATAAGAACAGTGAAGCGAGTATCCTTACTTCTGGAAAGGATATATCTCGCTCCATGATGCTGAGTTTGCTTACTATACGATGTTTTTCAGTGCTTGCTTCTAACGCCATTGTTCGTCTTACAGACTACCTTTCAATGGAAACAGCTTGAAGCAAGCCGTAACAATCACCACTAACAATCACCGCTAACAATCTCCGCTAACAATGTGAAAGACTAGCTTTTGCTGTACACGTTACTGGGAAAAGTAGCTTTGAACGGAGAGGGCTGCCAAGATTACTGCAAGTACTTGAAGGCGCGTTCTACGCCCCATCTGCGCAATACTACCCTCTCGCCGCAACAGCCATCCTCAAGACGTAGGAAAACCATCCTCGAGACGCAGGGAAGCCAAGGTATCGATTAGCTGAAGTAGGTATACCTACCGAAACGGTATTTTGTCTTACCCATCAGCGTATCACACACACTACAGCGATTTGCACGCTTTCAATAGACATCCTTGGTGTCAGCGGCTGATAGGTTCCTACTCCAAGACGTAGTAGCATTGACTTACTGGTATAGTCATATCACGACAGCGGTTATTGCCGCAATGCAGGACCAAACGCCTCGAGACACTGATAGTGAAGACCTAACCATGCTGCCTCAAGCAGTCGATTGTAGACATGGTCAAGCGAAACCTCAACCTGCAACAACACCTGACGAGGAATTGTACAAGAAAGTATTTAACTCCTGGTTTGTCGACATGCAAGAACCACCTGAACCGCTTCCGCGTCCCAAGTTGTCTGGCTTCATCGACTGGTACATAAAGCAACCATCGCCTAGAACCATTTTTGCAGATACGATCAAAGATCACGTAGACCATGCAGATTACGGGGATGAGAAGTCGCGTGAAAATCTTTTTCGTGTACTCGACAGTCCGAACGCAGAAGAATTCCTTATCGGAAAGCTCGAGGGTATATACTACCGCTTTTCGCCAGATACTCGGGCGCTGCCTCCAAAATCCAGACGGCCATGGAACCATATCATGGACACGCCTTTGCACTCAACTACAGCCTGCAGGAGCAGAACGACTCATGAGTCCTATGGCAGGTCTTTGGCGCCTCCAGTAGTAGATGACGAGGGTGAGGTACAGAACGCAGACGACTGCTTCTATCTAGACTTTGAGTGCACGGAAAAGATCTATGGTACAGAGAGCGACCCTCAGGCTATCTATCAACTGGGCCACCTCGAGCACAAAGACAACAGGGGATTCTGGGTCGATTCTGGTTACGCCGTTGTTGCCTTAATAGGAGAGAGTAGGAGCAAGCACATCGGCATTGGTCTGATTTCCGAGCCTTTCTTAAAAGAAGGATACGAGAACGAAGATGAGACTGCATGTGATTGCCCAAGGTGGGAATTCGCGCTCGAAGAAATTGCAAAGACAATGAGCGGTCTTGGGGAAGGGGTAAAGATTGTAGCTAAGTGCGAAAGAACCTGTTGGATTAAGCTAAAAAGCTCCTAAGCCGAATTAGACGACATTCTTTGCGGGTCTCATATCTTCTTCGGTATCATTTCGGAAGAAGGCACGTAGCTGCGAAGGAAGCCTGCTGTCTTTACAACATTATTTCCTAGGATTGTTTTCACCAAATCGATCGCACTTATAAATGGCGTTGATTCGGTGAGCGAGCGGTCAGGCCCGAGACTGCTGGGTAGCAAACGTCGCATACCTCTCTCTACATGTATCTAAAAAGCTTCCTACAAAAATAAAATACCTCACATCCCCACTGACCTTTCTACAAGATCTCATATAAAGACCCTGCTACCTCACTCTTCCCTTTGCGCCGGGATGCCTCGAACATGATGATACCCGTAATTTCTGAGTCAGGGTGCGACAAAGAGCCTCGCTTTCTCTTCAATCTTATTCGACACCTATTGCGCATAGCAACCGATGTGCTACGTCGAAGCTTCATCGCATTGTGTCTTCATCGCGCAGCGTATATGCATTGTTTAAAAAATAAACCCCTGTACTCGAGGAAATACACAAGTAGACCGAACCGCCGTCCCAACGGCTTACATTTTTTGGCGTTTAGCTAAAAATTCGGCCGCGAAGCCTTCTGCTATAGTTTGCCTCCAACCTCTCGAAGAAACTCGAACTTGCCCTGCTCCCTTGTCGCTCCCCTTAGCTCTACATGCAGCGGTCTACTCACGCTAATGGTTTGTCTGGGCGTAAGTGTGTAGAAATTGCCCGAGACGCTTGGTCGATGTGCCGAGTATGGTCCCTGTCAACTACGCTAATTTTAATTGGCCACCTGGAAACACCATCTATCCAAGCTGTCTATGGTATCGTTGAACAACAATCACCCCCTTGTTTCCCCGCGATATTCATATGAAGGGTATACGATGTCTCAACCAGCAGCTTGTCAATTGGCCGCTCGGTAGTTTACGGCACTCAACATTCATCAGCGCCTCCCACAGCTTGAAGATCGACGTAAGCCCTCGTCGCATGTACGGCAGTGTTGTGGCATTGAGGTGTGTATCGGATGTATGGTTCACAAGGTCGCGCATGTCCAGCGTAGAACCTTAAGAGTGCGAGCAATCCTCACTCTCCTTGGATTGCACGTCATTTCGGCTTTCTTCTCTCAGCTTCGCCTTGAGAGATCGACAGGATGTTAGCTGCAACGTTGGCTCTTCTGCTCTCGACAAGCATCATCACAACAAGTGCTGGGCCTGTCAAGACACCATTCAGTCTCAATCGGTAAGCCCAAGTCCCCATCACATCGTGAAATAAATACTGAACTGTTTGACTAGTCGGTCAGATGGATTTCCGTATCCGCTTGACGATGTAGATAAGCTCGAAGAATCGTCGCTTGCAAAGTTCGAAGCCTACCTCGCGAAGAAGAATAGTACAACCAGCTGTACACTTGAAAATGCGGCGAAGAGGCAGGAATGGTATGCGTGATAATGTTCATCCCTAGCCTACATGCTGACCCACCAATAAGGCACGATATGACAATCCCGCAGCGCGAGGATTACATCAAGGCCGTGCTTTGTCTCCAATCGCTACCCCCGAAAGCAGACAAGACGAAGTATCCTGGCGTGATGAATCGCTACGATGACTTTGTGTTGACGCATGAGACGCAAGCATTCCATCTCCACTCCACGGTAAGCCCTCCTTGGTGCTTACGTCGATGCGGACTAATCATTTTGCGCAGCCGCATCTATTCCCCGCTCACCGCGTGTACATCTGGGCATACGAGAAGGCACTTCGTGAGGAGTGCGGGTACAAAGGCTGGCAGCCGGTATGTTTGGTCACAATGCTGAAGCCTCAAAACTCTGACGGTCCTGCTCTCGCAACTAGTATTGGAACTGGGGCCGCACAGCTGCAGACCCCATCAACTCGCCGCTGTTCAATGGCAACATGTCCAGTATGGGTGGCAATGGAGCAAAAGTCGACTACCCAGGAGTACCGACGATGGGTTTCCAGAAGCCATACGATATGATTCCCGCGGATATCGGTGGAGGCTGTGTTACTGAAGGTCCCTTCAAAAAGTACGTTGTCATCTCGTTCATTCTGCGTACACCAGCTGACCTTTCTTCAGCATGACCGTCAGCCTTGGACCTATTGGCAAGATCCTCACAGATATCCCACCGAACCCCCGCACAGATGGTTTCGGTGCCAATCCTCGATGTCTCCGACGCGACGTGAATCGATATGCTTCGTCGATGCTTTACGCCAACTACACCTACGCGTTGATCAAAGACGCAAAAGACATTGATACATTTCAGAAAAACATGCTAGGCATGCCGGAGAAGAATGATTGGGGCGTTCACATGGCAGGACACTACACTATCGGTGGTGATCCTGGGGGCGTATGTCTTGAATCTGTTTCCACTGAATTGAACAGCCACTTACATAACATAGGACTTCTACTCTTCTCCCGGGGACCCCATCTTCTGGTTCCATCACGGCATGGTCGACCGGATCTGGTGGATCTGGCAGATGCAAGACCCCGAAAACCGCATGAACATGCTGCCGGAGAGTCCGCCGAAAGACGACTTTATTGACTTGAACTGGACTGCAAAGAAAGTCGATACCTGGGATCTCGTTGACAGTGTTGGTGGGATGGGAGGAGATTTTTGCTACATATATGTGTAACCCGTACCACCAGCGCACATGGTGGAGAGGCTAGACTAGGCTCTCGCGCTCTCTCACATACTTCTATACAGTACCAATTCGGCGCAGCGTGACCTCCACGTCGTCCTTGAATCCCTGGATCCAAGCGTCCTCGCCCCTTGTCGGCTTCCATCCCAACCGCCTTCCCACATTTGACAAGGTGCGTGAGGTGCTAACGATCCCCAACTCAAGCATGTCTTCGTCCGCGCCCATGAAATGCTCTGACAATATCCTCGTACCTTCACCCAAGCTGACTCTTCGAACATGGTTGTCCGTAATCTTGCCCATCTCAACACAGGCGTCGGTAACTCGTTGTGAAACTTCCAGCCATGAGTGTCGCCCGTTACCACTGAAGATTATACCATGTTTCCCGGATGGAAGGTTCTTTCCGGAATTTTCCAGGATCTGCATCACGACAACCTTGTACAGCTCCGCCAAGTCTTCGACATGCACATGATCCCACACACCTTTCCCGTCTCCTAGTACAATTCCGTGGCCTTGAGCTAGTACACCGCGTACGACAGCAGGGATCTGGATACTCGATGAATTGAAAAGACCCGAGCCTCTGCCAAAGATCGTCGGACTCATGATCACCAGCGTTTTAACACCGAGCTCTAGCCCTGTGTCCACGACCGCCAACTCCGCTGTGCGTTGTGCATACTGAACCTTTCCCTCTCTTTTCTTTTCGTACCCGTAGATGTCACTTGTCGCATCATCAAATTCGCGTCCAGGAATATCTTCTATCCACTTTCCAGACATCGGCTGGTCGGCCAAGTTAGAGGTCCCGGACGTGTGTACCATCCAAACATCGTGACCAGTCGCTGCTTTGCGTTGCGCAAGGCCACGAATCAGTGCGGCCGCAGAGGTGGGGTGCCATCCTATTGTTGTGTTGATAACAATGTCGTGCTGGGCTGCGATAGCGATTGTGGCTTCGGTATCGTCAAGGCCTGAGTAGACGAGTGGATGAACGCGATCACCATACGCAGAGCGAAGCTCAGAAGCGCGATCTTCACCACGGAGGAGAAGAGTGATTGGGGCTTGTTCGAGGGTTGAGGTGGTGGAAGGGGCGAGGAGATGCGCAAGGATCGAGCCACCGATGTAGCCGGTCGCTCCAGTTAGCAATATCTTAGGCTGGGCTGAAGACATGGTCCCGAAGATGAGTTGCTGGGTTGATAGATCGTTTTCGGGTATTCAGACAGGTGTTGCGTTTGAGGGAGATGACAGGAGATGAGCGAGAAGTCCTCGTTTGCCAGTGCTTCATATTTATGCTCTTCCGCCGGGTTCAATTGCATCTAACAAGAACGCATTTGTCGCTAGCTCCGTCTATGTCCGCCCTCCTGACAATTTGCAGTAAATCTACCATGGAAATACAGACGGACATAGTCGGGCTCACAACGGAGCTCCAATCTATCCTCCTCATACGATTGATTTCAAAACGTTGCCACAGCATTCGATTAACCCTTTGCGTAAGTCTGCGTTCTATTAACCCTTTGCGTGGGTGTATCGCGAACTTGATGTCAGCAGAGATGTCTCTTAGCGGATGTATTTGTCATCGGAGGCTTTTGCACCTTTCTCCTCCGTGAAGGCCTCACTGTTGCGTCATTTTACCAACCACTCTGGTGGGCTTTCCCTGCCAAAAGTTGAATGAGCTCAACTGATGAAATGTTATCGAGCGACCGTCAGTGATCTTCGCCGTTGTTTGGTGGTATAGGACCTCTATACCGCTTGTGGTACTCTCTCATTCAACGAAAGCTCTCGCAACCTTTCTTGGAAGCCGAGTTCAGCGGACCTCCCATTGTTGGGTCACCAAGATGCCCCGGGTTTTGTCCAGAGGCCCGTCGCGCTGCATTGCCCCACCGCCAGATGCAACACTTGCGCCATCCTCGCCAACGATCGCTTCGTGATCAGATGTATACATGTCATCGTTATTGCCAACCGGGCTGAGCGGATGTTCGTCCAATGCGTCTCTTCGTGGTGGTGTCGCGTCCTGGTCTCTCCGCGCCGACCCCCCAGAGAAACCGCTGAAGACCCTGGGAACCAAGTTTTTGAGGACGGGGACGCATGCAAGAATTATGCCGAGAGAAGGTTCGAGCATGGACCAAATGAGCGCGGTGGTAACAGAATAAGTTGCGTCGTTGTAGTCTACAGTGAGGAGTGCGTGTAGGCGGACGGCGCTAATAATGCATACACTAAAACGATCATAAATAAGTGCTGATCCTGCGTTGTACGGAGGACTTGGACTCACAAAAAACCAGTTGCAAATACTGCGATAAGCCCTATCTTGCTCGCGGTGCGCATCTGCAAACCCCAGATAACCGGCATCGGTAGACACAAGACTGCCAAGTCCGTGATGATGTTGAGTACCCCAGTCATTATGTATGAGAGTACCCGATTGCCGCAGTGCCCATGAGGGACCATTGGGTCCCAATTGTAGGCGAATGGTCGACAGAGGAGGAAGGCGCTCAGAACAACCGTAGAGCACCAGAGGAAGATGATCACGACGAGGATTTTAGCCACAAAATGTACCCGAGGTAAGGAGAAGACGCGGCAGTAGAATAGCAAGATTGATAGCTTCGTGGCGGTGAGTGAAGTGGCCCATAGAATTTGGACCGGGATGAGGACCTGCAGGATGGTAAGTTTACATGCGGTAATGCACACCAGTTGCGTTCATTGCTTACTTTCAGGAAGACAGTCAGACGGTCTATCCCATAGGTAGTAACAACCTCAACGGCATGTAGGCCAACACCGCAGTACAATGTGCCGATCATGTCGCAGGCAATCAACCCATTGCACAGAACCTGCGCAGTAATTAGCTGATGCTACGCAGAAGAACGTGAACACGTACTAGTGCAAGTATTATGAGATAGTCATCCCATTGGTATTCTACGTCCTTGATCTTTCGTGCAAGGAGTCGAAAGCTGACCGCTACGGTAGTCAAGATGGCAAATGTGATCTGAACGCCAAAGGCAAGCTTCTGCGACTCTTCTACAATGGTCACAAGCCGACCCATCTTGACACCAGCGGAAGACGGTCTGACGGACGGTGGAGGCAGGTTGAGCGTATACCTACGGAAAGGCTCAAAGTACCAAAACCTCGGCGCACCATCTTTATTAAGAGCAGCTGCGCCGCGAGAGGATTATGACTTGAGCACAGACGGGACAGCTCCTGCATGCACCTAATGTCGAAAACGGTGCGGCAAAAACGAGGTGTGGGGGTGGCACGGGCGGTGACATTATCGCACAACAGCCGTGCGAAAGCGACTTTGACGCTGCACACTGTCAGCAATGAAGAACTCCCTCAGTAAAGTGTACAATCGCGCGTAAGATGCGATGCGATGGACAGGCAAGGGCGGCGATGAAGCAATTTTTTATAGCACTGCAGAAACCTTCGTTAGCGTTCACGAGTCGAACGTCTTGAAGTTACACATATGTTTGCTTTTATCGCTGGGTTTCTGCTTGGCAACCCATTTGCCACTTTGGCGTCGCTAGGAGCCACGATTGGTCATGAAAACCAGTGATAACTTTGCAAATTGAGTACATCTCATTGCAGACTGCAGTGACTATGTTCCCTTCGCAGGCTTGAAATATATATGCATGGTTTTGTTTTGATCGTATACGAAAAACAAATGTTCAATTCGCAAGCTTCGAATTTCGTGGCTTACAACCAAAGCTCCAAATGGCCATAACCCCTGCTCATCAAAATGACAAACGACGTTATCGACAAGGATATGTACACAAAACTGGAACGCATCTCCGCAGTCTAAACGAAATGAGCGGCCCGGGCCCCATCTGCCGTTCCGGGTGATTCTGCGGGAAATCGCTTTTGCGCTTCGACGGAATTTTTTGAATCTAATCTCCACAGCGAAACCCTTCAGCGTCGCGATCTCCATACTCTGCGTCGTTGTGTAGCAAGATGATGTACCTCTTTGCGCTCCTGGGAGCTACTGTGGCCTTCGGCTTCGTCTCTCGACGCCGATACCTGTCAAGTATTTCTGACGTACCGGGTCCTTTCCTCGCTTCATTCTCCGTTGTGTGGCAATTATGGAGAATCATCAAAGGCGACATTGACCGGGAATGCAGTAAACTGCATGAGAAACATGGTCAGTGTGGTACCGTAGCTCTGGTTGAGATTGTGCTGAAGTTTCAAGGGCCCTTTGTTCGAATTAGCCACGAAGAAGTCAGCCTGTGCCACCCTGACGCAATCCGACAAATCCTGCTCAATCCGCTCCACAAAGTACGTGAGAACCCAATTTTTCGCTTTCCACACGGTCGCATGAAACCTGGCGAAACTAATCGTGATGTAGTCGAATTGGTACAGTGTTATCGCACTGCCGGATCAACGCTTCCAGACGCCAATGTCTACACTCGACCCCAAAACGCATGCACAAAGGTCGAAGAATCTGGCCGCTGGCTTTGCAATGTCCCATGTAATCAAATCTGAACGCTACGTTGATGATGCCATACTACTTCTCAAGAAGCGCTTGACAGAATTCTCCAACAACAAATCAGAGATTCACCTCGATCACTGGTTCAACTACCTAGCATTTGACATCCTGGGTGAGATCGTCTTTTCGCAAGCCTTTGGGTTCCTTAAAGCTGGGAAGGATCTCGGCGGATCGATAGCCAACTCGAAGGCGCTCAGTCTTTACGTGACACTAGCCGGCTTCTTCCAGAGCATTCATCGTCTGACACTGGGTAACCCAATCATCAGTGACAGAAAACTCATGCCCTCTCAACATATTTTCGATACCACCTTGCGCGCTATCGAGAGTCGACAGAAAAACCCTCAAGTTCGCAAGGACATATTGTCCCTATGGATGAAGCAACGGGCAGAAAACCCCGACAGATTCTCGGAGAAGGAGCTTTATGGGTGTGTCAACATGACAGTGGGCGCTGGTGCAGATACCGTCAGCGCGTCGCTTCAATCCTTTTTCTATCATCTTATTCGAAGTCCACAGCATCTTGTCAAAGTCAGGAAGGAGATTGCGGATGCGAATCTGACTGACGACGTTATCTCATATGCGGATGCGACCAACCTTCCTTTCTTACAGGCTTGTGTATGGCGAGTTCTTCCATCTCTAACACCTCTTCATGCTTACCTTTCTGCAGATCAAAGAAGCGTGGCGCATGTTCCCGCCTGTGCCATTCGCGCTTGCCCGCGTTGTTCCCCCAAGTGGCGTCACAATTGGAGGCCGCCACTTTCCACCCGGGGTACGCATTCCCATCCAAACATGGTCAAGCGAATGCGAACTTACTGTGTACTTTCTTAGACTAAAGTGAGTATCAACCCGCGCGTGATTCACTACAGCCACGAGCTATTCGGCGAGGATGCGGAGGTGTACAACCCGGAGCGTTGGCTCGCGCCTAATGCGAAAGAAATCGAAAGACAATTCGTTGCTGTGAGTCATGTTGTCTCTATTCGTCTTGCGCGCACTGATTTCAATTAGTTTGGTGCGGGTTTCAATTCTTGCCAAGGTCGAAACATTGCACAGCTTGAGATTTACAAGACGACCGCGACGGTTGTCCGTGACTTCGATTTCAAGCAAGTCGATTCAAAGCAGGACTGGAAGTACGACGCGTACTTTACCTCAACTCCATACGGTTGGCCATGCTACGTCGAGAGCTTGTAATGGTATGAGTGGATGTAGGGTGCATAACGAAAAGTGTCATAACTCTTTACATTTACTACTACATTGAGGATCATATTGAGTAGTATGTAGACATGTAGCAGAAAGATCTTCAAGGCCACTGTAGTCCAGTCATTTTCAAAGGTCCTTCAATAGCAAGGCTTCAACGCGGGCATGGGGTCAAATATCGATACAAGAAGCGAGCGCCACAAGTGCTCACCTCAAAACTCCTTTCACTCTGGTTTCCTGACCACCAACCTTGATCTTGCTAATCTCCTCTAACACTCTTAGCGGATCCCAGCACATGGCCATGTAGTGTACACACTTCGACGACAGAATGCTAGGTGTTGAAGCTCATATAAGTGGTTTGGGATCGCCGAACTCGGATGCCGCCAATCCGAATGTTCCTTGGCGTGCTGTCATTCGCGTCACCTCTCAGAGACCTCAACCGCCCGAAGCACGCCCTAAACGACCACGACTCCGTCGTACACCTCTTCATATACATCGTCATGCACTTGTGTGCACAGCAATATGATCGGAGGGGTTGGAGTCAAGGGAAACGACGAACGACGTTCGGACTGTTCAGATGACATAATACAAGCTAGCGCGATCTTATTGTTCCCGCACATTCCCTACTGGTGCCTTCCCGATCTACCTCCTACACGCTAGATCCATCCACATGCATATATTCACACTCCCAGATGAGCTCCTGCTCGACATAGCCTCCCACATATGCTTTGTACGCGCATTCGGCCACGCGCCCGGCATCAACTCGACCCACCAAGACAGCAACCAGCAATGTCTTGACACTCTCCGTTCTCTATGCGCGACCAGCAAAAGACTCCGGAGCATCTGCGAGCCAAGATTGTACACAACGCTCATCGTGGAACCAGGCCGTCCTCCCCACCGTCTAGCTCGCTATCTCCGTACCATTTTCACTCGGCCGGTGTTGCGTCAGCACCTCAAACGCGTATATGCCGCTGCTCTCAACACGTACGGTAAAGACGCGGCCTTCGTTCCCGAGAAAGTCATCTATAGTGACGACTGGGTGATCAACGAATGGTCATCCTTCCGATGGCTGCCGTTTCGTGCTCTTGCGACGCGAGAAGCGAAGCGCATCTGGGCCGGCTCCGGTCAACTCCGCACGATGGCATGGATCTCCAACCTTGTTGTTAGCCCAGAGCAGCCTCTATTAGCTCTTGTTCTAGGCATGGCTTGTAAAACGCTTGAAGATGTGACTATAACATCCTTCGACGAAGATGGGCCCTGCCTCGACGCCGTGCTCGGATTGCACAACCGCACTCCAGAACTTGTTCGAGCCTGCTCATTGAGCTTTCCTCGACTTCAGCGTCTAGACTTGGCTGTCGCTTGTATTAATCGTGACAGAGTTTACTTTCACTGCGCACCACAAAGACTTCCCAGTCTCACTTTCCTTCAACTCTGGGGCTCGGCGGAGATTGACCATGAAATTAATGCCGGCAGTAGTCCAGTCACAACCCTCAATATGCTGCAGAGAAGTGGAGGTGGCCTCCCACCTACGGCATTGCAACGACTTCCCTCAATCGAAGTCCTGGCATTTGAGTGGGTTACCTTCGAGATTCCGGAGAATTGGAATTTTGGGAATATGCACATGTTGCTGTCGAACCAAAAGCATTCGCTGCAGAGCCTCACGCTAGGTGCTATCAATTATAAGGTCCACACAGAAATTGACCCATTCCAGCCCTTCAGGCATCTCGGCAGCTTCCGCGATTTCGCTTGCCTGCGGGTGCTGAAAATTGCCGTTTTTTTCCTGCTGGGCGCACCATTTGGTATCATGTTCCTGGTGGATCGTAAACGGGGATTCTGGTGGACAAATGAAAGGCTCTCAGTACGAATCTCGGAGCTGCTCCCGGCCTCGCTAGAGCACTTCGAGATCACAAACGACGTCGGCCTTGGGGAGCATGCTTTGGTACTGAGAGAGCTAGCGGATGACTGCTCTCGTCTGCCTCTGTTAAAATTTGTGCATTTGGACAGATGTCCCGGGCCATTCGATTACCTTGCAACAAAATTCGCCGTCCACGGTGTATGTCTCACGACTCATTGGGATGACGATAGCCCCGTAAGTCATCCCGAATTGATCACTTACTAGGAACGGGGACTAGGATTTTGGTGCTGACGACTCAACTTTCAACAAACCACGTCGACGTAAGGTCCTTCCGTCCGACGGCCTTTCCACCAAGCCTGGGCAACACATCCGGGAGAGCCTTGGGAGACTGTCTCACCCCAGTCAGCTAACTCCCACGCTCCTCCTCTCCGATAAAGTCCAGAAGGTGGTCTCGAACGTGGATCTTGTTCCATTGGCCGACCCATACTCTCCTCGACCATCTCACAAGCATTTTCGGTGCTCGAATCGTCCTCCCGATTTGTAGAGAAGCCGCGATCACCGCTACGTGACCTTCCTCTGCCCTCCTTCGTCATGCGGTGACTGCTTGTGCTCGTCTCGTCACGTTCTTGATACAGGACCGGGGGTGTTGATGGCGTGGGCGATGGTGGGATATTTGTGGTAGCCGACGGGGCAGGAGCAGGGAGCAGGTTGTTTTAGTGGGCACTGCTGATGCTGCGGGAATGGTTGGCTAGCAGAAGCTTGTACTTGGTACGGCGGCGGTGCGAATGACGCTGGCGGGAGAGGTTTTGTGTCGTACTGCTGCGTTGTCACGGTATACTGCTGCGTCGGTGCGGTGTACTGCTGTGCCGGTGCGGTGTACTGCTGTGCCGGTGCGGTGTACTGCTGTGCCGGTGCGGTGTACTGCTGTGCCGGTGCGGTGTACTGCTGTGCCGGTGCGGTGTACTGCTGTACAGGTGTAGCTTACTGTGGCTGTGGTGTACTGTACTGTGTCTGGAGTCTCCTGTACTGACACGAAGGTGCGTAGCGCTGCTGAGACTGGCCTGAGTATGGCGGCGGCGGCGGTAGCTGCCACTGCTGACTTGGACAGTACTGCGCTGCTTTACATTACCCTATGTCCCTACAAGAAGTAGCAGATTGCCTTACGTAGCAGTAGTCCGTCATATTCAGTCTGACTAGGGCGATGAGCCTGTAGATAAGTGACAAGTGCGCCATCTAGTTCGACCCGAAGAGTCAGCAAAGCATGACGCGTTTCCGGCGTTCATTAGTACTCACAGGGTGGTGCGGCCTGTTACAGGCCTTGTGGCAGCGCTCCAACAGTGGGACGGACCTAATCTGCTGAAGCTGGGACCGCCGTAATGAGCCATGTTGGATGATAGGGGGATGTGAAGATGGATGCGGGTGATTTCGAAAGGTTCCGCGCGCGAAGGGACCGGTCAGATTAAGGCAGCGAGGGAATCACTAGAGAATTTTACAGCGAGAAATCCAGGGGGGAAGGCGAGATGCCACCGTCGTTGTGAAATCACGCTAGTGTCGGTGGGCACATGTTTCCGCGTCGTCGACGCGTATACTTCACCTCACCCTGACGGCTCTTCGTATCTAGGCGTTTTTGTCATTGGAAGTATCTAGTCTAGATTTGGAGGGGAAGATTGGAGTCTTTGACTCTTGAGTGTGAGTCAAAGTTTGAATAACCCCATTACACAAAGAGTCAGCGCAACCTCAGCCACGACAATTTTGAGAGGTTGGTTACATTGCGCCTCACTTTTCAAGAGCAGTCTGTTCTCTCACCATGAAGATAAACCTGCGAGCGGCGCTCGAATGTGCGTTGAATTGCGCACCACAGCTTGAACCGCGCTGCACAAGTTCACTCTAGAAAACTATCACCAGTTATACTGTCTTCTAAAAGCCGTCAACTCGCCACCTTCACCGTAGCAAAGACATTTCTAGATAACTTTGTACATTTTCATTACGCCCGTAAGCGCTGGTACTTAGATATAAGACCGACGCAAGAGACCAATTTCCCGCCAGTACAATCCGAAACTCTACCTTTTAAGCCGGGGTGCCCTTCTATGCCCCATACTACGCGCTGCAGAGCCCAAGAATGGCATCATCAGCAATATGGTCGCCAAAGCTATCGCTGCTCCCAGCTTAGTCTTGTGCGCCGTTTTATACCTCCTTACAACCTGCCCATCACGTTTTACTAGCTTCGCAATGTACAATCCCCTGTCATCCACATCGAATCTAACATCACCGCATTTCCATTTGGAATCATATTTATTCGCTCTGCCTGCTTTGTATCAGTATCTCATCGGGACGGTAGAAGATAGGGAAGTGGATGAACGTACCAACGCATTTATCAATTACCCCTTGCAATTCTTTGCTTCGTTTCTCTACTGGTATCTCGTCTGTATCATTGGGTGGAGGACTATGCTCTCCGGCAGATAACGCCTTTTCGTCGACGCACCCGGATGTTGCCAATGTCTCTGCGGATGTAGGGTGGTTTTTTGTTGACGAATTGTGGTTCCTTAGCATTAACGTGAAGCGAATAGTTCCGCGATGAGAATATAGGACGGCGGGCTGGTTGAGGATCATGGTAGTATTAGGGTTTTTTATGAAGAAGATGCAGAGCCTGGCTGTCGCTGCGAGCTTTATAGGGCAGCGGAGGAGTCTTGTATGACTGCACGTTGACAAAACTCCGCAACACTGACTGGGAGAATGTATAGCAGTCTTCAAAGCGGCCACTGCCCGCGACGTTCTTGTTGCTCTACTTGGTGTGACGTGGTCGTGGGTGTTCGGTCTCATTCAGCGACTCGTGGGGATACCCTGAAGTTACGAAACAACGTAATCAATGGCTGCGAACTTGCTAAATGAGGCGGATTGGAGATAAGGATTAGGGTGTTCGAAGGGGTGTCGCATGGTGCGAGGAAGTTTGGCGAGGAGTTGCCGGAGACGAGTAGGGAGTTCGATCTATGTGTGATTGAGGGAACGGAGTGGTGTCTTAGATGTGAGGAGAGATGCGGTGGAAATGGGGGCTTTGGGGTCGTGGTGGTCTGTGGATAGGTGATGCAGCGGGACTGAGGGAGATGGACGTCATTTTTGAAGTAGAGACTGCGATCAATCCTACAAAGATTAAACCTCTATACAGCTACCTTTGCACAAATTCAGCGCTTGTATGCTACTAGAGGTCGACATCACTCACGTGAAAGTAGGAGTACACAAACCCTCTCTCATCGCCTTTCCACATACTCCTCTTCGTCTCGCTTCTTGAGCACAGGAAAGCATTGCACGTTCCACAGCATCAAAATTTCGATTCGGCGGAACAGCGCATGAGTTTGATCGCTGCAATGTTTCAGGTGGTGCAGGGGAAGAAATGCCGCGTCGGCAGTGTTTGCGCAGGGATGACCCTGTAGGGGAGAAGGTTAAGTGATGCTGTTATGACCCGATTCGGATATGGTCCGATTGCTAGTTTCGAGGGGTGCAATGAATGGTGCGAGGGTACCATGATTGCTTGATTTTGTGCATGTTCTAGGTGGGTGTTGGGTATGAGAGATGTACTGTGTGCAGTTTCCGTTTAGATTGCTTTCGCAATAGCAGAAGTAGTATTTTTTTACAGGGTGAGCCAATGTTATGTGCATAGCAGGTTCAGTCTTCAGATGTTAGTATTCGCGACCATGCATAGACAATTAGTGCCTCGCAGGCTTGACCGGCAATGTTCTTCTTGCTGAATGTTGTCTTGTCAAAAATGTTTGTACATTACGAAAGGGTATATACATAGAAGAAGATAGGGCGATACCAATCGACCCTACACCATTACAACTACCTGACTAGGCACCGAATCTTACGGGTATCGAGCCTTGATCATATCGGCAGCCTTCTCGCCAATAGCGTAAGCAGTGGTCTGCGTGTGCGTTCCAGGCAACAGCGGGATGATGCTAGTATCAGCAATACTCAGCCCGAGCGTACCATACACTCTCAGCTTGTTATCGACAACGCCACCAAGCTCATGCGGCATCATGGCGGCGGTACCGACACTGTGGCCGTTGGACGCCATGAGCTTGTTCTGGTTGAGTAGCCAGTCCTCCCAGCCAGCATCGTCGGTGACAGCACCGGGAGCGGGGTCTTGCTCCACGACGTTGAGCTCCTTGAAAGCCTTGGAGTCGAGGAAGTGTTTGCGAATGTAAGACTGCATGCGGATGTGCATCTTCTTGTCAATGGGGTTGGAGAAGAGGCGGTAATCGAAGATGGGGTCGCCGAGGGGGTCGGGGTTGATCCTGACGGAGCCGCGGGAGAAAGGCTTGAGCAGAATGCACATGCCCCACCCCTTGCCGGTGAAGGGGTGTTCGAGGAAGGCATTGGTCTTGGATTTGAAAGATGCGAGCAGGATCTCCTTTTGCTTAGCGTATCCGGCGATAAGCTCCTTCGGGGTGTCGGCGGGGAGGAATTCGTCGGGCTTTTGGTCGGCAATCTCCTTGACCATCGCGTCAAAGTGTTCGCCAACGAAGGTCGAAGGGGGAAGGAAGGCGCCACTGACGGTGACGACAGCGGTGTATGGACCTCCATTGGTCTGCTTGAAGAGCTCGTAGGCTTCTGCCTTGTACGTAGCATTGGATGCGATCGTGGCCGGCTTGGGAAACGAAGAGTCGGTGGTGAAGTTGTACTGGCTGAGCGCGAAAGAATGGTCTTGAAGGTTCGATCCCACACCGGGGAGATCGATCAGGGTCTTGATGTTGGCCGCGTCAAGCCACCTTTTTGGGCCGATGCCGGAGGCCTGGAGAAGCAGCGGGGTGCGAGTAGCGGACGCGGACAAGATAATCTCGCGCTTCGCTTTGACTTTGAATATGGTCTCGCTGGTTCGGTCGTAAATGTCGACACTGACGGCATGCTTCTTCTTGTTCTTGTTGGAGAAGTTGACCTTGTTGACACGGTGCAGAGTCAATAAGTGGTAGTTCTTGCGCGGCTGGACGTCGATGTAGTGACTCAACCCAGCGAAACTTCGGTTATAGGCCCGTGCAGGGTCCATGGAGGTAGGAATCCAAAAGATACCGTAGGCATTTCCGTTGGCGTGCTCCTTCTGGACCGGGATGTTGCCCTTCTCAACCCAAGCGTCCCATGAGGTCTTCTGGGTAGCGTATTGGTAATCAGGGTATGAACCCACGACGGCGCCGTCGCTGCTGTACGCGGAGGGGTCATACGTGATGCCCCATTTCTTCATCGCCGGCGTTGGCGGGGCAAGAGCGGAACTCTTCTTGAAGTAGGGGAACAAGCCCTTCCAGTCCCAGCCACTGTTACCAGCAAACTTGGCCCAATTGTTGTAGTCTTCTGCGCTACCACGGTCGAAGAACTGTCCATTGACCGTGGAGCCGCCGCCGACGACAGCTCCGTTGGCCACTGGGAACGTGCGGTTGTTGACATTGACTTGAGGTACCGATGTGAGGTTGTACATGAACCGGGGGGACGGAGCGTTGTACAATGGCATGAACGAATCATCCTGCGCAAGAGGACCGTATTCAACTACGAGCACAGTTCCTGATAGATTGATGAGCGATGACCTAGTAGGAGAGATGAGATTTCTTACGCTTGCCGTCCTCAGACAGACGATCAGCTACCGTGGTGCCGGCTGTTCCTCCGCCCACTACAATGTAGTCGTACTCCTTCGCCACATCGGCAGCCCCTCGCTTGACTTCAGCATTCATCCATGACGGGAGCGCCTGAACGGCAGACAGAAAGCCAAGCGCGAGCGTAAGTGTTTGTGCCATCTTGAACGATTGAAAGTTGGACACCGATGAGGAGACTGAGCCGCACCTCGTACTTAAATATTCCGAACATGCGCGAGTCGTGCGATCCTTGCCATGCTGCTGGGTTCCACCAGGAACAAATGCCCTAAAACTTTCCTGCAATTAAAGCAAGATGGGCCTGAGCTAGCCGCGAAACATTTTCCACGTGCGACCGCTCATTGTGTATAGTTATTACCGCTCCTGCAGTATGATTTGCTGATATCCGCAACCTAGCATCGTATTTGTAGGTGTGGAGAACGGTAAGATTGCGGCACAGAAGCTAAGGCGGGCCGTGCTATTGTACTAACCCCGTGTGCGAGTCGGATCTTATACCGGAACGGCACAAGCCACTAGACGCTACATCCATGGCGCCAAATAAAATGTCGGGGCGACGCGGCACTCGTTCATGGTTCGAGCTGGAGGTGGCGAAGTCGAAGAATATCTAGAAAGATTGCTCGTGCTCGGAATCAATCCGAAGATCAAAAGATTCAAAATCGCATCGCAAAGTAAATATACCGGGCAATGCGAGGCACATATCGAGCCGCAGAGCTGGTACATGTGCGAGCGGATGCGATTACCGAGTAGTCGGGTTCTCTGCAGGGCGTCCGCTCTCGCGCGGTTGTGGCCGTCCCGAACAACATGCCTACCAATGATAATCGCGCGGCGGCATTCATCGCATTCCATGCAAGCTCTCGGTCTGATTTGCTGCTGTCGCCGACCAGGTCTCTATACGACCGCCTACTCGAGTCGTGATGATTGGAATGGTCAGATTTTAGGGTGGTGCACACGGGAGATGCGAAAGATCATTACCCGTTAAGGAAGCCGTGAAAGGAGGGGTTGATGAGATGATGGACGAGGATGCGACGACCACAAGGTTCCCTGCCGTCTGCCCCACTTGTAGACACTTTCTAGGTTTACGCTTGCGCGACCGGCGATTCCTATCGCCACGCGGTAGTTCAGGCATCCTCGGCGATGCTCAGGCTCAGGCTGATTCCCACGGCCGTGAACATGTCTGTAAGCAGTGGCGCCATCTCCACAGATGCGGGTTGCCACAGGCAATCGATGGTCTTCAGGTTTGGAAGTTGGGAGGGAGCATCTTGGGAGAGCGTCATCAAGCTGTCTTCAACGTAGTCGTCCCATTCTACCTGGATGGCCAAGGTTTCTAGCGAGGGCGGAAGCATGGAAGCAAGTGGCGGATGTTCTACCGTGTCGTTGTCGCTCCAGAGAACGAGACCGGATACATTCAGATGCTTGAGCACGGTGAAATCGCGCAGGTTTCCTATCGTGGGGATGTCTTCGTCCAGCGTGACTTGCCATCGAGACTCCAACGTATCGAGTTCGAGGTAGTCCAGGCTGTGGCAGAAGCGCCTCAATGCTTGACGAAGGCGTAGCAGGTTAATCGGTGTGCGATCTCGCCAACGACACGTGAACTGTCTGAGCGAGTGGATTCTTTGGAATAGAACATCAATCTGGTCTTGTTCCAAATCGCAGTTGTCTAAAGTTACGTCGAATATTCCTAGAGGGTCCACTTGCTGACAGGGATCAATATCCCTGGGTCCACAGAGCGCGTACAACTGGCATATATACGTGGAGACCGGACTATGGTTCGCGACTGGCACCGCGGATATGGTCAAGTCGACAGTGTGGACCAGGGGTGCTGGATAGGCTTGGACAGCATACCGAGGTAGGTAAAAACGCTTCAGCGATAGTTGTCGAAGTCGAGCGAACTCGAGAGTAGAAATGTAATGCATCTGACTGTAAAGGCCCTCGAGAGCTAGCTCGACAATGTTATTGGTGAGGCGAAAAAGAACGTTCACGCAGGAATCGAATACGTTCAAGCCCTGGGAGTGCAACAAACATGCCCACGCCCTCAAGTCGGCCCATACGGACCAAGTGTGACTC
>Ga0247803_1000374_pt1 | contig 24838 bp, 28 predicted proteins | sample UWRJL014104B1_FD_180928 | JGI IMG/M metagenome (GOLD analysis project Ga0247803, IMG submission 180928) | Plant litter microbial communities from Arlington Agricultural Research Station in Wisconsin, United States - UWRJ-L014-104B-1 | ecosystem: Environmental > Terrestrial > Plant litter >...
GGCCTGCACGGTCGTCACCCGCCGCGCCATAGATTGACGGCGTGGACCCGGTAGCGAATCCAGGGGACAGATGACCAGCTAGCGTTGCGATTGGCGGCATCTCGCCCACCAGGCGCTTGCTCGGATGGCAGGCCAAGGGACCCCGGCATCGAGACGTCGCGCATGTCGTTGTCGCACTCTGCCACGCATACAGCGGCCGCTACACACGCCGTCCAGTGTCGAGTACAGCAGTGGCAGCGCAGAGCGCACAACAACGGCCAGCGGCACAGTGCATCCAGGCTGCTCGTTTCATCGCCATGGACAGCCCAACGACCCGGAAAACAGATACACGCACGAAGTCCAAGTCCACGTCCAGCGGGCTGGAAGGAAGAACAAAGTTCCCCATCCGCGTTTGGGAAGCAAAGCCCTCGGTCGTCACACAACCGGAGCACCGTCGGAAGCAAGCAGCAGCTTTTAATAAAGTACCTGCGCAGGCGCCCGCCACTTGAGCATGCCGTGTCCAAGATGTTTGATTGCTCTCCTCTACAACTCCTTTGGGGTTGCGCCGTCTGGATCAGCGACGCCTTGCGTTGCTCGCCCGGAGCACTTCATGCGTGTCGAGCACATCAGAGGGTGGATACCGAGGCGGGTGATTGTCCATGGCCGGTACTGCACGGCCGAGCCCCTCATCATCAACCAGGGTGCTCGATTTCCACGTCATCTGTTATCGACAACAGCCGAGGGACCGCCTGCGCCTATCATCCGCACGTCTAAGAGCGATTCTGTATCGGCCTCTTGTGCCGCCGGTGGAGCGCTGATGCGACGGTGGTATGTAGTTCGAAAAGAAAACCAAGGTTGACATGAATCGCGCACGGAGCTATGACTTGCAGCTGTAACTGGCTGACGCCACCAATCAAGTAGATTGTGGGTCGTCGTCCTTGCTTCTTGCTCATGCATCGCTTTTTCCGCCTTGTTGTTTCATTCTCGCGTCAATATTCTGGGGAGAGGGGTGATCTCTGGTCGGTCAGCCTCGTTGTTCAGACGAACCGTGCGCCCGCTGCCCTGGTCCTCTTCCTCCCGAGCAGCGTCGCAGAATGTCAACATCGATATCTACCCCTTACACGTATGAAGGCGGAGAGAAGAATACTAGGCCATAGCTTGATATCGGTACTAGATTGCATTCCTGTGTGTCTGAGATGTGCCAAGATGGTCCCGCCGCTTCGCAATTGAGAGTCTGATAGCATTAAAATCATACACCCGGTCGCAATTTGAGTAAACATGGCTCTTGATGAACATATGCATCTCTTTCCCAACCCATCTCTTCACTTCTAGGGCCGTGACACCGCCGCCTCTTATGTTCCGGCCGTACTTGGGCGACATTTACGGATCTGATACCTAGTGCCGTCAGTAAAAAGTGAATTTGCCCTTGGTCGTCGGCGTGAAATAGTCTGCCAAGTCAACGGACAGAGCCTCCTCCGTCCTCTGGATCTTGTTCGGGTTGTGTGACTCGCTGGATTGTGATGGACGCTCGCGTGACCGCTTCCGCTTGGGTCTAGGTGTCTGCACCGGCAAAGAAGCAGGCTGGATGATGTTGCGGGCGCCTTCGACCTATGCACAGAATCTGATCAGTGTTGTGCTTTGGTCGAGGATGTATGAGCTTACGAATGGTCCAATCATATGTATAGGGTCGAAATACTCCGTCATGAGCTTGGACTGAGCTTCTCTGGACCGAATCATGGTGATCTTTGCCGTGATGTCTTGCTTTGAGCCTTTCGCTACCACAACCAGGCCTTTGCGGGCCAGCTCCTTCAGCGGCCTAGAAATGTCGCTTCGCGTGCATCCTAGCCTTGTTAGTCATATACAATGAGTACCTAATCATTAGCGAATTCACCTAGAACGCTGACAAGCTGTGTTTCCGTGGCTTGCTCCTGCTTCCGAAGATGGTAGAGGATTCGGCGTATCGTCGCGCGATAACCCATATCCGAAAGATCCAGTGCCTTGTCAGCAAGGAGGCATGTGTAGCACACATGCTCTAGGGGAGCCATGGCGAGGGTGGGGTCGATGTAACCATAGCAATGGAGATGCTGCCAGTTCACGCAAAAGGAACAGAGAACCTATCTGGATTAGCGCATGTGAATTGACCCAGGCGTCGTGTCAGTGCCAACCAATTGTCCCTCTGGAGCATCGTGTCCACACTCGCAGCGTATTGTACTTGTATCTGTCACTGGTTGACCAAGTAAGGTTGTCCGCGCTGGAAGCTGAAGGCTCCTCTGTGCATCCAGGGCTCTAATGGTAGCATCTGAGAACTTGATACGCTGCACAGGTTGATGTGGATGCTGTACTTGTTGTGTTTCTTGGACCTCCCCGATCTGCGAACCCTGTTGCTACAAGCAATGTCAACAAGAGTGCAAGAACAAAGGATGAAAGCAAAGCTACTCACCCAGCCCTGAAGAGCTTTCTGGGCAACACTGTCGCCGCGCTGACCATGCGATTGAGACTGCAGTCGTTGCGGGTTCTGAAAAGTGGCTGGAGTTGCAGACCCGAATGCTCCTTCCTGTACGTCGCTTGCCGTCTGAGCAGTCTGAGCAGTCTGCGCACTTCCAAATTCAGGGCTGGATGCTTCAACATCCGGTGAAGTGGGATCGGTCTTGTGGAGTTCCAGTCTGCTCATTGGCAAGCCGTACTGTAAGTTCTCAGGCAATACAACGACTTCGCCATTATCGTTATCATTGGATATGCCTCCGACTTGGGTTGTGTACAGCACCTGCAATTTGACCGTCTGCAGTCTATGAAGTATGACTGGTTAGCAAGAGTGTCTGGAGTAGTGTTCATACTCTCGAAACACTCACCCAGTGTGCATTTGGCCCATGTTAGCCGTCTGCATCTCCCACCCTTGGGACGGGAATCGAACCTGGTCTTGCACAGAGACTCGTCGAAATCCTTCGGCTTTGAAATCCCATGGGCATCTGTCGTTGTACACGAGATGCATCATTATGGTTTGACGCGCTGGGAGAGCTGGCATGATGCCATTTAGATTGATCAACTGCAGGATGACATCGTTCAATGCTCGCCGGGCGTCAACCAAGCTAACCTTTGAATGGCGGGGGCCTTGCATGGTCACATCAATGCGATGCTGTGTATTGCCCGATTCCACGTTGGAATATTGGAAGTTGAAGCTGTACATCTCCAGGACGTCTGAAGGATTGCCAGGGTTTTCATGTATAGAGAGCTGCAACTGCTCTAGATATCCACGTCTGATAGCGTCGAATACACCAGTCTCCTTTGCATGTTTAGCACAAACCAGTTACGATAGCGCGCTAGGTCGACTTACAAGCCATTTGATGATTCGATCGCCAGGGCCCAATGTACCTCGCTTGAGCACATTCATCACGTTCCCGGGGGGGCGTCGGTCACTGTCGCTCGGGAAGTTTTCTTGCGCGCCAGATGTGAAATTTTCATAAGAGCAGTGCCGATTGATGGACGCATAGTACATCGGGCGGAAGTGCTGTTTCGGGAGCACCTGCCTCATGTTGAGGATGGCACTGATGCTAGAATAGACGAACGTCTGGACCAGTTCCATGCTTTGGGTTTGCGAGATCGCGACTGCTTGGCCCGTCGATGGTGCGTTTTGATCGGCGGTTGTGACTGGCGGGCGAAGCTCCAGTGTCTGAGGTCCGGGCTGTTGGCGACAGCTCCTCGTTAATGGGCGATTTGGCCGATGTACCGCTTCAGGACTCGAAGCCACAGGTCCTGGAGCTGCGGAATTTGGCGTTGGCGTTGGCTTTGGCCTCGGCGGCGGCCTTGTGAGCCTGTGGGCATTTGCCATCGTAATGTCACTTGGTCGTCGCTTGCCCGAAGGGAACAATGTGGAGAGGTGCTGGGCAGGACAAATGGGAGGTGTGAAGAAGGATTGAGGTGAGGGTACAGAGGCCAGGTGAAAGAGTTCTTAGTCCGTGACTTCCTGGCTGAGGCGGTCAATGAGTTGAGGAAGGAGCAACGGGCAGCGTCGGAACAAGGTACCGACAGCACCTCATCAATGTCGAGAGAAATATACGCTGCGATCTCATCATACAGAGAAATTGGAGGAGAGAGCAGCGAGGCTGCTTCCGGTGAGTTGTATACTTGCGACCCAAGTGGTCGAGGTGTCGCATCCGGAGTTGGCTTGGGTTGAGGTCATGATGGGAAGGGCGGAATTCAGTCGTAAATTGAACGTATGGGATGGCAGCTTGCTCAAGGGTGCAGCTAAAGTAAAGGGTTGGGGCATTTGGCATTGTCTCCAATCTCTGGGTAGGTAAAATCGAATAGGGATGGCATCTCTCATGGGTGAGTGAATGTATGCTGATGCCACATCCCAGTAAACCCAGCTGCAACCCATGATTACAGCACAATTTCGAGGCTCACTTCACGGCTCATCGTCCAGATGTACCAATGCTCGCTAGCCTTCACTCACCATCAGCGACAACGAACAGGTCTATCAACACACATCTACGCTTCAGGGAAAACCGGCCACTACGGCTAATAGGCCAAGCGATATAGAAGAGGCAACCGAGGCAAATCTCGATCTTTAAAAGACAAACGAGCCACGATTATGACAGGAAAACACGTTGAGATGCAGTTTACGCAGCTGGCCCTTCTGTCAGCATCGAGACGAATGCCTCGTGTGGTCAGGTGTCACGCCGTAAGACTTTACATTGACAGGCAATAAGAGGAGGAAGCAGCACGCTCCAGCTAACGTCGGAGAAACTTTGAAGTAGATGGAGTGGTTATTGGGAAGTAGATGTGAAGTAGATGCGAAGTAGATGGCACAAAGTTCGTCCTGGAGGAAAAAGGCGCCGATTGGCTCGGTGGCGCATTGCAATATATCGACTGCCAGCTCGAGATAGCTGCTGCATATTGCTCGCCACTGCGTCCGGATCGTTCGCTGAGGGTGCGCTGTCGTTCCCCGGTTTGCGGTCGTCTGTCGTGATGGCGGCAATTCCAGTATTATGAGACAAAGACTTGGGGATGCCTGCCGTCGCCACGCTACCCAACGGCCGTGCGGGCATCCGAAGCACTTCGGAGACAGCAGCGTGTCCAACAGGCCGCCGAGGACACAGAAGAGGAGGTGCGCCGAGAAGCTGTGCATGCAACGAGGAATCCTGCGCGGTGCTGGAGGAATCCTGCGCGGTGCTGGGTTGCTCATGGTGGTGGCCACTGCCTACCAGCAAGGCATTGACGACGAGGCGCGTCAAGGCGATGGAGGCTGCAATTCCATAGACAGCACCCGCGCCCGTGATCAAGCACAAGGCATCATCGTGTACACGCGCAGGAATATCCCGTGCGCAGAAAATTGAAATGGCGGGCGTGGCAGGCGGCGGAGGCAAGGCAAGGCGTCCGGACCACAGCCAGCCAGTGGCAGGTGGTTTGGGTGGTTTTCCCCCAGTTGCCGAGCCCTCCTCGTTCAACCTCGCTCGCAGCTTCCCCCACCACCACCACCTTCACCACCCACCCATCCACCCGCACCCTCGAGTCGCTGACGGCCTGGCACCCGCTGCTGTCCACCTCCACTCCACTCTCACTCGACCATCGCTTGTCCGTGGTGCCGTCTTTCGACAGCGGCATCGTGTGTTTCTGCCGGCCGTCTCCTGTTTCGCCTCTTGTCAGCGTGATTGCCCGAGGGACACGAGCGCTCGACCAGCCTCTACCCACGCCGCCATACGAGCTACTCCAGAGCTCCGTAGCTCCAGCACCTTTTCCGCCGTTGCATCCACCCTGCCGAGTCTCCTCATGTCCTGCTGAGCTTGGAGTCCTGTGCTGCGCGTTCTCGCCGTGTTTACCTCGCGCCTTGCCCTGCCAGACCCTCCCAACGTCACCCACCCCCGAGTGCAAATCACCTCGACTGCCAGCTAGAACGTCACACCCTCTTGTACTTGCCCGTAGGGGCTCTTCGTCGTCGTTGAGGGCTCGTGTAACATGGCTTGTCCGGACCTCGGAAGCGAGCTCAGGTCGACCACGGTGCATACCCACGAGGTAGACCCCTATGCTCACACCATGGCCCACCTCTCAATAGCACCCGCCACGACCACCACCATCGTCACGACCACTACGACCACCACAACAAAGTACCCGCCCATCGTGTTCAAGCCACCAAGGAAGCTGAGCGAACGCGATCCCAAGGAGTACCCGCTCGCCAACGCTCGAACTCCGGAATACATCCGGAAGTTCAGCTTCGACGCTGGCGACGCGCAGGCTTACTTCGAAGAAGCCGAGGATGTGGTGGACACCATAGTAGAGGTACGCTAGATATATGCCAGGCTGGTGACTGCCTCGCTTTATGGTGAAAGGCCCGCCCATTGAACATTCGACTGACACGCATGCCTCTAGCACAAGAATCTCCACAACGACCTCGCAGCTTCCAACGGGAAACTCCGGACTTTTTCGTCATTCGAATCCAACCACGAATTCGCGACTCCCAACACGAAGCGACCAAACACGACGGCACCTCACCCATCGCTACGCATCATGTCCGGTCGACGAAAGCGATCCTCGTCTCCCGACCCCATATCCATCTCCGAGGCTGCCGAAATCGCCAGTCTACAACGGCGAAGCAAGAAGCCGCGAATGTCGATCCCGGAATACAAAGGCAGAACCGTCGGTCAGCTGGCTCCGACCTTCACGCCGGAGGACACGGAAGACATACCGGCGACGCCAGATACCGATGCTGGCCGATCAGGCTCCTTCAAAGTACCCAGAGCAGCTGTCAGCACGAGACGTGCTTGCCTTAGGTCCTCGTCGCACCAGTTTCGAAGGCAGCCCCCACCCCCATCTTGGCAGCTCCAGGAGTCGTTCGGTGGCCCCTCGAACAGTAAGCAGTACACCGCAGACCAACAGCATGATCAGATGCCAGATGAACACGCCTTCTCCACGGCAGTAGTGGATGGCCCAGGCATTGCAGCGACCCCGCCCATTGCGGACACCGACCTAGAACCCGTAGGTCCTTTTGCCGCCAGCGACCTATCCTTCACTCAAGCGGGACGACCGACACCAGCGCCTCTGGATACACTGGCTGCCCAGGATGCTAGTTTGCCGAGCCCAAGTTTGTCTCCTATTACAGCCGCCGCCACTTTGGCCCAGCAGCCTAATGTTGACCCTGTGTTTGCAGGAGACGGCCGAGATGATGGATCTCACGACGTATCTAGCCTTGATATATCGCAAGGGAGTCTGGACGAGCGCAGTGCGACTAATGCAATGTTCCCGCCCTGGCCAGCACGAATCGATATGCCCGACGCACGACACGAGAGCAGTCTGAATCCCCAGCTACTGACACCCTCTATCATGGACGTCCCAAACATGCTGGATTCCTTCGACGCGATGCCGGAGAAGATGAAGACATACGTCATGTTCCAACTTCTTCGCAGGTGTCCCAAACCAACACTCCATTTCGTGGCCAGTGTTGTCAATCCGGCGCTCAAGTGCGACTTCATCGCCTTGCTTCCCACTGAACTCAGCCTCAACATTGTTAGCTATCTCGACGTCAAGAGTATGTGTAGTGCCGCCCAGGTCTCCCGGAAATGGAGGGAGATGATAGACACCAACGAAGGAGCCTGGAAAGAGCTGTTGGACAAGGACGGGTATGTTCTACCAGAGAATGAGCTGGATCGGGCAATCGAAGAAGGTTGGGGATGGCAATACCCACACGAAGCAGAAAGCTACGAGCGTGATTTACGTGGCACTCCAGCTCCCGTGAAGGCAGAGTATGTACATTCGCCAGGCTTTTCTGGTCCGAACGCACTTGGAATCATGGACGTCGATGGAGCGACAACACGCTCATCTTCAACACGACAAAAGAGGAAAGCTAACAGCAAGCACAATGGCTCCAAGAAGCAGCGGAAGAAGGCGTCATCGTCCAAGATGTCCGTCATCTCGCATTCGCGCCCCGCAGTACCTCAACAAGGGCCTTTTGAAAGTGCCAGACACGCCAGGAACGCTCTCCCGGAACCTGACATCGGCCTTGCCAGTCTTCGAAAAATACATCTTTTCAAGTCCTTGTATCAGCGACACCATCTCATCCGACAGAGTTGGATGGATGTGGAAACAAAGCCTAAGCATATCGCATTCCGAGCACATGCCCGCCATGTGGTGACTTGCTTGCAATTCGACACGGACAAGATCCTGACCGGCAGCGATGATACCAATATCAATGTCTATGACACCAAGACAGGAGCCCTCCGCAGCCGCCTTGAAGGGCATGAGGGTGGCGTGTGGGCTCTGCAGTATGAGGGCAATACTCTGGTTTCCGGTTCGACTGACCGTTCGGTGCGTGTGTGGGATATTGAGAAGGGCAAGTGCACCCAGGTGTTCCATGGTCACACATCCACGGTCAGATGCCTGGTCATTCTCAAGCCGACCAAAATCGGCGAAACGCTTGATGGCCAGCCCATCATGATGCCCGAGGAAGAACTGATCATCACGGGGTCTCGGGATTCGTCATTACGTGTTTGGAAACTCCCAAAGCAGGGCGACAAGAGCATCATGCAAACGGGCCCACCTGCTAACGACCACGACAATCCGTACTTCGTTCGCGCTCTTACCGGACACCACCACTCCGTGCGGGCTATTGCTGCTCACGGCGATACACTTGTAAGCGGTAGCTACGACTGCAATGTCCGCGTGTGGAAGATCTCTACTGGTGAGGTCCTGCACCGTCTCCAAGGACATTCACAGAAGGTCTACAGCGTGGTTTTGGACACTGAACGCAACCGCTGCATCAGTGGTTCCATGGACAACATGGTCAAAGTATGGTCCCTCGAGACGGGCGCCTGCTTGTTCACACTGGAAGGCCATACCTCGCTTGTCGGTCTGCTGGATCTGAGCCATGGACGACTCGTTTCAGCGGCGGCGGATTCCACGCTACGTATCTGGGATCCGGAAAACGGACAATGCAAGAGCAGACTTTGTGCGCACACGGGAGCCATCACCTGCTTCCAGCACGACGGGCAAAAGGTGATTTCGGGCTCAGATCGCACACTAAAGATGTGGAATGTGAGGACGGGCGAGTTCGTGAAAGACCTCTTGACGGATCTTAGCGGTGTCTGGCAAGTCAAGTTCAACGAACGACGGTGCGTCGCCGCGGTCCAGCGGAATAACATGACTTATATCGAGGTTAGTGGTGTCTAATCCCACCTTTCCCTTCACCAAGCTTACATGTGTCTACAGGTTCTGGACTTTGCTGCTTCACGCGATGGTGTCCCGATTGAGCAGCGAGGAAGGAGAATAGTGGTGAATTCGAAAGGACAAGAAACGGAAGATGTGGAAGATCTCATACCGGCGGAGACGGACGCTACATGATCGACTATACCCCAGGTTCACCCGGCATAACGGCATATTCCTTGACACGTCATTAAAAGCGAGATTCCCACGGTGGTTCTGGCGTTCACTTTACGGCCTTATCCATTTCCATGTCGACATATCTTGTCTCGATGGCGGACATGTCTCTTGTTAAAGAATTTTCGGATTATTGTTCTGCATCGGCTTCGGCCTGTGGACTTGTCTTTGCGTATATCCCCATACGGAACGGGCGTTTGTGGGCTGCATTGCATATTTATGGCGTTTCCACGGCATGCCTGGGTTAGGCTGGATTATTGATTGCACTGTCCTCGGACAAGTTTTTAGTACGTAGACAGTGGACTTATCGCGATCATCTCATGTTGCGGTATTGTACGAACTGGATGAAAGACAAACAATTGTTGAAACGATCAATGCTCTTGTGCCATTGTTTTGTGATTGTAGGTGGTATGCTTAGCAGCGAGCGGCAGGCGGACGTAATTACGCCACACTCCCCGCCACGACCAACGCCACAAAGCCGCAACGAGCTTCAATGCATGCACATCTCCACACAGTCATCCAGCTCAACCAGCCACGTCGTTTGGGCGATGCTTACATGTCGAACTCACCACTGATGCCGGCATACTTCTTTCATCTTGCCTTTGAGCTCCATCTGTCACGCTCCTCGCCGAAGACAAGCTACACCCCGCCTCCGCAAGCCGACATCTTCACATCGGAGCTTCCGGCTCACAGCTCCACGAATTGGACCACGCCCGCACCGCCACAGCGCGAATACAGTAGAACTCTAAAGCCTGTGGCATCCTCCAGCGACGTCAGCCATACCTCCAAACACGGCGAACGTTCGCTAAGCACACGCGAGCGGCCTTTAAACCCCCGGGAGCGGCCGACAAACTCGCGCCGATACAGCCACCGCACACGACCCTCCTTCTCGGAGCACCACAGCAGCCCCGTGCCGCTCGTCAAGCCTCCCGCGCGACCGGCCCACACGCGGACCCAGAGCTTTGTGACCAAGGACTGGCGATTCGATACCATCTCTATCCTGAGCATCGACATGCAGGCCAGCGACGAGGACGACACGGCGAGACCCCGCGCGAAATCGCTCAAGCATCCGGCGGGGAGCTCGGGAGGCCTGGCTACTAAGGGAAAATACATACCCTCGGAGGCAAAGGACACGGACGTTGGCTGGGGCGTAGTACATTTGTATCGCGATGGTCAAGAGACGCCTGGCTTGTATGGTGACGGTGATGGCACCGAATTCAGGGAGGAGGACTGCACGACGCTGTGTATACTTGCCGTGCCATCGTACATGACACCATCGGATCTTTTGGGCTTCGTGGGCGAGCAGACGCGGGAAGTTGTCAGTCACTTCCGGCTCATACGGACGGCGAGAGCGAACAAGTATATGGTTTTGATGAAATTTCGCGAGGCGGCGAAGGCGCGGGCTTGGAGGAAGGAGTGGAATGGGAAGACCTTCAATAGCATGGAGGTAAGACCCCTCTTCTCCCCCGGATATGGTTTGGCCAAGCTAACTTTTCGAAGCCAGAGTACTGCCATGTCGTCTTCGTCAAGTCTATTACGTTCCAATCCGACGCCTCCAACCGCGATCCCTCCTCTTACCCTGACCTTACCAACGATCCCTTCACGCCCGCCCCCGCAACTGCACCTACGGCACCCCTCGCATCGGGATCGAGCGCCCCCTCACCCGCAGAACCACTCTCCCTCTCCTCTTCCCTCACGGCCAAACCGCTCGCACCTCCTACACCCTCTCTCGTGGAACTCCCCACATGTCCCGTCTGCCTCGAGCGCATGGACGAAACAACCGGCCTCCTGACCATCCTCTGCCAACACGTCTTCCACTGCGCCTGTCTAGAGAAATGGCGCGGCTCAGGCTGCCCCGTCTGCCGCTACACGCAGAACGACGCCTTCACCTCGCACAACCACAGTCTCAATGGCGAGTCCCCAGATAACGAGTGTTCCGTCTGCGGATCTACACAGAATCTCTGGATCTGCCTCATCTGTGGCAACATTGGTTGCGGCCGCTACGATAGCGCTCACGCCTTTGCACACTACGAAGCTACCAGCCACACCTACGCCATGGACGTCGTCACCCAGCATGTATGGGACTACGCAGGCGACGGCTACGTCCACCGCCTCATCCAGAACAAAGCCGACGGCAAACTTGTCGATCTGCCCGCCTCCGCACATGCATCCCCCTTCGCAGGCGGCGGCATGACGGGCTACGCAAACGACACCGTGCCGCGCGAGAAACTCGACAACATGGGCATGGAATACGCCTACCTCCTCACGTCGCAACTCGAATCTCAACGCGCCTACTTCGAGGAACAGGTCGAGCGCGCCGTAGACAAAGCCGCCAAAGCCGCCTCGTCCGCAGATGAAGCAAGTCGCAGCGTAGGAGCCATAACGCAGCAACTCGACAAACTACAGATGCAGTACACAACCTGTCAAGACACCATCTCCGCGCTCGAAAAGGAAGCAGCTCGGAACGCAGCGAAAGCCGGCTCCGCGACCGATCTCGCGCGCAAACTGACCAAGCAGTTCAAGGAAGAACAAACGATCAACGAGAGCCTTCTGATGCGTATCAAGCATCTAGAGAAGAAAGCCGAGGACGCCGAGGATAAGGTCAAAGAGGTCGAGGCCCAGCGCGTGGATCTGGAGGAGCAGAATCGCGATTTGAGTTTCTTTATCTCGGGGCAGGAGAAGCTGAAGGAGATGCGGGGGAATGAGGTTTTGGGGTTGGAGGACGGGGAAGTGGAGGGGGGTAGTGTGGAGGTTGGAAAGAAGAGGAAGGGGAAGGGGAAGAAGAGTTGAGTCAGGGATGGGGATTGGGGTTGCAGGACTACCTGGGCAAGGTGGGCCTTGGGTTTTGCATGCATGAAGCGTGGGCAGTATGGCGTTTTCTTTTCGACTTTTATGATACCCATTCCATCGTCTTTCATCTATCCCTTGTTATGGGACGATCATAGACTTAATCTGTTCATACTCAACACGGGCACATCACACATCTCACATCAGACATCAAACTTAGTCCCCTCTTCTCATCACACAACACACACAACACACACAACACATCAACAAACCAAAACATGTATGAAAACCCAAAAAAGCACTCATTATTTCATATACCTATCCCGAAAACACCCAGTAACACCCCTATAAACACAAACCGAGAACAAGAAAACAATAAAATGTCGTAAACCCAACCAGCAATGCAAATTTGTTTCCATCTTTCATAGCCAGTCGTAGCAGTTCGTCAGCGTGTTCGTGTCATTAGCCCCGTCGTGTCCAGAAAGACCCTAGATGGAAGGGGAAGAAGGAGTGCGGACAAGGAGATGATGAGATGATGAAATGATGAGATGGAAAGGATCCGAGAAACGCCGTGTTCGTATCCAAAGAGATCCCGGCATTAGGCAATCCAGGCGTCGACCAAGTGGTTGGAAGATGAATGTACTGGTAGAATTGGCGAGATGTGGGGAACAGGGGGATCCAATGTACATCGAGGAAAGGGTTAGTCAAGACGGATGTCGGCGACCAGAAGGATCCTCGGTGGTCCGGTTCGCGTCCATGTTGGTCGATAAGACTGCTGCCAGGCGAAGGATGATGCCGGTATCCAAAGATTGGATTGCGAACCGGACGTACTGCCGGAGACCGAACCCGTGAGTCCACTTCGATCATCCCTCAGATCCAAAAGTCATCTCCCTTCGCGCCGGGCGCCTCTCTCTCAAATCCCAACCCCAACCCCAGACTCCCCACATCCATCTTGGGCGCCTGAATCTGCGGCGCCAACTCCGCCTTCTTCTTAGGACTCTGCTTGATAGGACTTCCCACTCCGGGCTTCCCATCCGGCGGTCCCATACGCACATCGCGAATCTCCCAGCCGTCTTCCATAGCAGCACCGATCCACACTCGAACAGCATCATGTACAGCGCCGTAGTACTTTGGATTGCACGTGCGCAAGTGGCCCATGACCTTCTCAAACCCCGAGACTTTGAGTTCAGTGCGGAGAGTGTTGCGGATGTCGCGGGAAGGGAGGGAGGCGAGGAGCCCATTGAGGAGATCGAGGTGGGTGGCGAGGTAATTGGTGGCATCCCATTCTACGCCGCCGACGTAGGGGGCTGCGGGCACGATGGCTCGTTGGCCGGGAAAGTGCGTTTTTGCGTAGGATTTGGGAGGGTCGGAGGAGATGGCTGGAAGTGGGACGACGGTGAGGTGGTGGATGAAGATCCAGAATACTTCCTTGGTGACGTTGGTGATCTCCTTGCACCACACCTGGTAGGGGCGAGATTGATGCATCTGGAGGATGAATGGGATGGTCGACGAGTCTTTCTCCTTGACTGGGTCCTTGAGGTACTTTAGCAGCTCGGTTGCTCGTGAGGACAGGTCTGACTCCGGTGCCATGGAGATGTAGGAGAAGATGATTTGAATGACGAGCTCGCGCGTGGTAAATTCGCTGGGCCCCTTGTGCTCTTCGTCGAAGAGCATTGCGAGCAATGCCGGGAAAAGCGTCGAAGAGATGCCAGCGAACTGCTTGAGTGCAGAGTCCGTTGTGCAAAGGCCCTTGAGACATCGCAGCACCTCATGGAGCAAGGTATCCTCATGTTCCTCGCGCCATTCCACCTCCAGAGTGCGGTGCAGCAGAGCAACAAGCTCAGTCATGCCGCCCTCCTCCACAAATTGGTTCACCCAGTCCACAGTCTCGTTTCGGAGAAGGAGACGAAGCTTGTGGAGCTTTCCGACCTCAACATCCTGGGGCTTCGTTGTCTTCTTCATGTACGTGATGAACTCGCCAGGCTTCACCGACTTGGAGCCCTTCGAGACGGACCTTTGTGAGGAGTTTGAAACCAGCGATCTTGAAGACGGCGACTTGGGAATAATGGCCGACTTAGCAGAAGCAGCGTCTGCCCTCTGTTTCTTGGTCGGGGAATCACCCTTGCTGAAGGTGAAGGTCCTGCTTCGTGGACGCTCACGCTTTGATGATTCGGTTGATTTGGACGTCTGCGAATGTGCCGTCTCCTCCATAGACCCATCATTCGTGTTGGCAGATCGTGTCAACGTTGGTTTGCTCGCCTCGTTCCCGTTTGTTGCGCCCATTGTAGAGTAGGCCGATGGCGCTCGTGACGCTTGAGGAGTGTCCAACTTGTGTGTTCGGACGAAGTCGGCCTTGACTTCGAGCTTCAGCGTCCGCATGGCGGCGCGCTGGTGAGTGGGAATGTTTCTCGACTCCTGAAGCGAACATTAGCTTGGTCGAGAAATGATTATATGTTGTAACTTACCAAGACAGTTTCAAACTCAGCATCGACAACCTTGGGGTCGAGCTTGGTAGGTGACGTGGTGGGTGTGCCGCCAGTGTGCCTCGACTTGCCATTGAACGCAGCGACGGCAGCCATGACTCTATTTGGCTTCTTGCTCGCATCTGCGGCCTTCTTCGGGCTACTGTTGCGGCTCTCCCTGCCGGTCTCCGAACTGGTACGCCCCAACAGCCCACCGGTGGAGATGCTCTTTGACGATGTGCTCTCCTTGACCCTCCCCTCATTGCCCTTGGTATCGCCTAGCGGCACACGATCACCGCTCTTCTTACGGGTCAGTGTCTCGAACAGGGAGGTCGACGATGTGGTGGTGGGCAGGAAGACGGACTTCGGGCGTTCTTTTGCAGGACCCTTCTTCTGTAGCGAGGGCTGGCCAAAGTCGAAGAAGTTGCGCTGCTTGGAGGGTGAGTAGTCGGCAGGCGTGTAGAGTGCGATCTCTTCCTCGACGCTTCGCCGTCGGTCGTTCAGCGGGACTTTACTAGTGGTGGTAATCTCCTGCAGCGGCTGCTGCGAGCTGAACTGGGCCCAGATGGGAGTCTGCGGCGGCTCGAAGGCGTTCGAGGAGCTGGGTGGCGTGCTGTTCTCCTTGTCTTTCCCCGGCGTTTGGGCTTGCTTCACTTCCTTGGCCTCCTTCGTCTGCTTGGCCTTGCCGAAGAGACCAGCTAGGTTGGTCGACGACTTGGTCTTCTTGGGGCTTCTGGCCATGTCCTCGCCCCGTGTCCGACTCGGCTCCCTCGTCCTACTGTCCTTGTCCTTCTCCTTGTCTCGGCCCAACGACCGGAGCGACACCGAGCTCAACGTCTTCTTGTGCAGGCTCTTGGTCGGACTGCCCCTCGTCTCTTGCTGCGACTTCCGAGGTGACGAAGGCTGTTGTGTAGGAATGTTCTGCGTGCGAGCGGCAGCTCTGAGCTGGCTATGCGGATGGTCCGGCGGGAGCAGCGGCGCCCCAGCGCCGACGAAAGCGTTCGGATTGTACGAGGGGGCGTCCGGCTTCGCGCCGTTCAGCGCCGTACCATCAGACGGCGAGCGCTTGTGGCCCTTGGACACCATAATGGACTTGAGTACTGACGACGACTTATTGCGTCGATGACCCGCGGGCGCCGGCGTCGTCATGGTGAGAGGCCGTTAACAAACAATCGAATGCGCAAAAGGCGAAGGCGCAAGCAGGGCCAGACGGGACCCGAAGAAAGAAATGTCGAAACGTGTTTTGGCTATATCCGACGGATGGCGGGCATTATAGAGAAGGCGACGCGGTCGAGGCTGCGGTGCGTTGCTCGTGCCGGGTGCAGTGGCGTAGGTAAACACGGGTCGTTGCTGGGTAACCGGCTGCGCTAGCGGACGCGGGCATCGTGAACACGAGTAGTCCATCTCGCTTTCGTCCATTCCTCCGTGATTGAACATCAAACTCAATCAAGACTATTGATTCTGCTTTTGGTTCGCAGAAAGTCGCTGCACATAGACAATCCGTTGGCCTTGGTGGTGTGCGCCCACCTCCATGATCTGCCTCCGTACATCGCCTTCCTTGCATGATCTCCCTCCGTCTACCGTAGCCCTAGCGTACCCCATATTCGACCAGCGCCACGTAATGCAAGACGACCTTGCGCGACATTCGATCAGCAATTTCCACACAAGTTGACTTTCGTCCACAGTCAGCGAGTTGCTACAGTCACGAGCCAAAAGTCTGGTTCGCCAAGACCACAACAAAATGCGACGCGTATCAACACTACTACTTCCACACAACATAACTCCACCACCATGAGGTCCTTTGGGCAAGAAATTAGTGGGAATCGAATGCGCAATAGCGAATTATCAATCCTAGCGCGCGACAGCATTATTTCAAAGGCTGAGGCAGGCGCGCCCTCGCGTGAACTTGCAGAGGAGTTCTCCGTTACATCCAAATGTATACGCGACACTTTACGCCGGCATCACCAAACAGGAACCAACGCGTCGCGCGAGCGCTCTAGACGACCTCCTATTCTTACGCGCCGGGAGATTCGAACCCTCTATCGACATGCCCGGAAAAATCCCAAGATTAAGTACCAATCTCTAGTTAAAGAAGCCTACCTAGGGAAGACCTTCTCCCATAAGACAATCTACCGAGCTTTAAAGAATGAAGGTTTAACGAACTTCAGAGCAAAGAGAAGGCCGAAAATTAATAGGGTAACAGCGTAATTACGGCTTAAGTTCTGCCGCGAGCATAGGTTATTCAATTAGCGCCGTACCCCATTTCGGTTCAGTAATGAGTGCTCAGTTCAAAAGGCCTCTAGCACCAACGCTAAGTGGGTATTTCGAATGCCGCATAAACAATAGAGACTAGAGATGATAACGCCTATTTCAACTAGTCGCCCACCTCAGTAAATAGTGTGGGCGTCTATCTGGCTCGACGAAAGAGGCCGCGTTCGGAGGTCTCCGTTAGTAATTATGGAAAGGGACCCCAACGCAGCGCGCACAGGATATTCGGCGAACAGCTACATTAAGGCGCTAGAGGAAGGACTACTACGTAATTACCACCCGGGCGAGCGCTTTATGCAGGATAACGCAAGGATCCATACGGCGAAGAAGACGGTAGATTTCTTAGAAGATCACGGGATTTAGACAGTGGATTAGCCGCCTTACTCACCAGATCTCAACCCTATTGAACATCTCTGGTGGGCTTTGAAAAGAGAGCTCAATAAGCGTTACCCTCATTTGGCCAATTTCAGTAGAGCTCAGGAGCAGTGGGATCAATTTTGTGAAGCTTTGAAGGACTGTTGGCGGAGACTCCCAAATTCGCTACTTCGCAAGCTTATCTTGAGCATGCCACGTCGAATTGCAGCTGTCAAGCGCGCGCGCGGGTATCAAACGAAGTATTAAGCAAATATCAACCTGAACAACACCAAGAAACCATGTAATATCTATATAAACACAGAGGGGAGGTGGTTTTCAATGGGGGCTGATCTGCTTCCCGATTCGGATTTATCCTTGGCGAACCAGACTTTTGGCCTAGTACTGTACCAGTGGATAGGGACTTAATTGTAGTTCTAATCGTGGACATAGCCATTGGTAGATAGGCGACGAGATGAACAGCAGAGACTTTGCATATCCAAAGGAAACGACTGCAGGAAAAGTTGAGAAGAGAAAGGCCCTATGCATTGCCATGCTCGTCGATGAAGGGAAGTACCTGAATGTAATATAACCAAAAGTGCAGCAATAAAACCCGACACTCAATCCGTATCACTCCCCAAGACCACGCATATGCTCCCTCCTCTAGCACACTCCAACCCCCACCACACTATCAAGCAAACCCCAAATTAACAACCATACTCCCCGCCCTCCCAAACTTCACGCCCTCCCCCAAACTCAACCCTCCCTGCTCCCCACACGCCCCAGGCTTCACACATCGTCCCCCGTCGCAGCAAGCACTCGGCACACAAACACTACCGACGTCACACTCAAAGTTATTCGTGCACCTAAACAACGACTCATCCGCGCAGTCGATCAGCCTATTGTAGCAGATGCCGTTGTTGCCGGTATCGAGGGCACACGCGCAGGTAAGCGTTTCGTTACTCGGGCCACAGAGACGTGAAAAGGTGCAGGAGCTGTCGCATTGTTGGCGCGTGCACACGCCGTTCGTGCAGAGGAGGCCGGACGTGCAGGCGTTGCCGCAGGCGCCGCAGTTTTGAGGGTCAGTGCTTGTGTCGATGCAGGTGCCGGAGCAAGGTTGTACGCCGCGGCCGCCGCAGAGGGGTGGAGTCGGTGTGGGTTCAGACGAGGATGTGGTATTTGTGGGCAGGAGGGATGAGGTTGTGGGGGATGGGAGTGTGAAGGTTGTGTTTAGGAAGGACGTAGAAGACAAGTCAGAGGTTGTGGAGTTCAAAAACGGCGGGGTCGTTATAGGAATGGTGGCTGATGTGGAGGAAAGGCCCGATGTCGTGTTAAGGGGGGATGTAGTCGAGGAGATCTCGGAGGTGGTACTAGAGCTTGCTGTGGTTGATGAGACTACAGAGGTAGTATTGAGAGTTGAGGAGGGTTGGGTAAGAGTGGACGTTCTGCTGAAGCTCGCTGTAGTGTTCGCATATGGTGGTGTGGGCGTCGGTCGAGTTAGGGAGTTCGTTGATGAAGACACGCTCGATACTGGTATGGATGGTTTGTACGTTGGATAGACGGAGGTCACTGAGGAGTGAGACTCCGTGCCGGTCGCGGTCCCGGATTCCGTTCCTGAGTGTGGGTCGGACATGGTGACTGTGGTCTTGGACGTCGTGGAATTGAAGGACATCGTGATGGTATATGTGGTCGAAGTCCTAGGAGCAGAGGTAGTTGAGTGTAAAGGTGCTGAGGTAGAACATATAGCAGTCTTCGTATCAGTCGAGGTAGATGTTTCTGTGCTCGTTACAGTCTATCGGTGTCAGCGAGATCTAAAGATCGATTTCCGGTCACGTACTATGCTCGTGGAAGTGATGAGCCCTGTGGTGATGCCAATGCAGCGGCACGCACTAGAGTAATGCTCGAAGGAGTACGTCGCATCGCTGCAGCGTCTAGCAGCATAGACTGGCACAGGTCCGTTAGTGGTGGCGACTGACCCGGTGGTCTCTTGACGGGCCTGCACCAGGTCCTGCGTAGGTAGTCTGGCAACCGATGTCCCGTGGAAAGGAGGCGACGTGTCGGTCGGAAACGAGGGGCATGGTGGAAAGATTGTAAGCGTCGATGCAGTCGTCAAGGTAGTTGTGGTGAGACTAGGTTTAATCAATTAGTGCACAGGGGGTCAATTTGCCACTAGAGCTTACATTGGCGCCAAAACGACTGTAGTTGTCATGTAGTTACGGCAATCACTCTGAGCAGTAATGGGATGGTTTGGACCTCGCCATGTGCCATTCACAGCCAGTAGGCAGCGGTCACGATAGCAAGGAAACGGTTGTCGCTCCTCGAGGACTGCTGCAAAGACCAGCACGGCGGAGGAAAGGGAAATAAGTGGAATGAGATGCATGTTGAACGACTTGCAAGATCGCGATAGTCCCGAGATTGATACTTGCGTAGAGTGCGAGATTCCTCGCTTTTAAGCGTGCTTGCATGCTTTCCGGTAAGGGAAGCACCGGAAGTTTTTCTTTCCGCTGGAATGGCGGCGGCATCAAAATACTGCACCGCAGTCCTCGCAGCAAGCCATGGGCGCATTGGCGCAACGCTGAACTGGTTTTGTTTCGACTAGAAGTATCCTAGCTTCCATCTCTAGGCTTCTTGAGTCCTCGCAAGCTCAACAGCTGATGAGCTATGGAGATGCAATCCCTGAGATTTGGGTGGTGGATGCAGAACATGGCGTTGAATATCCGAGAGCGAGATAGTCTGAGGGGAAAACTCCAGCAGAGGATTAGTTGATGAATATACTAGAGACAAGTGGCGTGCATACCAACGCCCACCCACCACAGTGTATCGACTTGTAGCTCCGAACAATGCTTTGAACGTAGTCGGGAAACACAAACCGTCATACCAAAGTGCGGGGACGGGGTAACCACACGTTCCGCCACCTCTGTCTCGTTGTGCATCCACTCAGGTGGGAAAGGTTTCCTGTGCACGAGCATTGAGGCTGAGACAAGCCAATGCACTGGTGCGCCAAAACAGTTGCTGACCCGATGTTAGTGGCGGCATGAATCCATGACAATGATCGTGAAGCCTCCGCGTGATGGTGGCGAGTGCAAACGAGTGAGACAAGTCGACCACAATAAGAGCCGGCAAATTCCCAAAGCTGTGGTATTGATTATTCAGGAGAGCAAAACAATGATGACACGGCTTCTAAAGACCGTAAGATAACTGAGCAATAGTTTAAAGCATCTAGCTACCGCGTTGCGCAGATGCAAGGCTTTGCCTAAAGGAAAGCGCAATTTTATTTCCAACTGAGCATCTCCATCTCTTTTGCCCAGTGCTAGTGCGGACAAGAAATACCGCAATAATGCGGCTCCAGAAGGGTAATCGGCTCCTACGGTTTGCGATTCAAAAGCTTGTTCAAGTGCAGCATTTCAGGGCTGACGTGCTTGGTGCGGAGGTAAAGGCGTACGAGCAGGTAGCACGACCCGTATATGGAAGCATCGTCATGCAGGCTCGTGCCTACCGTGCATCGTTGTGACCCAAACCGCTGGATGTCACTCTGGACATGTTCCCAATAGAGGGGGTGGCGTGCCGGGCACGCTTCGCCGCCGTGGCCTCAGCCATGGGAATGAGGCGTTGCTATACTTTTGTGCCATACTCTTATGCCTAGCGATCGTATTCAGCATCCCATAGCCAAGACTATGTACTCGCGGCAAATTCGAAAATTTAAACATAAGCGCTGTTGATGTTCATACGAGAGTCGCAGTGTTGAGTCTTGATAGATGAGTCCAATGAAGGCTTGATAGAACTAATCTGCCGGCTTATGCAGAGTAAGCCAACAGCTGACCCAGCAAGGAGCAGACCTGCAAGAACTCGCGCCCAGATGCTAGGCTATTTCTATACTAGGCGGGAGGAAGAAAGCCCGCGAAGAGCACACCTTGTACGATGGAGTACACAATCATCCCACGAACGACGAGCTGTGATGTTGTGGCTTTTTTATCTGTGCTTTGGACAGTCTCTCGTGTCGTCAGCCATTGGGCGACCGTCATATACCAGATAGGGTAGCCGGACGAGATGCGATTGATGATTTGAACATGGAAACTAGTAGTCGCAGCAATGGCAAGCACGAGCTGAGGTAATACCAGCTGAGGTAGCTGGCATGTCTTCGTGCCGAAGGGTCTGCTGTCGTCTTTACCACTGCTAAGCGAACGATGTAATTTCCCCAAGGGCTGCTGAGTAGAGGCATGAGAGAACGTGACACTGGACTGAACGAGTAGCCACAACATCGGAGCTGCTATCAGGAACAGAGGTAGATTAGGTACCGTCCAGTATCGGAGAAAGCCGACGTTCCTGGCGTGTATTAGTAGAGCCATTGGTCGGATTCATGCAACCAACCAGTATTCACCTTGCACCCATGTGTAGATGCTCGGAATCGCTCTGTGACACCATGGCCTCGCTTCGGAACCTTCTTTGTTGCTGCAATACTCTCTGTACGCGATGTACTGCGGGAAGACGTACATGGTCCCCAGAAGAACGCCTGCTACAAACGTAACGATTACTCTTCTCAAGTCATTTGGCCTTGGTTGCATCCTCACTATGCTTGGTGCAGCGCTCGCAACGTCGAACAAGAAAACCAAGCCGCTCAACAGTCCATTTCCTCTGATCCAAGTCGCCAGACCGAAGAGTACTGCGGAGCTTAGGATGCCGGCGTCTTGATGGACGGTCCAGCTTTTGCTCGAGTGGGCAGCAACGCGAGCCTGAACATAGCACAGCATGCCGCCGAAGTTCAGTGCTGCAAACAGAGCTTCACTGTAGGGTGCGATCAAAAAGAGGCCGGCTGGAGAGAGAATGTGTAAAATGCAGGCGATTAAAGACGTCGATGAGCCCTGTGTATTCCCCAGCAACACGTTCGACAGCTTGAATAGAATCAAAACCGATACGAGATGACTGATGTTCGAGACAGCAACTCCTGCCCAAACAAAATGCAGCAGTGAAGGATCGGCGACCCCAGAGAGAGCTTCCAGCCAGTCAGTACGACTGCTTGGGGGCGGAAAGTAGAGCCTCTCACATGTCACAGCTTTCTTCAATATTGCCGAATAGACCCAGCTAAAAGCCCATTCTTGCTCATGAACGTAGCCGCGCTGGGCGGTTTTGATGAAGTAGAATGAGTCCCATCTGAAAAGATTGAGCGCGATGCGATCAAGCCATGGCCTGCTCGTGAGCTTGCTGTGTCGGTGCTCGCTCGGATTGACGAGAATGAGCGATGAGGTATCGTATCCGGGTCCAGGCGAGCTTAAAGTGATGACGAGGAGAAGACACTTCCAAGCAACAAAGAATGCAACCAGGCGCCTCTTCTGACCTGTCTGCGAAAAATGTACTCGTTCTGACATTGCACCCAGCTTGTTCACTCCGGGGTAACGGCGTTCGAAAGTCGGTGGTTTCGCCAAGATGAGGCTGCTCGGCAACGAGTTTCGCCGGCCCCGAGCTTTTGCTAGCGAGTGGTCCGTGCATTGTAAGCGAAATCTCGCACACAGGCAGCGGAACCTGCAACCTTCGAACTTTCGACAACACCACCCGTCGACACCAACCAAGGTAAGCCGGTACGCGCAACCCTCACCTCCATTGCTTCTGCAGCACACACGTCGCATGTTCCATTTATGGACGGCGTCGATCTTGATGATGGCTAGAGCGCAGAGTGGCAGCAATGCCCTCTCGCTCTTAGAGACGCAGAAGCTACCTAGTGGATGAACATTCGCTAATAGTTTCTGTTCTCAATGACAGCCTCGACGACAAGATGCCACCAAAGGGAAAGAAAGCGGCGCCCGCGCCCTTCCCGCAGGGAAAGGCCACTGGCTCCAAGAAGGCCCCCAAGGTACGTTGTCCCAGTCCGCGATGCGCAGATCTCCAGCCTCTAACGCGCATAGAACCCTCTCATCGAGAAGCGCCCCAAGAACTTCGGTATCGGCCAGGACATCCAGCCCCAACGCAATGTCGGTCGCATGGTCCGATGGCCCGCCTACGTCCGCCTCCAGCGCCAGAAGAAGATCCTCAACATGCGCCTGAAGGTCCCCCCGGCGATCTCCCAGTTCCAGCACGTTCTCGACCGCAACAGTGAGTGGCATACCTTTGATTGTGAGAGATTATGACTGACACGTCCTAGCCGCCACCCAGGCGTTCAAGATCCTGAACCGATACCGACCGGAGACCAAGGCTGAGAAGAAGGAGCGTCTTACCAAGGAGGCCACCGCCATCTCTGAGGGCAAGAAGAAGGAGGATGTGTCCAAGAAGCCCTACGCCACCAAGTTCGGTCTCAACCACGTCGTCGGTCTCATCGAGAACAAGAAGGCGCAGTTGGTCCTGATTGCCAACGACGTTGACCCCATTGAGTTGGTTGTCTTCCTTCCCGCGTTGTGCCGCAAGATGGGTGTCCCCTACGCGATAGTGAAGGGCAAGGCCAGGCTCGGTACCGTTGTTCACCAGAAGGTATGTTCCGTACACACCCCATTTAACAGAACAGCCACTGACATTTTTAGACCGCTGCCGTTCTTGCTCTGTCTGAGGTCCGCTCCGAGGACAAGAGCGAGCTCTCCAAGCTCGTCTCTGCCATCAACGACGGTTACCTCGAGAAGCACAAGGACGCTATCCGCCACTGGGGTGGTGGCATTATGGGTGCCAAGGCGAACGCTCGCATGGAGAAGCGGAGGAAGGCCCTCGAGAGCGCTATCAAGATCTAAGTGGACAGTGATGGCGTGGAGTGATGGTGAGATTGGCGTGTCTCTGCATGTAGCGGGCTTTGCATTGTGCAATACCACGGAGTTTAGGACGGCCAAAAACAGCCATCAAGGACTGAATCAATCATCATGAACCTACACGATTACTCATTGACATTGCGAAAAAAGCTGTGATGAATAAGCCTCTAGTGGGGCTCCGCAATAACTGAACCCGCAGGTACCCCTCCCCCACTATGGTAGGAACATTCAGGTCAATACCCAAACAACATCTTCAACACCTAACCACAACAATAAGCTGGTCGACTCTTCACGAAGATACTTGGCGTACAATTGCACAACCCATGCTTGCGCTCACACCATGCCATTAACCATCCTCACCGACGCGGAGGTCCGCACGCTCCTCCTCTCTCTAACCAAAGAAGACATTATCGAGCTGCAGCAAAGTCTTGCTGATGCCCTCCACTACTACTCAACATCCACTGAGAACGACACCAACGGGTGCTGCTCATCTTACCAACCGCTACGAACAGCGCTCAAGCGCAGCGATGGCCAAACCACCCTGTTCATGCCCGCATCCAGCAACGACGGCCTCGGCGTGAAGATAGTCACCCTCGCCATGCCCAAGACAAGCGACGACTCATCCGGGGCCGCAAGCGTGCGCTCTGCTACCGGGTCTCTAGATGCGCTGTCGCTATCCTCGCGTACTTCGACGAGCAGCTCCACCACGGCCTTCGATGCGCCCCAGTCGATTGCCAGCTCGCAAAGCACAACGCCGAAGGGGAGCTTGTCACTGTTAGATCAGAATGGACATATGAGAGCGTTGATCAATGCGGAGGAGATTACGGCGTTCAGGACCGCGCTGGCGAGTACCATGTTGTTTAAGAAGCGGCATAATGTACACGACGTGGTCGTCTTCGGGGCAGG
>Ga0247803_1000375_pt1 | contig 24811 bp, 29 predicted proteins | sample UWRJL014104B1_FD_180928 | JGI IMG/M metagenome (GOLD analysis project Ga0247803, IMG submission 180928) | Plant litter microbial communities from Arlington Agricultural Research Station in Wisconsin, United States - UWRJ-L014-104B-1 | ecosystem: Environmental > Terrestrial > Plant litter >...
AACAAGTCCCCCGCGCATGTAAACGGGTACGACTTCGTTCATCCAGATCTATGTGATATCAGGCAAGGATCACTCGAGAAAAGCAGCTCAACATACTGGAACAGCGGCGAGAGCCATGAATGCTGCAGCTCCGGCGATAAATCTAAACGCGATGAACATTCCGATGTGTACACTGCCAGCTAGACCAGCTCCCGAGATGATAGCCAAGATAGCGCTCTGCAACATCCGTTAGTACAACCCTATTGTCTAAATATGGCCACTCACCGAAGCGATAGCCCATTTGCGCCCATATTTGTCCGCGATGATGGGAAGCAATAAAGTACCAATGACACCGCCGGTCTGAAAGAGCCCATTGGTCGTTGAGATAAGGTCAGTGGCATTGCTTCGCGTGTCGAGGTCGAAGTATGAGATAAACGAGGGTTGACCTGAATACAATCAGTCTTTGTCTGAGACGCATGTCTATGGACTGACCCAGAGTAGTTCCGATGATGGAGGCAGTATAGCCATAGGTCATGGACCCAAGGCCGACGAACATAAGAATGAAGACATTGTACGCATTGGCACGTTGTCTCTTGTGTGTGGGCGACATCTCGTATGCAGGCAGTGTCTCGATGTCTGAACCAGAAGCCCGGGTCGCAGGTGGAAGAGCTACTGGGGAGCTTGCAGCTATACCTCACGCCGGAGCAGTCAGCTACACTCATCGGGAAACGATTGCCATTCTCGCGTGCATCCTGCTCGACAGGTGTCAGCTAGAGTTTGAGACCAAGCCTTCGTTTACTCGTTGCTGTCTAGTCATGTTGGTCATAAGCCTTTGTCCTGTGTTCCAGGCCAGGGTGCCGAAGTATCATTGGATAACACGTCTTAGACTCGCTTTAGGCAATTGAATTCCGAAGAATCGGACGAACAGGTGTTGAATTGCGGCGATCCTAGAATGCGGGGCCCCAGACTGCGGCTAGGGTAGTGCTGGTGGTGTGGGACTAGTGGCTTTAGCGCATCTATCTCAAGCTTGACTCGACCATGCGACATCTTCCGATATTTACCGGGCATCCAACGCTGAGCCAAAGTCAAGAACGTCGTCGCGATTGCGAGATACCTACACTTCTGTGCAGGATGATAGGGTATTCTCCTTGGATGAGCTCTGCGGACTTTGTTCTATACCTCAGAAACAGCTTGAACAACGGATCAGAACTTGGGTTTGACGTGCAGACGAAGCCAGTTGAGCAAAGTATTGCTGCATTGACTCGTGATGATTACGGATACATGACTAGGCGGTTAAGAAGTGAAAGTGCATGTGACGTCAGTGAGGACTCGTGGAGAAAGATTACTCGTTGACTTCGTCATTGGGACAATCGGTAATAGGAAGTTTGTCAAAACTATCGTTCGGGGCAAAACAATGGTGCGAACATGCTCATCGAGCTGTCACCATTAATGTCATTACACTCCACAAGCCAGAACACTGACTTCATCAATTCCATCTCATATTCTCGCTTATGTTCCAGTGACACTCAGAAGACAACAAGCGCATTCGGCGTGCTAGATACTCCGCCTTTCAAATTCAATGGCGCAGACGTAAAGAAAAAACTCCATCTGTTCTGGGCCTCGCACTCTTTCGACAACGCCTCAAGATCCCACAGCTCACCTATTGGCATGCCCCAAAGAGCAATGTGGTCATGAATGCGACGCGGCAATTGCGGCGGCCATGCCTCGAACCCGATGGCGTCTCCGGCAACGGCCGAGAAATGGTGGTTCCACAACCATTCGACAGACTCCTCGCAGCCTTCCACGCCAACATACTCCTTCCCATTCGTTATGTACTTGACTCGGTCCTCCATTTCGTGCTCGTTGTACCACTTTATCCAGCCACTTCGAACAATGAGAAGGTCTCCAGGTTTGAATTCGACGCCTTCTTCTTTCGCGATGGCTTCGAGGTCTGCCACAGTAATACAGTGACGGGACATGGCGTTGTATTCAATACCATGGCGTTCGGCGTATCTGACGTAGTCTAGTAATACTCCTCTCCCAACGATCCCGCCGCGCTTACTCCAGTCTAGGATCAATGAGTACATGATTCTTCAATGCCAACATTCGACTTACGATCAATACCGATGCGGTCCGTCTTCAGAAGGTCATCGTGGTGGATGTTGTTGTAGTACAACCCCGTCTCAGTGTGGCCGAAGTGTCGTAGACCGTCCCATTGACTCCCAGCTTGCGGATTCAGCTTGATCTCGTCATCGTAGGAGTAATAGTCTTGGACCTTTCTCCAGTCGATAATTGTGTGTTCGAGCTTGATGCGTCCAAAACCAGGTTCAGCAATATGCTCGAGACCCCAACTACATCAGGTCAGCTTTTCGTCTATCGTGAGCTGATGAAACGTACTTTAGCACAACACTCTTTCCCGTCTTGATCTCTTTACCGGCTTCAATTACAACCTCCGGCGTTAGGAGATTTAATGTACCGACTTCGTCGCGAATGCCATTCTTGTCGAACAAACCCCACGCGGTTCCATGGCTAGAGGCGGTCAGCCTAGGATTGCCATCATGGAGCCAAGTTCACTTACGGCATACCTTCCACCTCAGGCATATTGCTCCATTGCGGCAAATCAGACGCTTTGGTCATATTCGATAGTATTTCTATTTGCAGTAATCAAAGTTTTGGCATCAACACAGCAGCTTTTTGTCCGCTGCCACCATCTGGCTTTCCGTCCTGATTTTCCATCCCCATTACGCAGCATGCGGCTAACACTCTCCACCGGCAATGTATTTCCAGGCACATTTCAGTTGATACTGCGATCGAATTTGGTGAGGTGGCCGGGGAGACTACCCCACAACCCCGCACGGTGAAGGAGCTTGTCAAGCACCTCGGTTACATCCCGCACCTAGCCTCCGCAACAAGCTGCGCTGGATATTTTGTAAGACTTGTACAAACGTACCGGATCGAGACTTAGCGTTGCCAGTTGTCGGTCATAGGAGGTAACTGTTACGCTGGTCAACTTGTTGGTGGTCCGAAAAGCTCTCTTTTGCATTCGTCAACCTTCCGGACTCCAGGGTCATCTACATATTTCTTCTTTTGTTTAGTGCTAACTCGAATAATTGACGATGACAATCAAATCACATCGTCCCAACCTCGAGGTCAAAGAAGGGAACATCCTCGACTGGCTCTTCCCCAAAGGCTCGACGCCATCCGACAAGCCACTATGGATTGATGCAACTAACAACGATGTATCCTTATCTCCGAAGCAGTTGGTGCCCTGGGTGAAGCGAGTGGGTTATGGTCTGCAAAGGCTTGGTGTGAGGGCGGGAGACTCACTGCTAGTGTTTACGCCCAATCACATCTTCGTACCGGTTGCGTATCTGGGAACGGTCTGCTTAGGCTGTGCGTTTTCAGGTGCTAGTCCTGCGTTTACAGTCACCGGTTAGTCCCTACAGAACTATGTCGTTGTATCATTGTGTCACGCCCTAGTATGCCAGTACATGCTGTGCTCTTCAGCGTCTAGCATATACAACACGACAAGATGATGTACGATATGATGGAAATGCTAACCACATGTCAGAGCTCGTCCACCAAATGAAGACTGTCGGTCCCAAGATCCTGCTCATCCATCCCTCCCTGCTCGCCACCGGTCTCAAAGCAGCAGCCCAAGCCAATATCCCCAAGTCGCAAATCTATCTCCTTTCCGATGGTCCAGTTGCGCCCACCGCCGGTCTTGAGGATTGGCGTTCTTTCATGGGTAGTGAGGCCGACACCAGGAGCTGGCGCTGGCCTTCTTTCGCCGTTGAAGAAGCACGCACGCACATTGGAACTGTGAATTTCTCGTCGGGTACTACAGGGCTACCAAAGGGTGTCGCAGTTACACACTCCAACCTGATATGGAACGTCGAGCAGATCGTCTCGATATACGGCTACAACTCTAGCGAAAGATGGCTCGGCTTCTTGCCGCTGTATCACGCCTACGGACAGACATACGCCGTCCTTATTGCGACCAAGCAGAATATTCCTATCCAAATCATGAACTCGTTCGTGTTTGAAGACTACCTCTCACTCATCCAAAAACATAAGATCACCCGCCTGCAGACTGTCCCACCGATCATGGTCATGCTCTCCAAACGCCCCGAAGTAGCCAACTTCGACCTCTCAAGTGTAAAAGAAATGCTCTGCGGTGCTGCGCCACTCGGTCGCGAGCTTCAACACGAAGTCGAACGGAAGTTTGGTATACGCGTCACTCAGGGATGGGGCTTGTCGGAAACTACGTGTGCGGTTACGGGCGTGCCGACGGAGTGTCAGCCGCCTCAGGGGAGTATCGGTGTACTTATGCCGCATAGCGAGGTCATGCTGGTAGATGATGGTGGGAAGGAGATTCATGACCGAGGCGCGCGGGGTGAGCTGTATGTGAAAGGGCCGCAGATAGCGAAGGGATACTGGCGGAATGCGGAGGCGACCGAGGACACGTTTGGCGGGGGCTGGCTCAAGACAGGCGATGTAGGGGTCGTGGATGCAGAGGGATGGATGTGGATTGTGGATCGGAAGAAGGTACGTCTTTCCTATCATGAGAGAAGCTTGGTTGCGCCATTGCAGTGACTCTAGGTGAGAAATAGCAGAACTGACATACATACTACAGGAGCTCATCAAAGTCAATGGCCTTCAAGTGTCCCCGGCCGAGCTTGAAATGGCTCTTATCGAACACCCTTCCATAGAAGATGCGGCCGTCGTCGGCATCAATTTGTCAACAGGCGAGCGACCACGCGCGTACATCAAAGTCGCCGAGCATGCACACGGCACCCTATCTCCAGCAGACGTGCAAGAGTGGATCAAGCCCAGAATCGCGCGACATAAGGCGCTGGTGGGGGGTGTTGTTTTGGTGCCGGAGATCCCCAAGCTAATGAGTGGGAAGATCCAGCGGAAGGTGCTTCGGCAGTGGGCGGAGCGAGATTTAAAGGCGATGGAGGGGGATGAGAAGGCAAGGCTGTAGACAGGACATAAACAGGTGCCGCTCAGCATATCTTATTCGAATCGTTGGACTCTCTGAGAAGCTGGTGCTGGATGGTGCCTGGACGCTGCCCTACATGAATTAGTTACACCGACACCCCGCTTCAATATTTTGATACCTTGCTCTCAGTCTCTTCATGGCGACTATGCAATTCTCTTTCAAGCTTCCAATACAATGCCAGAAAGCTCAATGAGATTAGGACACTCTGACCTCTCATCCTCTTCATGCCAACAACCCAAGCTTCTTCCTCGAAAATCCGACGAAAGGTCAGAATTCTCAATGAAAAAAGTAGTAGTCGCGTCGGCTGGAGATAGTACAACGTGGAAGTGGGTCAGTAAAAGCAGGCAATAGAGCTACAAAATAGGACTTACACTAGCGACACTGTGGCCTCAACTCTGAGCAAGCCTAGGGAGAGGAGGTAAGGACCAGAAATAGGAACTATCTTGAATGAGTCTGTAGACTCGTTTCAGAGACTAGCATCTAGTTATTGCAATGTGAAGGTGCATATCGACAGGAGTAGTCTGTTGAAGACGGTAAAAGCTGATGCACGCCCCTCTGGCACTGACATCTCTAGGCGTACTAATCTGTTGCTGGGCTAAGAGGACACCTACCGGCACAGCGTTTTGCTACTAAGCCGATGCCTCAGCTTTTTAGCTGCGAGACGAACGACACTTCGGATGGCGACGTTAGACGACTTGAGATTCGTGGTCAATGTTCTGAGAGTAGGTTTTGGAGACAGTAGTAGAGGAACACCAAGACTGAGGAAACAAGAGCACTACGAGATTGCGAGCTTCCGGGGGACCAACGGGGAATGTGGATTAAAGATATATGCAAAACAAGCAGGGTGGAGCTTGAGCGGAGATTCAACCACGGACAAGTGTCAAGGCTGTGTGCAGAGTTGGCAACATGTGTATACGATCGAGGCAAGAATGAGCTACTCGTGCTCACTACCAGCTTTACTCTTTCCACACCATCGCGACCTGACACCGCTCCTTTGCCACTCTCACCGTACCATCATGTAAACCAAGACCTCAATTAGAACACAAAATGTGCTTAATTCTATGACAAACGCTAATCGAGACCGTTTCGTAACGCCAGATCATACAATAGTACACCCTTCAATGCAACCAAAGTACTTTGTCCATTCCATCCGCATGTCTCGGGGATTGCCATGTCTCGGGGATTGCCTTATCCTATTGCCCCTCCCTACTACCCCACCCCGCACTCACCCACCAGTTCCAGACAAAAGTCTCAGGTGAGCTTCTGCTTGATGAAGAAGGCCCGCAAGTGCGAGAGCTGCCACGCGCAAGTGATACCGAGAACGGCAAGTTGGATCAGCGTCCAGCGTACGACACGACTGTTCGTAGATTCAGACTGATCGCGAAATTCGGCTTCGCGCTCCTGTTTGTCAATTAGCCACATAATCCACAAAACGCTCTCAGCCACCGCGGGAGAAACCTACCCTCTGGAATACCTGCTCCCGCCTAATATCCGCCATCCTCTTATTCAAATCACTAATCCTCTGCACAATGTCATCAATCTTCCCTTTATCCGTGCTCTCAATCTTGCTCGTCTCTCCAATCGCCATATCCAGCGTGAACTTCACCGTGCCATGCACGCCGCTGCCGCCCAGCCAACTCCCACCAGACTGCACATTCTGAGGCGTCACGCAGAGCCGGTGCTCGCCGCTGTCGGCAGCGGAGAAGGTAAAGCGGCCGCTCGCAGAGCCCCGTTGCGCGACGACGCGGTGGTTATTGTCGAAGGTTTCTTCCACGGTTATGAAGACGCCGGTGTCGGGTTTAGTGATGTAGTCTTTTGTGTTGTCGTCCCAGATTTTGGCGTCGTAGTGGCCTAGATGGGCAGGTTAGAACGAATTCCTATATGCGACATATGCTTCTATCTTGGAAGCAACAGGTGAACTGTGCTCGTACCGACTACCAGTGTGTCCTTGGGCAGCTCCTCGAAGAAGCACTTTTGTGTCGCACCGTCGATGAAGAAATGAAGCGCCTGCGCGGGCACCGCTAGCACGGCGGCGAGGAATAGAGTCGGTCTCCACATGCTGGCGATCCAGTTTCTCCCCGGGAATTGAGCGTGAGGCGGAGCTGGACGTGTCGGTGTTGATTGTCGATGTCGATGTCGAAACCGTGGCGCCAACTTAGCTTTCCCTAAGTGGTTAGCGAGGCACGTGCATTCCGCCGCCCTGCGCTGGTGCACCGGCCTCATGATGTTCATCTGCCACGCGAATCGGAGTCTGTCATGAGAAGAATTAATTCAGCACCGAATGTCAAGAGATTTGGTTTGTTGTGTTAACCAATAGAAGAAATTTATTGATACGATGAAGTTCAATGTGACGCTTATACCAAAACTCCAATCTGCTGCCCGGCAGATATCCATGTAGCCATACATCCCTAAAGTATCCAAACAACATTGCTAATATCTCAACCCTAGAGTCTTACATGAGCACCAATCTCCCCACCCTGAAACCATATCTGCTGCCGCCACTGTCCGACCCGAATCCCTACGTTTGCAAACGTGGTCAGCTTCAGTGTCCCTCCTAGCGCCTTCTTGATGGCCTCATATCCCAGACTATCAAAGCTCCACTCGACCGGGAGCCGCGGTGATGTAGAAAGGCCTGGCGGGACCTCAAAGGGGAGATCGGAGAGTATTTTTCCTGCTTGATGCCCTTCGTGGAGCGCAGTTGCGTTGAGGTGGGTAATGTACATCGTGGTAGTGCTGAAGGGGGAGGCGAGGATAAATTGTGCAGTAGAAGAGATGAGGTGCATGGTAGCTTCGCGGATGAAGTGGGGTCGCTTATGGTCGTCGTCGTCACCGCGGTCGGGGTCGTCATCGCCATCGTTCGGGTCCTTGGGACCAGAGAGGCTGGGTGCAGGGAGAGTGACGGGGAAGTAGGAAAGAAGATTTCCGAGCGCGGGTTGGGCAGGGACCGAGCCATTGTGGCATTGGAGGGTGAATGACGTGTTGTAACCTGACAAGTCAGCAGATGCAGCGATGAAGACTTGAATAGCCTACCAGAGATGTATTGGGAAAGGAGCTCCTTCCCTACCGCCTTTCCGTCTTCGCCGCTATTGGTGAAAGGATCCCAGACAACATGTACAAGGAGATTCGTGTTGTTCCCAGGATGCATAATTGTATCCTTAACCACACCTTGTCCAAGGACGGTGCCATTGACAAGGACATTGACGTTGAAATAGGGAATGGTAGCCGAGTAGTTTGTAGGATTGGTGAAATTCACGTTGAGTTGTAGAGTGAGAGATGTGGGTGAGGTACCGACAATCTGGAGATTGCCAATTTTGGGTGCTAAGGAACCGATGCCTTTGCCGCCTTTGCCGGTATCGATCGCTGAGGCAGACCGTTAGCAATTGCAATCGGGATGGCTCAATGGGTCACGAACTGGGTCACGAACGTTTGACCGGAACGACTCCTTTCGCGGGAATCCCTCGCACCGCAAAGTCGCCCATGGGTGTGTCCACCTTGACGCTGACGTTGGCTTTGACTTCCATCATGACGGCCTTGCTGCCGAAGATCAAGGCCTGTACGACCTCGCTGAAAAGGTCATCGTCGAGAATCTTGATTGGGGCTTTATCGATGTCGGACTGCACGAGGAGCGACGGTCCTTCATCATCGTGTGGTTCGACTCTGGTGGAGTTGGCGTGCTGCCATTTGGTGAGATCAAGTCTTCCAAGCTTCTTCTTCTTGTAGTAAATGATTGAATCAGCTTTGACACCGTCCACACCCACGGGAAAGTTCATTTCGTGCGGTAGGCCAATGTCGACCTTGACAGTAGCCGAAATCTTGGGTGATGCCTCCGGGCTACCAGGCTCGGCAAATGGCTCAGGAAGGTGGAAGTGAACATCAGCTAACGAGAAGTTCTTGATGAGATTGCCCATGTCACGTCCTGCGAAAGGGACAGGAATAGTGATATCTTGGAGTAGCTCTCCGGCCCACTTGGGTGTCTCTGGGTCGGGGAATGTACAGCAGTTGATGTAGATGGTGGCGTCCTGGCCTTGCATATAATCCCCCAGAAAGGCATCCAATGGCGATTTGGCAGAATCCGGACATACTTCGATAAGCGAGTCTGGCAGCTTCTCCACTCTGCCAGTGGCGTTGACCTCGAGGTCCGTCTTAGGCATGATGTCCAGCCTGGCGGACTCGGCAGTGCCCACCTTGATGTGCTTTTGCTTGCCTGAGATCGGGCAGCCATCAACAAGCACATCGACAGCGACTGGGGGCACGGTGAGCTGGACCGGAAAGTCATTAGTCACCATAACGGAAACATCAGCACCCATTCCTCGATATCCATCCTTGGCTTCTCTAATGTTCAGCCTTGTAATGTTGTACCGAGGGAGCGTAGGAAGGTTGTGTCCTGTAATCGAGAGTCTGTCAGCAAGCTTGCATCACTAACGCCACATCCCCAGCGCAGAACTTACCTTGAAATACTTCAGAATGCTCCAAGTTCTGCGACCCAAGTCGAATAAGCCCAGACTTCAGAGGGACGCTGGCTTTGCCTTTGATACGAATCTGATCCAAATTGCCCTTCATCCAGTCACTTGCGATGTTACGGATTCCTTCGAAAGACCCAGGTTCCACGTTGGCGAAGAATGAGACGTGTGTCGTGTGTCCGTTGCGAATGCTCACTTTAATACCTGGTATGCGGGCCGTCCCGATGCGAACGTTGCCATACTCGGGCAGATATACATCTACGTCTGTGGGTCCGGTCTCGGCTTCTCTTGCGATCCATGTTCCGAAGCGGCCGAGATTGCGCACGCTTTGCTTCTGGACCTTGGATGCGTCCATGGTAAAGTCTCCTTCTACTTGTACTTTCACGCCGTGGTCGGTCATCGAATCCAACGACAGCTTCGTCGGTTTGAAGTCCGCTGCTTGCATGGCATATTCTTCCACGGCCTCGCTCGCCAGGAACCCGACCAATATCAGTGCTACAGCAATGCATAACAAGGCCAGTGCCAGTATGCTAGGCCATCGCTTTTTCCAGAACGGCGTCTTGCCACTCGATGTCGAGCCGGGGTTTTGTGATCGCAACAACGATGCTGTCGCGGGTGTCTGCTCCTCATCTTCTTCATCGTCGCTTCCGTCTCGCCTCGCCAACAGCGGCGTAACTTCAGAAGTCCTACTGGAGCGGTGCGAGCGGGCTGATCGTGAGGAGCGGGTTGACTTCTGGGAAGCCGGGCGTTCGCTTGGCGTGCGGGTTGAGGCCCATGGGCCGTCGGGCGTCTCCATGGCGGTGGTTGTTCGAGATGACAATGCGCAGACTCCGTGTCTATGTCATGTGCATAGGATAAAAGGTCTAGAGGAACGGAGCGGTGGTGATAGAGTCTGCGCGCAAGCGGCGTCGTGTTGAGATGCTGATCCAGGCGTCATCACCAGCGGCTCATCAGGGCAGTGGCTGAGGGACATGCCAAGACACGCTAGACTGGGGTGATGATTGCGGATAGCGACCCCAGATTTTGTGACGCGTGAGCTGCACCGTGCGAAATTTCATCTACAGGGCGTGTGACTCCACTGGTGACATAGCGTCCCATATAAACCTCCAATTGCGCTTGTCAAGTGTCGGCCCATGTCTACGAGCAAGATGGCGGCCTTTCGTCCTACCTCGACAGCTCTTCGAAGCTTATCTCGCCCTCAATACCGCTGCTATTCATCCTCCCCTGCTGCACCACACACTTCGCCGTTCGCCCCGCGCCATTTCCTCTCGATAGCGGATCTGACTCCGGCCGAACTCACCACTCTCGTCCGTAATGCTCACCGACACAAGTCAGTCATCAAGCCTACCGGGGAGGTGCCGCACAGTTTGCGGGCATCGCTGGCTGGCCGGACCGTGGCCATGACCTTCAGCAAACTTAGCACGCGTACGAGGGTGTCCACCGAGGGCGCAGTGGCAGCATTAGGCGGCAGTCCGATGTTTTTGGGCAAGAATGACATTCAATTGGGTGTATGAGTGAGCTACCCTACAGTGAAGCTATGGCTTATCGAAAATAGGTGAACGAGTCGCTGTACGATACGTCCATCGTCATTTCCAGCATGACCGCTGCCATCGTCGCTCGAGTCGGACCTCACTCTGACGTAGCCGACCTCGCAAAGCACTCGTCCGTCCCCGTCATCAACGCCCTCTCCGACTTGTACCATCCGCTCCAGATCATTGCCGACTTCCTCACAATAGCTGAGGTGAATCTCTCTAGCTCGACCTCGTCGCTTGGCCTGGAAGGCTTGACCCTTGCCTGGATCGGAGATGCGAACAACGTGCTGTATGACCTGGCCATTGGCGCGGTGAAACTCGGTGTGAACATCTCTGTCGCGACTCCGAAAGGCTACGAGATCCCTCAGCAGATGCGCGATGTTATCGCACACGCTGCTAGCACTACCCCGAATGCCGGCAAATTGTTCGAGACAAACGTGCCGGAAGAGGCTATTAAGGGCGCAGACATTCTAGTCACGGATACTTGGGTGTCAATGGGCCAGGAAGAGGAGAAGGCGAAGAGGCTCAAGGCATTTGAGGGTTTCCAGATCACCTCTGAACTTGCTAAGCGAGGAGGCGCGAAAGAGAACTGGGCTTTCATGCACTGCCTCCCGCGCCACCCCGAAGAGGTCAACGACGAAGTCTTCTACGGACCCAGGTCTGTGGTATTTAGGGAAGCGGAGAATAGGCTGTGGGCTGCCATCTGTGAGTTCCTTTACATTGCCCTTCCCGTAGCAATCACTGACCTGTCTCAGCCGCTCTAGAAGCGTTCGTCGTGAACAAGGGTAAGATCTTGTAAAGAACTGAGCTCGAATACCATTGCAGTGAAGTATTTGGCCATTCAGGGTGCAGTAGGCATTAGGCACAAGCTCTTTTTTGGACGCGATAGTCACAAATCCTGCGATAACGCACGTGCACTCACTAAGAACGTAGTGTCGAAATTGTTAGAGAGGCTGCTTTGCGGTTATCGCTTCGCACAGAATTGTCGTCTAGCGCAAAAATGGCAATGTCTACTGAATCCATACATGGAATAATGGCTCCTAGTTGAATTATGTAAGCTCATTGTTCAAGGCAATATTAAGATTAGTACCAAGGTACGGCTTGGGCGTTCGCGCGTATCGCCGTTCTTAGCATACGCTTCACACCACGTCGCATTCGGCCTTCGGTACCAATGGAGAGCCGAATCGACTAAGATTGTTCAGCAACGTTTTCAGTCGGTTGCAAACCAGAAGTATAAATTCCTGCCTTCGCTCTTTGAGTCGCACTGTTCTCCTTATCCTATCTGTCAAGATTGAACACACTTTGCTACTACTCCGAAGCAAGCTCCATCGATCTCGGAACCATTCCGACCCTAACAAAGAGCACTTTGAGCAACCCACCATCACCACCCCAACTCCCTCTACCCACCCATTCAGACCCGCAAAGATGGTCGCCACCATAAACCTCGCGCATACCTCTAAAATCAACCCGTCGGGTGCAACTCCCATCCTAACCCGCGCGCAAATCTGGGCCGGCCTCCAACGCAAAATCCGGTTCGCACAGGAATTCGTGCCCGTTATCGAGAGCTGCGAGGTGCTCAAGGACGACTCGGGGGTTGTGGAGAGACTGGTCAAGTTTAAGAAGGGGCAGGGGCCGAGGGATGAGGCGAGGGAGGTCGTGAGGGGGTGGGAGGACTATTGGGTACGTGATGTTTGAACGTTCACTGTACGAAGGGGGAAGGGGTGAGCATTTATCGCTGACTATTATCTAGGTCGATTTTGAGCAGGACGATGGCACACATATCCGAAACATTATTTCTGACGGGGCGTCCGGGGGCGATGAGGACCTTCATATGACGTATATGTTTGAATTTCGACTTCCCAAGCTTGAGCCGAATAGCGAGGAAGCCGAGAAGGAGAAGACGCGTCTTAAGGCAGTACGTTCTATTTCTACTTGGCTCCATCCGGCATATAAAAAGCACTTCTTGCTTCTGTCCCCGCGTATACGTTGATAGACCTCACTAACATTGTGCAGATGTCGAAGAAGGCGGTGGAAAGTAGTATTGATGTGATTAGGGAGATGGTCAAGGATGGGCGCATCGAGGCGTGAACTCCGCGGTGAACATGGCGCCCACCAACGCCTGGGGCACAAGGCGTTCTGAAAGCAAGACTTCGAGGCCTCTAGCACAAGACGTTACGTTCTAAGACTCCTCTGGACCAACTTTGCAGATTGCGACTTGATACCCAACCTTGGGCTTTGCTGCTAAGTGACATCTCAAACATTCACACTCAATGTAGACCAAGAAGATTTCAAAACTGATGAGTCAATCAATGTCAACTTTTTGCAGCCAAGGACAGCCTTGCTGCTTTCAGACATACTCTCAAAATCATCAATACAGTCTAGCCACCAACGCCTTGCTCATGCATATTCGAACCATCATGCCGATAACTCTCAACTTCCCCAAGTCAGAACAGAACGTCCCTGCGCTTGATTGAAATACCCTTTGTGTGCTAACAAGATGTAGTATTGCTCTTGCTTGAGCTCGGTATTCAAAATCTTCCGTGGTGTAACTCAGTGGAGAGCCGACTAAGCGCCATTTGCGACACCACGGATAGAGAAGTCACCGCGCCCTGCAGCCGAACCGCGGATGTTGATCCCCTCAGTATCGTCGTCCCTGGTAATTCGACTTGCGAGCCCGCGTTTCCGTTCGGAGAAGTCGGTGTCGCGAACCGCGCTGTAATCGTCCCTGAGGCGACCAAATGAAGGTTCCTCATCGTCATCATCTCTGGTTATCCGACTCGCCAAAGATCGCCCCTGGGGAGCCACAGGTTCTCCATCTTTCGTCATGCGCGACAAAAGCGATCCTTTACGCAAAGTGGACGTCTCGTCGAAAGCATCGGACCTCCGGTGGTTGCCCATGGAAGACAAAGCGTCCGAGTATCGCGGAGATGTGTCTTTGGCCCAGTTCCCACCTCCGGTTGACGCGTGTCCATGGTCGGCAAAACCAGCCCGGTCGTGAGTCCAACGTTCACTGCTGGGTTGCCGTCGGCGCCGAGCATTGCGGCTTCGACTTCTGCTCCGGTAGCGTGTGCGCACGGAGGTGCCTTCTTCTGTGAAGCCATAGCGGCCATCGCCCTCATCACCGGAACCAGGAGAAGCGCTGCGACCGCGTAGACGTCCGAGGCGAGGTTCGCGTGAACTGTACATGTCAGTAGAGGTAGAGAGCAATAATGAACAATGTATTCACCTCCTAGAGCCCGGCCGATAAGAGTCTGTGTCGTGGGACAGCCGGCCATCGTTTGAGAGTCGGCCCTCATGTGAGGGTCGACCACCCCTATCGCGACGATCTCCGCGGTTGCCGTTCCGGCGGTTCCCTCGTCGGTCAGAATCGTAATCGTCCCGCATCGGCTCGTCTCCCGTCACGCTATGCGCCAGTCAGTATGTCTTCAGCAGCGTTGTAGAATCCAACCGTACCTTCGCCTCTTGCGCTCTCTAGATACTGGCGCCGGATCATCATAATCGAGGAAATCTCTTTGTGGCGGAGGGCGGCGCCGAGGCTCTCGTTCCCGTCCGCGATCTCCTCCGCGCACTTCTGGATTATGCCTATAGAAGTTGCTCCGGGTGGAGGCGCCTTTGGCTTTCTGGTCTCCTGCATTCGCCTGACGTAGAATGAGTACGGATTCCGGCTTCTTCGAATACGGCCGTGCCTTGCGACCAGTCTCGGGTGATATTGAGGCAGGGTCGCCAGCTCCGGGGTCGGTGAGCGCTTGGAGTGCTAGAGCGGCGTCTTGTGGGCTGTAGTATTGCAGGTTGACAGAATTGTCGTTGACCCAGCGGAGTTGCTTGACACGCGGCTCGAGGCAGTGCTCCATCGTATAGTACAAAGGATCGTTGGGATCGAAATCGCTGACGCCCTGCAAGTTCAGGTATTCGGGCCACTGCTCGACTGGACGCGCATCGAGGTTTTCATAGTAGGCAGCAGGCATGGCTGATTCATTGTCGCCGGCTCCAACGTCCTGGACGACGCATGTCAGTTGTCAAACTCGATCGGGCTCGTGGAGCGCATTGGGTCGGCGTACCTGGACGGGTTGCTGCACGGCGGCGTCCACGCTCGCGCTGGCGTCGTAGTCTACGTCCATATCGATGTCCATATTGGCGGTGGTGCAGCGACGAGGAACAGCAGTGGGCAGGACAAGGCGGGGTGGTGGTAAGAGGACGTCGGTCGCGACAATGTATGGTAGCACGCGGTCCAAGCTTCTTTGATGTTGCTAGAGCGTGATTGGTCACGTGTTTGACATGGGGTTTGGGTGAGCTTGAGAGCAGAGTTGTGGTATGGAAGGGACTCTCTCAATGTTCTCTAGATATATCTTGGGAGATGGTCAAAATTGTCTCGCGCACCGTTTGTTTAGCGATTAACTGAGTCGGTTTGATTTAGACAAATAGCTTCTTGCCAGCCGTTCATTGCTGGCAATCATACACGGTCAAACATGTCGCATGCAACATGCAGCTCTAAAGTGAATACTACTACCGTCAAGCCATCTAGATGCACCGGCCACCATCGACTTCCAGGTTCACGCCGGTGATGAATTTGGCCTCACTACTGGCAAGAAAGACGGCTGCCGAGGAGACGTCGTCCACCTCGCCTATCCGGCCCATCGGTACGTTGGCGATGAACTTCTGTCGATTCTCTGGGGTGTCTTCAACTCCAGTGAATTGCGAGACTAGAGAGTAAGGGTACAATTAGCAAGGTTCTCAAAACGTCTAATTACACACCAGGGGCGCTCACAAAGCCCAGTCGATGTTACGAGTGGACATATGGAAACCACTCGTATCTGATGCGGACCCAATTCGGCGGCAAGACCTTTTGTAGCCTACGAATGGTCAGCAACGGCATCAACTCCGATCGGACGAAGCATACGTTGGAAACGGCTCCCTTGCTTGCATTATACCAGACCAACCCCGGCCTGGGTCGCGTCGCGCCGACACTCGATATGTTGATAATCACACCCCCTTCTTTCCGATCAATGGCTTGCTGAGTCCAGGCATTGCACCCCAAGTAGACACCCTTTACATTGACGTCAAAGGTCTTCTGGAACTCTTCCTCTGTCACGTCAACCGTTGGTTTGTTCTTGTAGCTCGTTCCAGCGTTGTTCACTAAGATGTCGCACCTGCCGAATTTCTGGACTGCAGTATCGATGGTAGCTTTCCAGTCGGCAGATTTGGTAACATCCATCTTGTGAAAGATCATCGCTGATGGGTTGGCTTGAACCGTTGCATCGCCACCGGTCTGATTGACATCGCAAACAAGAACTTTGGCGCCTTCGGAAGCAAACGCTTGTGATATGCCAGCACCAAAACCTGACCCTGCGCCTGCTTCGATGTCAGAACTGTGGAGCTGATGCCGAGACGTCTTAGTTACCCGTCACCACAGCGACCTTGCCATCTAAGCGACCCATGCTGCTAATGGAGTACTGGAGTAGGACTGTATACGGTTGAGTGCGAGTTTCAAGGAGACAAGGAAGAGACTAGGGGCGAGATGAAGAAGCTATGTGAACGTCTTAGCCGTTACATGGTTAATGAAAGTCTGACTTCCCCACTGTTCCGTGACTGGTGCCCACATTCGGAGTGCCTCGCGTGGCCTCTCTTTTGACCGAGGACAGCCGCAGCTGCCTATGTGCAGTGCGGAGTAAAGAGGGGAAACTACTGACGTCTTTCGGAGAAGACGGCGGGTCCGCCAAGGCGAACAACAAGACATAGCTCCCGAAGACGTCTCTGCTCTTCGGATAACCGCTTTAGGGTCGCGCAAATTGGCGCATCGACGAATGACAACGGCCGCTCGGATGTGGTCAAGGTGGGGTCATGGTCCGTCGTAGTGGACCCTGAAAGCTTCAAGAAAGCCGTCGTGGCCTTGTCGCACCGTCGGATGAGCACTTAATTCTTGTTCCGCATCAAACTTTGTCAAGCACCCTCCAATCTATCATACCATAGGTATCTGAGATCCTCAAAATGGGGTCAGCGCAGAAGTACGAGCTGCCGTTCAAGGTGGGTCCTTGCCCCTGGCGATTCAGAGCAGGCGTTGACGGGAGATAGCTCAACAATCCCGACCTGCTGCACAATTTGTCCTTCATCGGTGGGGAATGGAAGAAATCAAAATCTGGAAAGACCTTTGAAGTAGTTGGTGAGTTACACGGCATTTTCTACACTCAGCTTGGTGGTACAGGATGCGTTGTAAGAAGTAGAGACTGGGGGCTTTTGTATAGTATAGAACAGTACGTGCTGAGGCCCTTCCGCACGAACTTTGCGGACAGCGTTTTGTCGGCTACAACTTATTACACCCCAGTGCAGCTGCTCATGAAGTCTAGATCCTGGCACCGGCAAGGCGTGGATAGATTGTCCTACGAATGATGCGTCAGACGTCGACGAAGCCGTTAAGAGCTCGCACGAATGTTTCGAAGGCTACAAGAAGATCAGTCCCCGAGCAAGAGCCCAAATGCTCTTCAAGTGGGATTCATTGATTCGAGAGAACAAGGAAGACATTGCGACCATTCTAGTATACGAGACCGGAAAGCCACGCTCCGAGGCCAATGGAGAGATCGACTATTCGACCGGCTTCACGTGGTGGTTTGCCGGCGAGGCGGAGCGTATCCAAGGGACTGTGTTCACACCGGCTCTACCTGATCGAAGGGTGTTCACAATCAAGCAGCCATTGGGAGTCGCAGTCGCTCTCGTTCCGTGGAACTTTCCGATTGCAATGATACTGAGGAAGGCCGGTGCAGCTCTAGCCGCTGGCTGCACTATGATCGTGAAGCCAAGTCCGGAGACTCCTATTACAGTCCTCGCACTGGCCTACCTGGCAGACAAGGCAGGTTTTCCAAAGGGTGCACTCAACGTCTTGACGACCGATCTGGACAAGACGCCTGAGATGAGCGAGGCACTTTGCCGACACGACCTCGTGAAGAAGGTATCCTTCACTGGGTCGACAAGAGTTGGGAAGCTCATTGCAAAGATCTGTTCCGAAAACCTAAAGAAAGTCACGCTTGAGCTGGGAGGGAATTGTCCTGTGCTCATATTCGACGACGCAAACATCGACCAAGCGATGGGCCAAATCTTTGCGCTGAAATATCGCCACGCTGGGCAGGCATGCATTACGGCGAATCGCATCTACGTCCAATCCGGTATCTTCGACAAGTTCCTCGAGCAATGGAAGGCTGAGAGCAAGAAGATTGTGGTCGGACATGGATCGGACAAGAGCACCACGATGGGTCCGGTGACGACACCGCGCGGGGTTGAAAAAGCGCTCGAACTCGTCAACGATGCGAAGTCAAAGGGTGCTACTATTCACATGGGAGGCAACAAAATCTCCAAAGATGGCGGCTACTTCTTCGAGCCCACTGTAATCACAGGTATTACTCCTGACATGGACATTGCCAACGAAGAGATCTTTGCGCCGGTTTGCACGTTCATCAAGTTCGACACAGAGGATGAGGTAGTGAAGAAGGCCAACGACACCAGCATGGGTTTGGCTTCGTACTGTTTCACCAAGAACGTTGACCGTACGTGGCGGCTCTTCGAGAATCTTGAAGCTGGAATGATCGGGCTCAACACTGGTAAGTTCCCTTCAGAATGAAGTCTTGGAGCGTGACTGACATTTTAATAGGAAACTCGTCCGCTGCAGAGTCTCCTTTCGGTGGTATCAAACAGTCTGGTTACGGAAAAGAGTCGGGGAAAGATGTCGCGGTGGCTGAATATCTGATAACAAAGACGGGCACCTTTACGCTGGAAAGCCAGTCATGAGTGGTTTGGCACAACAGTCTAGCAGAAATGATAAGTCTCATTTAGGGTAGTTGTAGGCGTACCTACGGCAACAGAGTCAGATCCTGCTTCGGCTGATTTCTTTCCCACGTCCACTCTGCTCTTCATTCGCTTCTACGGCACAGCAAGCAAATGTACATACCAATGTCTAAGCGATGAGAGCTGTCCTGCTTCCCTCCCCAGCATGTTTGCACTTACGCGGTAGCGCGTCACCTAGCAACTGCCCTCTTCGTCTCACCCTGCCTCCCTCCCGCTCTTGCCTCCCCTCTCACTCGCACTTTCCCCACTTCATACCCTCACATCGCAGCAGCTCCAGCAGGCAGTCCAAAACTAGATGGCAAGGGCGCTCCAAACTTGCAATGCGGATGCACATACTGACGAACCCAGACAATGATGCCGGGTCGCAAGGAGACCTAGTTTCGCTAGTCCTCGATCAAGAAGTTGTGATCGCCTCGAACTCGGACCTCGTGATTACGCTTTTGAGTCCGGTGGAAAACTCTTCGCGCAATGTCACCGAGGTCCTCGTTTCTTGCGCTGTCTGTATGCAGAGTAGGTACACACAAGGAGTTCGCTGCAATCACTTGCTGACCATCTCCGCTGTAGGCAAGTACCTTAATTCCCTGATCACGACGTCCGAGGATCAAACGGAGATCACCTTGGGCGGCGAACTAAAGCGCGAAGGCGCCAACAAGTTTGGTCAAGAAGAGGGTATCGACAAGGACGGCGCCCTCGTCTGGCTGGCTCACCTCCATGAGCTTTCAGAGCAGCAGATGGCCGGGCTTGGCCTTCACGAGATATCGATCACAGGCATCTGGGAAGCGATCCTGTCCTGGATGTACAAAGAGAAGCAAGCGGATTTGAAGGCACTCAAGCCTTGGTTCGAGAAGTGGTACGACACCACCGGTGTTTGTCCCCATGATATCGACTCGGCTAGGCTTCTGGCTCTCCCATGCCAGCTGTTCGACCACGCTGAGGGCTACGCGCGCGTCACAAAGTTCTTGGCCTACAATAGCATCGGTCATGTCAAGGAGCGCCAGCCGAAGGGATTCAGGGCCAAGTCCTTGCACCTCGCTCCAGCCGAGTTCGTCGGTGAGTATTCGGAATATGACCCCATCTCATTCTTATCAACGGCGTAGCTGTTTCACCTTCATAAGCTGTTCGCTAACTACCCGATAGGTCCTGTCAACCACGCGCGTGGCGGTCTGAAGACCACTCTTCACAAGAATCTCTGGAAGAAGGCTGGAAAGATCCTCCGCTTTGGTAAGCGAAGTCGCTATTGCTTAGTTAAAGAGCGTTCATTAACCCTGCTTTGCCACATAGACACGGGGAGGTGTGATTGTTGGGATGCGACTATCGGACAGTATCTAGCGGCACTCGTGAAGATCGGTACGTTTCCGGTGGACGATGTGATACCCCGGGCGAGCTACAAAGAGATCCTTGATCGCCTCAAGCAGTTCGAATTTGAGTGGACCCCGCGCTGCAACCGATGCCGCGCCATTGACTGGGTAGCCTTTCGCCCGCCACGACACTCCATTGAAAGTGGTAGTTGACGATTTGCAGGTATATCAAGTGCGCATGGCGGCCCAAGCTACCGAGTCTTATTTTGATGGATTGTGCTTGGACTGCATGAACCGTTCGAAGCAGCCGAAGGGCCAAGATCTTAATGCTGAGTATTGGAAGCACAATGAGAGCAAGGGAGGCCGTTGAGACACAAATTGTAGGATTACACATAACCAGTCGACCTGGTATGTTTCCTGGCTCGGACGAGACGATACGCGCCAGAAGCTTCTCAAGGGCACTGCTGGCTATCGTCCGGACGAGGACGAGTGAAGAGCCATGGAAAACGCAACGCCTGTCGCAAGTATGCGGTCACAACCGTGTTGAGAGGGAAAGCTACTGTCGGGATTGAGAGGGCGATCGCATTAGTGGTCGGTTTGTGCTGAGTCCAAATACTTCGGATGCTGTCGGCGAAGAGGAAGACGCTGGCGGAGGCCTGTACTTGCTGTAAACCTTTTTCAACAAGTGGTTGACAGATGGTCATGTAGACGACACCCATGTTGGGACTGAATATAAACTTTCCCCCCCTCCGGACAAGAATCTGGCTGTAAATCGACTTGAGACCATCCGATGTCAGGTGCCTAAGCCGGGTGTCCTGAATGAATTATCATGTGAAATACTGTGGCATGTGCGACACAGTCGAAGAAGATCAAAAACGACTCTAAGGTATGCCAGAAAGTCGTCACGGTCAGATCTCCCGTAATCGCTATCAACAATGTGAACGAAAGGTTTCACGTGGGGTGGCGACGTGGGACGCCCCGCTAGCGTGGCTTCCAAGAAATCTAGCCTCAAACGGACCCTATTTTTATCGGCTTACTCCCGCCATCTTCAATTTCCCACGCAAACAATCTTCGACCGGCTTTTGACATCGCGGATTTTCGCACCATAGGGAAGCACACCCCGACTTTTGAGCTGCTACACGTTTCCCCGACAAGATGGCGCGCGGCAACCAGCGCGACAAAGCCCGCGAGAAGAACATGAAGAAACTCGCGGACCAGAAGGGCGGCAACGGCGTACGTCTTCCCGGCTCAACGACGGGCATACGGTGGCTCGAATGAGTGAGGTATATTGCGGGTTCGATAAGGCTAACGCATCGCAGCTCACTGGCAGCCAGCTATCGAAGGCCAAGGAAGACGCCGCGGCTATCATGCGTGCCAAACAGGCTGCCGGTAAGTTGGAATCCATTCTCTTCGACCGCGGCTGCATGCTATATCACAGTTGCGAACGGCATGAACCCGGATCGTGGGTGCTGATGCGTGGGCTGACACACGGGTAGCCGAAGCGAAGAAAGCCGCCGAAGCGGGCAAGAAGTAGGCGACACGTGCGGAGCGCTTCAAGGCGGCCGGATGTCTTTTTCAGACGGATCCGAGATTTCGCCCTGTCGATTTCGGAGACTGAGAGTATGGAGGAGGGTTGATGCATTGCGGCGGTTTGATGAGCGACGAACTTTCGTAGCTTCGCTTGGATCGGACGGGGAAGCTGAGGTCGTGCTTCGGATTTGGGTACCTTTCGTTCTCACGAATACAACGATTATGGATTAACATGCTGTGATGGTCTGGATTACACCTTCCAATGCAACTTCGCTATTCTTTCGTTCGATCACACCAGACCAGATACATACAGGAGAGCGTGCGCGCAGATGTAATTGAAGTATTCATCTCTCGGAGAGCTTCATTCAAATATCTATGCTCAAGTTTTACAAAAGTGCACCACCCCACACGCGCGCGAACCGTCCGCAGGGTGCAATGGATTATACGGTATAATGCGTAACGCCCTTCCCATGGAGGCCCGATCGCGACAAGAAATAACAAGCAAAAATTGGTATAAGAGGTTTTGACCCAGAAGCCATCAAGACCCATCGTTAAGAACAAAACTTCCCCTATTCCCACTCCACACCCACCGACCGCTATTATTATCTCTTCTCTAATTGGTCTCCGTACCAAGTCGTGCATGCGGAATCTATGCGATCTGGCCAGGGAAGCCACCGAAGTTGGAGATGGCGGCGTTGGCAGGGAAGTCGTTCACGCCGCAGAGGCAGTGGCATGAGCAGACTTGGCCGTTGCCGTCGGTGCCTTGGCCGGGGACGACGGATGCGAGAGCGCCGGCGGCGCCAGTAGCAGTGCCAACAGCGCCAGTAGCAGTGGCAGCAGCGCCAGTGCCGGTGGCAATGGCATGAGCACCACCGGTACCTGCAGCGGCTTGGACGGTGACGGTGCTAGGTGCGGCGGCGGCGGCTGCGTCGACCTTCTGGATAGCGGCCAGTTCGTCGGTGCCGTTCTGGCTGATGGCGAGGTTCTTGAATTGAGCCATAGTCTTGTCGCCCTCGAACTTTGCGTTGATGGAGAAGACCATGCCTACGCCGCAGTGGATACCGTTTTGCTGTTTGCAATAGAACCCTGGATATACGGTTAGTTGCTTACTTTGTGTGTGGTGCGCTGAGGGATGATCTTACAAAGCGCATCGGCGGTATCAACGGTCATGTTCCAGGTGACACCGGGCTTGCCTTCCGCGTTGGGCATGAAGCCCGAGTCCATACCTCCAGCCATCTTCTTGCAAGGCTCGGCGAATGTTGATTGCGTCACGGTGTGGTTCTTCTGGAAGAACTCGAATAGGACCACGTCGCCGACGTTTGCGGTGATCGCTTCGGGCGTGTAACCAAGGTTTGGTGCCATTCCGGTCTCGACGGGCTTCAATCCTCCAACGCGGACCTGGAGAGCGTTAGAATTGGTTGTGAAAGATGAGCTCGGAAAACTTACGGTGTGTGTCATGGGACCACTGGAGGCTTGAGGCGCAAGGCTCATGACGTGCATATCAGCAGCGACGAGGCCGGCTACAAATGGTAGTGCTTGAATGAACTTCATTATGACTAGGTTGTGATGTTTGTAATGGGTGGTAAAGAATGAAAGCCTGCGCTGCAAGCAATTACTATGGAGGATGGGAGAGAAGAATAAAGATTCAAAAAGGGCGATGAGGGCCGGCTCAGTAAGATGCGATGGAAAACCAGAAGGAAAGAGAGTGAAATTGGTTTGGCACGGAACCGACACAGTTAAGGGAGGATGAGGAGTAAAAAAGAGGGACGGAGCCAGGCACATGTACTGTTTAAATCGGCGCATGAAATTGGGAGTCTGGAAGGGCGAAACATTTGAGCCCCTCGGCTTGGCGGACTCCCGAGAACTAAGGACGCCATCTGCAACAATGGAGTGATTTTACTGAGGCAGAGGGGTATGGCCGGCGTGGCGTTGGGGTTTGACGCCTGGAGTGTAGGAGGTCCGTCCGAGGTTGTGTCGTGAGTGTCGCAGATCTGTCTCGCTTCCAGCCCCGCGAGCCCAAAACGGGTGTGACATGCGTTTTCACGCGCACGCTACAGCGCGTGCCGACAGGGGTCGCCTGAACGGGGAGACTGCGAAAACCGTGCATTGCATAACGAATTGAGGCGGGACGAATTTCGCAGCCTGAGTATCCGGTGTGGTGAGGCACCAACTGTTCGCAGTCAGCAGGGGGCCCAGCAAGCGACAATAAACCAACCTCTCATTGGGCCGGACAACTACTTTTGCGGTTCGGATGCGGTCTGGTTGCGCGTGGGACTATCAAACGGCCTCCCTCCGCCAGCCTCCCTTCGATCTTACATCACTTCTTATCTCCAGGTGCAGCGTCCTTTGCCGCGGTCTGCTGCTGTCCCGTGCACAAACCCGTGTAGTATCCGGCATAGTACCAGGACATCATCAGGTTCTTCATATTCTCGTCCTGTACTGTGACGGAGAGTCAGAGGATGTTTCAAGCCAAGAATACCGTTCTTGGGACGTGATCGGGAGTGCATCCGGCCGGAGACTTACCTGTTCCAAGCAAGGCCTGTGGCATCGAGGCGGCAAGAGAACTATCATGCACAGTAGCTGTTTCCGAGCCTCTTGTGTATGCCCGGTGGCCGGAAGCTGCGTGTTCCTGCGTATTCTGGGTGAGTGGTTGCGCGGCACTAAAGCGGATCGCCGCCAACATGTCAAACACCTAAACATACCTCTGCCGGAGCGTCCCTTTCGCGATCTCTGCTGTCACCATTGGCTTGCGGCTGTGGTACCTCGGCCTCGTGGTCTGCGTGATCGTTTCGATCTGCGGTTTCTTCCACTTCCACCAGGTCTCCATGCTCGCTGCCGCTGTTAGAGGCAGCCACAAGAGAAGGGAGACGAACGTACCCTCGCAGCTGTCTCAATTCTGCTTCGCTCAGCACATCTTCCAGACGCTTGCCCGATTGCTGGATGCTGTGGTATTTCTGCGCCGCCAATATGAGCATCGTAAGCAACAAGACATGGGAGACGGTGGTTTACCTGGTACTCCGCGACAGCTTCGTCCCAGGAGTTGACCAAGGCCGAATCGTCCCAGGCACCTCTGTCATCCAAGTTGATACCCGGCATGGTTTTGGCACCAGTGAGTGAAGGTGGTTGGGAAAAGTACGTGCCGGGACCGCGCCACAAGCGTTCAAAGCTGGTTTGACG
>Ga0247803_1000376_pt1 | contig 24764 bp, 24 predicted proteins | sample UWRJL014104B1_FD_180928 | JGI IMG/M metagenome (GOLD analysis project Ga0247803, IMG submission 180928) | Plant litter microbial communities from Arlington Agricultural Research Station in Wisconsin, United States - UWRJ-L014-104B-1 | ecosystem: Environmental > Terrestrial > Plant litter >...
TCGAGCCCGGCGAAGGGGCCGCTGAAGGTGCTGTCGGTGCTCACGAGGTGACCAGTCCGCTCGTCTGGCGCGCGGCATCCTGGGCACGCAGGGTGGGCAGCACGGCCTCACCGAACGCGGGCAGGTCGGCGTGGTAGTCGGGGAAGATCAGCATCAGGCCGTCGAGTTCGGCGCCCTCGACGACGGTGTTGATGTGGCTGAGCACGGTGTCGGCCGAGCCGACCACGTAGGGGGTCTGGAAGGCGTCCTGGCCGGTGGCGGACTGGGTCCAGGAGGTGGCCCGGTCCCGCGGCATGCCCCAGGAGACCCGCATGTTGGCCAGCGCCTCGAGGTCGAGGCCGGCGCCGATTACGTCGACGCGTTTCTGGGCCTCGGCATCCGTGTCGCCCATGACGACGGTGAGCATGGCGTAGGTTTTCACCTCGCGGCCGAGCGCGGCGGCCTGGTCGTGCACGTCGCGGGAGGAGTCGCGCAGCTCCTCCATGGTGTCGCCGGAGAGGAACGCGCCGTCGCAGAGTTCGGCCTGGAACTTGCGTCCCCGCGGCGACCGGCCGGCGCTGATGAGGGTGGGCTGCACCCGCGGGTGCGGGCGGGACTGGCAGTCGTCGAGGCTGAAGAATTCGCTCTGCATGGTCACCGAGTCCTCGGTCCAGAGCCGGGTGACGGCGCGGGTCCAGTCCTCGACCATCTGGTAGCGGGCCTCCTTGGACATGGTGGCGTCCCACAGGCCCATCTGCTCGAACTCGTCGGCGTAGGAGCCGTTGACGATGTTCATGCCGGCCCGGCCGTTGCTGATCTGGTCGAGGGTGACGAACATCTTGGCGGCGATGGCGGGGCTGTGGATGTTGGCGTGCACGGTGGCCCAGATCTTCACCTTTTCGGTGGCTTCGGCCAGGCCCGCCATCATGGTCATCGACTCGAGGGTGTTGCCCCAGTGGTCGGTCGAGCCGCCGAAGCCGCGCCACTTGGCCATCGACATCACGAAGTCGAGGCCGGCCTGCTCGGCGAGCACCGCGGTGGTCTTGTTGTACTCGTAGCTGCCGTCGGGATGCGGCGCGGTGGTGGACACCAACCAGCCGCCGTTGCCGATCGGGAGGAAAACGCCGTACTCGCGTGCTGACATGGGGAGACTCTTTCTGCTGGTGAGGCTGCGACGGAGACGGCGGTGGCCGAGACGGACGTGAAGCGGGAGGGGAGGCTGACGCCGGGGTGTGGCTGCCAGGCGGCCGGTGAGTTGCGGACATCCGGCCTTCGTGGGGCGAACGAAGGGGGGATGTCCGCAACTGAAGTGCCGCTGGGTTACGGGGCCGGCCAGATCAGGGTGGTGCCGTCGTAGATCGCCTCGACGAAGCTGTTGTCGAAGTACGCGGTGGGGTCCGCGGGGGCTTCGGCGATCTGGGCGCTGTCCACGAGGAACGTCGACTCGGCGGTGACGTTGTCGAAGTCGATCAGGCCGATCGGGGCATCCGCCGGCTGGTTGTCGGTGACGATGTCGTACTCGGTGGTCCAGACCTTGAGGTTGTGCGCGGCGTCGTAGCCCTCGCCGGAGAGGTCGGAGGCGAAGGCGACGCACTCCTCGCCGTTCTCGCCGCAGTAGTCGAAGGCGTGCTGGCTGGCGCGGAGGAAGTCCTCGACGGCGGTGGCGTTGTCGGCGGCGAACTCGTTGTTCACGGCCAAGCTGCCCAGCGACCCGGCGACGCCGAAGTCGTACGGGCGCCACACGGTGACGTCCTCACCGGCGGCTTCGAGCAGGTTGGGCTCGTTGGAGATGAAGCCGGTGAGCGAGTCGACCTGGCCGCGCGGCAGGATGGTGGGGTCGTAGCCCACGACGACCTGCTGGATGCTGGACAGGTCGGCGCCGGCGTTGGTGAGCATGGCGCCGACGGCGGGCGGCAGGTTGCCCTTCTGGCCCAGGATGGTGCCGTCCAGCTCGCTGAGGTCGGTCACGTCGGTGCCGGTCATCAGGATCTCCAGGCCCACGTTGGAGTAGGTGGCGATGCCGGTGACGTCGATGCCGTTGTCCTGGGCGGTGATGAGGTTCTGCTCGTCGACGCTGGTGATGGTGACCTGGCCGGAGGCGAGCAGCTGGGCGTTCTGGCTGGTGTCGCCGGTGCCGGGCTGGATGTCGACGTCGAGGCAGAGGGCGTCGAAGTAGCCCAGCTCGTCGGCGGCGATGATGTTGAGGATCGACACCGACGCCTGGTACTGGTACCCGGTGAGGAAGTTGATCGTGCCGGCGGCCTCGTTGAGCGCGCAACGCTCGTCGGAGATGGCGCTGCCGGCTGCGGCGGTGTCGGTGGCGGGGGTGTCGTCGGCGGCGGGGCTGCAGGCGGTGAGCCCGAGGGTGAGGGCGGCGATGGCAACGGCGGCCAGCGCGTGGACGGGGCGGGTGGGCATAGCGGTCTCCTGGTGCGGTGGGGGGATGGGGAGGGGGCGGAGCGAGGTTAGTTTTTGGCGCCCTGCCGGGACTCGTGCCAGTGCAGCACGCGGTCCTCGATGGCGGTGATGATGAGCAGCAGTAGCGAGCCCATGATCGCCAGGCAGAAGATGGCGGCGTAGACCACGGCGAGGCGGTTGTTCGACGAGGCCACGCTGATCACGGTGCCCAGGCCTTCGGCGGCGCCGGGGGCGGACAGCTCCGCGACCACGGCACCGATGATCGAGAGCGGGAACACCACGCGGAGGGCGGTGAAGAGGTAGGGCAGGGCGCTGGGCATCCGCACGTGCCAGAGCAATTCGAGGCGGGAGGCGTGCAGGGTGGTGAAGACCTGAAGCACCGCCGGCGACACCGAGCGGAGACCGGTGGCGACGTTGATGAGGATGGGGAAGAAGCAGATCAGCGCCGTGACGATGAGCTTGGGCTCGGGGCCGAAGCCGAACGCCACGACCAGCGCCGGGGCGATCGCCACGAGCGGGGTGACGCTGAGGACCACGGCGATGGGCATGATGGCCCGGCGGGCGATGGGCAGCTCGGAGACCAGAACGGCGAGGATGAACGAGGCGACGAACCCGATCGCCAGGCCCACGAGGGCCACGGCCAGGGTGGCCCAGGCGTTGGACAGATAGAAGCCGGGGTTGGCGGCCAGTGCCTCGCCGACCGACGCGAGCGGCGGCAGCAGGTAGGGGCTGTCGCGGGCGGTGACGCTCCAGAGGATGCCGAGGCCCACCAGCAGCACCGCCAGCGGCAGCCAGTAGGCGGGGCGGAGGAAACCGAGCCGCTTGGGCAGCCCCGACTTGGTGGCCGGCTGCGGTGCGGGTGCGGTCACGGGAGGCTCCTGGACGGTGACGGGCTCGGGGGTGATGACGCTCACTTCACGGCTCCTGCCGGGGTCGGGATGCTGGTGGACCCGGTGATCGGGTTCTCCTGCCAGGCGGTTTGCAGGTGGTCGCGGATGACGTCTTCGAAGTGATGGAACTCGGCGGTCTTGAGCATCGCCTGGCTGCGCGGGCGGGGCAAGGTGATGTCCACGGATGCCGTGATCCGGCCCGGCCGGGCCGACATCACGAGCACCTTGTCGGAGAGTCGCACGGCCTCGGAGACCGAATGGGTGACGAAGACCACCGTGGTCTTGTTCTCGTCCCAGATGTCGAGCAACTGTTCCTGGATCGACTCGCGGGTGAACTCGTCGAGGGCGGAGAACGGTTCGTCCATCAGGAGCACGTCGGGCTGCACGCCGAACGCCCTAACGATGGCGGTGCGCTGCTGCATGCCGCCGCTGAGCTGGGCAGGCAACTTGTGCACGGCATCCGTCAGCCCGGCCTTGCCCAGGAGGTCGAGCATGTCGGGGGCGGGGCGTTCGAGGTGGCCGTGGATGCGGCGGCGCAGCTTGTCGGCGCGACGGTTGACCTTGGCGGGCATGCTCACGTTGCCGAGCACGTCCTTCCACGGCAGCAGGGCGGGCGCCTGCGGAACCAGGCCGATCATCTTCGCGGCGCAGGCCCGCTCGGGGGTGACCCCGAAGACCTCGGCGGTGCCCGCGTCGGCGGTTTCGAGGCCGGCGATCAGGCGCAGCAGGGTGGACTTGCCGCAGCCGGACGGGCCGATGATGCTGACGAACTGGCCGCGTTTGATGTCGACGTCCACGTTGTGCAGCGCCACGTGCTGACCGTTGCCGGAGCCGTAGATCTTGACTGCGCCGCGGATCGAGATCGAGTCGGCGGTGCTGCTGGGTGCGGGGGCGGTGAGGGTCATGGGGTCAGACCAGCTTCCTGAACTCGCGGTTCTGATAGACGAGCGGGGGGAGCTCGGAGCGGATGACCTCGTCGACGTGCACGATGATCATGAGGTGGTCGCCGACGGTCCAGCGTTCGTGCACCTGGCCGAGGATGGCGGCCTGGGCGCCGGTGACGACGGGCACGCGGTCGTAGTCGCCGTGCAGGGTGACGGCGGAGAACTTGTCGATGCCCTTGGTGGCGAAGTGCCGGGCCACATCGCCCTGGTCGGTGGCGAGGATGTTGATGGCCACGTGGTCGGTGCGGGCGAACGCCGGGTAGCTCTCGGCGGTCTCGGCCAAGAACACGGCCACCAGCGGCGGGCTCACCGAGACACTGGTGAAGCTGTTGGCGGTGAAGCCGTAGGCGACGCCGGTCACGTTGGTGGTGACCAGGGTGACCGAGGTGGCCATGCCGGCCAGGGCCCGGCGGAGTTCGGCGGGGTCGAACGGCGCGGTGGCGGGCGCCGGGGGATCCGTTGCGGTGGGTCGGGGATCGGTTTGCTGCACGCTGGCCTCCAAGGCACATTCGAGAGTTCGAGAGGAGGAGAGCGAGCGGGTGAAGTGATCAGCCGACTGAATCAGTCAGGTGGCAAATGGCCCGCGGAGGTCCGTTGGCTTTTACGATAAGCGGCGCAGATTTCGCGAAAGTCCGCATGCTGTTTCGCGCAGGTAAACTCCCGGCCGGCGTCGCGTGCATCCCGTGGGCGGGTCGCCCCCATCCCGCTGGCGGGTCGTGCCCATCCCGCTGGTCGAGCTTGTCGAGACCCCGTGACGTGCCCACGCCACTCATTTGCGGACTTCCCGCCTTCGTCGCCGAAACGAAGGCGGGAAGTCCGCAATTCAGTTCGCGCCGGGCTCCGTGAGCAGCCCCACGAGCACATCCAGCGCCCGGCCGAGCTCCAGATCGGTCGGCGAGCCGTAGCCGAGCACCAGGCCGTGCTGCCCGCGGCCCCGAACCGCGTAGTCGGCCAGCGACGCGACCCGCACCCCGCGCGCGGCGGCCTGCGTGACGAGAGCGGATGCATCCGCCCCCGTTTGCACCACCACGTGCAGCCCGCCGTCGAGGCCGGCCAGGCGCACGCCGGGCAGCGCGCCCAGCTTGCTGATCACCAGGGCGCGGCGGTGCGCGTACTCGCGGCGCACCCGGGTGACGTTGCGGGCCAGGCCGCCGCTCTCGAGGTAGTGCGCGAGGGCCGCCTGCTGCACGCCGGAGACCGACGGGCCGAGGTCGTCGCGCACGTCGCGCAGGGCCGCGCCGAGGTCGCCGGTGGCGACGATGTAGCCGCAGCGGATCCACGGAGTGACGGTCTTGGAGAAGCTGCCGACCAGCGCCACGCGGCCCGACGTGTCGAGAGTGGCCACGGCGGGCAGTGGCATGGCGTCGAAGCGGAACTCGCTGTCATAGTCGTCCTCGATGACCACGGCGTCCGTCGCGCGCGCCCAGTCGAGCAGGTCGAGCCGGCTCTGCACCGAGAGGCTGCTGCCCAGCGGATACTGGTGGCTCGGGGTGACGAGCACGGCATGCGGCGCCGGTGCCAGTGCGGCGAGCTCCGTGAGGTCGATGCCGTTCTGGTCGGTGTGCACCGGCAGTAGGAGCGCGCCCACCCTGTGCAGCACCCGCCGCGCGGTGGGGTAGCCGGGGTCTTCCACGGCAATGCGGGGTGCCTGGGTGACGGCCGTCATGCCGTCCGCTTCGCCGTCCGCTCCGCCGTCCGACCCGCCGGACAGGGCCGCGAGGGCGAGCCCGATACCCGCCAGCGCGTCGCTGGTGCCGGCGGTGACGATCACGTCCTCGGGGCGGCAGGCCAGTCCGCGCGCTCGCCGCACGTGTTCGGCGATGGCGGTGCGCAGCTCGAGCGTGCCGCTCGAGGGCGGTGAGTCGCTGCGTCCGGAGGCGGCGACGGCGGCCCGCCAGGCCGCGGTCCAGGCCGGGTCGACGAGGGTTCGGGTCGACGGATGCCCCGGCGCCAGGTCGATCAGCGGCGGGGGAGTGAGGTCGAGAGAGGACTTGGCTTCCACCTCCTGAGTGCGGGTCGCGGCCCGGGCCGCAGTTGCGGCGACGGCATCGGGGCGATCCACCATCACCCGGGTCGCCGAACCCGGCCGCGCCAGCAGGTAGCCCTCACCGGCGAGTTGGTCGTAGGCGGCGACGACGGTGCCGCGGGACACGCGCACCGAGGGGGCGAGGGCGCGGGTCGAGGGCAGCGCCTCGTCGTGCCGCAGGATCCCGCCGAGAATCGCCTGGCGCAGCGCGGTGGCAAGTTGCGCCGCGAGAGGAAGCTCCGACGCCCGGTCGAGCAGGATCGGCAGCTCGTGTGCGTTCATGGGGCTTCCTCTCTCGGTGTGCGGCGGGCACGATCCGGCATCCGTGCTGTCGCGCCCAACCGGTCTAGTCAAAGTATCCAGAACTGGCCCTGTTGTTGATCCACTCTGGACCCGATCCTAGTAGCATGCCCCACTCCACACAGCCCCAGAACGACGTGAGCGCCGCGCTGCCCGTCACCGCCCGCACCCGCATCACCCGCGCCCCCGAGCGCCAGCGCACCGACCGCGCCGAGCTGTATGGCATCCTGGACGACGCCCTCGTCGCCCACGTGGCGATCGTGCGCGACGGCCTCCCGCTGGTGCTGCCGATGGGCTTCGGCCGCGGCGGCGACGCCATCTACCTGCACGGCTCCACCGGCAGCGGAATCTTCCGCGCCATGGCATCCGGCACCCCGATCTCGGTCACGGTGACCCACCTCGACGGCCTCGTCTACGCCCGCTCGCTGTTCGACAGTTCGATGAACTACCGCAGCGTTGTGGTGTTCGGCGTGCCGACGGTGGTCGCGGATGCCGACAAAGAGGAGGCGCTGCGCGTCGTCTCCGAGCACCTGATGCCAGGTCGCTGGGCCGAGGTGCGCGACATGACCAAGCGGGAACTCGCCGCGACGCTCGTGCTGCGGCTGCCGCTGGACGAAGCCAGCGTGAAGGTGCGCGCCCACGGGGCGTCCGAGGCGGCGGATGACGGCGACGACCGCTCGGTCTGGGCCGGGGTGCTGCCGCTGCGGGTGACGGCGTTGGCGCCGGAGACCTCCGACCTCACCCCGCCCGGCACCCCGGTGTCGGCCGCGGCGCTGGCGTATGCGGCGCGGATTGCGCCCGTGTTGTGGGAGTCAGGGAGTGCGGCCGGATGATCGTCGTCGTGTGCGCAGCCCTGGTCGCCCTGGCTGCTTTCGGCGTGGTCGGCACGCTGAGGGCCGTCGCCACCGACGGTTACCGCCGCATCCCGCCCCGCTGAGCGCATCCGGCGGCCGCCCGGTGCTCAGTTGCGGACTTCGCACAGTGTGCGTCCATCGGGAAGGTGCTTTGTCCGCAACTCAGTTCCGCACCGGTGGGTGGCGCGGCCGGGGAGGGCGCGGGGTCAGCGGGTGAGGAGCTCCAGCGGCGCATCCGGCCGGAAGATGTAGACATCCACGTGCATATCGGCCGCCGCGGCGCTGGGCCAGGACGCCGGGGTGAAGAAGCGGGCGAGCGGTTCGCTGATGCAGATCACCAGGCGCGGCCGGGTGGGCAGCACGCCCCGCAGCCACACCAGTTTGAGCATGTCGGCGATGGCCTTGTTGCGGTGCGACGACTTGGGGGAGCCGGTGTTGGCCACGAGCTGCACGAGCACGCTCGCGGCGCTGTCGATGCCCTCGACCTCCACGCGCAGCCCGCCGGGCACGGTGAGGGTGCGCGACTCGAGGTCGACGCCGAGGCGCTCGCCGAGGGCGCGCAGCATGGCGTGCTCGGTCGACTCGGGCTGGATGCGCCCGGTGGCCCCGATCTGCGTCATGCCGTTGGTCCTCTCGCCGCGGTGTTCTCGAAGGTGGCTGTTCTCGATGGCTCAGTGTACGGCCCGCGGCGTTCGGCCTCGCGGTGCCGGACCCCGCAGCGCCATGCCTCGTGTCCCCAGGCCCCCGCGGTTCCTCGCCCCCTGGCGCCGGCCGCACGACGCGGGCCCCTGTGTCAGGGCTAACTGTTCCCCGTTCGGACAAATGTTGCCGGCGCACCGGGCGCAAATGTCCGCATCGGCAACAGTTGCGGCCCGCCGCGATGAACCCGCCGCGGACACCCGCCCGCACGACGGCCCGCGCGGCATCCGGTGACATAGTCTGAGACCCATGAGCGCTGGCCATTCGACGAGCTATGACGTGGCCCGTGCGGCGGGCGTCTCGCAGTCCACCGTGTCCCGCGCCCTGCGCGACGACCCGCGGGTGTCGCTGGCCACGCGCGAGCGTATTCGGCTGATCGCGACCACCATCAACTATTCGCCCAACCTCATGGCGCAGAGCCTGATCACCGGGGTCAGCCGTTCCATCGCGGTGCTCGTGGCCGACCTGCAGAACCCCGTCTATCCGCAGTTGGTTGACGCGGTGCAGACCACTCTCAACGAGCGCGGCTACCGGATGCTGCTGCTCAGCGACCGGTCGGAGGGCGAACGCGAACGCGACGTCGACGCCCTGCGCGGCGGACTCGTGGCGGGCGCCATGTTCATGCAGGCCCGCGTGGGGTCGACCCTCGCCGAAGACCTCGTGGCCCGCGGACTGCCGCTCGTGGTGATCGGCCGTGACGTCACCTCGCCCAACGCCGGCGCCATCGACCGGTTCGTGGCCGACGGCAGCAACGGCGGCGTGCTCATCGCCGACTACCTCTACGGGCTCGGCCACCGCCGCATCGCGATGATCGGCGGGCCGGAGAACAACCCGAGCATCAACTCCCGCGAGATCGCCTTTCGCGCCCGGCTCGACGAACTCGGCATCCCGCTGCAGCCGCACCTCGTGCGCCGCGGCCTGATCGACCACGAAACCGGACTCACCCAGGGCACCGAGCTGCTCTCCCTGCCCGAGCGGCCGAGCGTGGTCTATTGCGGCACCGACTACATCGCCTACGGCGTGATCGACGCGGCGAACCGCTTGGGCCTCTCCATCCCCGGCGACGTGCAGGTGATCGGCTACGACGACCTGCGGATGTCCAGCTGGTCGATGTTCGACCTCACCACGGTGCGCCAGCCGCTGCTCGAGATCGCCACCGCCGGCACGAACCGGCTGCTCGACCGCATCGAGGGCATCTTCACGGATGCACCCGAGCGCCGGGTGTTCCCCGTGCACCTCGTGGAGCGCGGCACCACCGGCCCCTGGGACGCCCCCGCCGCATAGCCGCAGACCCCCGGCCCGCCCTGTGGTCCGCCCCGTCATCCGTCGGCAACCCGCAGCAACTGTTGCCGCAACGGACAATTGCACCCGGTGTGCCGGGACCAATTGTCCGCAGCGGTAACAGTTAGGGCGATTGGGCGCGACGCACCGGGGCTTTAACGCAGCCGTAACACTACCGACCAGAGACCGTTACTCCGGGGCCCTCTTTGTGCGTTTTCGCGTAATTTACGTCGGCTACATTCGAATGCATTCGGTATCCATTCGAATGCACAGCCCTCCAACCGGCGACACCCACCGTCAACAGGAGCCCTGCTTTTCCAGTCCCGCACCGCCTCCCGCACCACCCCCAGCATCCTCAAGACGTGCCCGCACCTAGGAGAACCACATGCACACTCGTTTCCGGCAATCGCTCACCTGGTCCGCAATCGGGGTGAGCGCCGCCCTCGTCCTCACCGGCTGCGCCGCCACCACGACCGCCAGCAGCACCACCGATTCCAGCGGCACCGCGGATGGCGTGGCCTACGCCACCGCGCAGATCGAGAAGTTCAGCGCCGACCCGGAGTTCACCTTCGACGCCGCGCCGTTCGCGATGGCCGACATCGCCGGCAAGACCATCTTCAACATCCCCAACACCAGCGCCATCCCGTTCATCGTCACGGTGAGCGAAGAGACCCAGAAGGTGGCCGAACGCTACGGCGCCACCTGGGTGGAATACACCAACCAGGGCAGCCCCACCGAGCACACCGCCGGCATCGACCAGGCCATCAGCCAGGGCGCCGACGTCATCCTGCTCTCCCAGGGCATCAACGGCGAACTCCTCGTTCCCGCCCTCGAGCGGGCCAAGGCTGCTGACATCCCCGTCGTCGTCACCCACACCATCCAGGACGGCGAGCCGATCCCCGACTCGATCAAGGACCTCGTCGCCGCGCAGGTCACCGCCCCGTTCAACGAGTCCGGCCGGCTCAGCGCCGACTGGGCCATCCAGGAGACCGAGGGCAAGGGCAACATCCTCCTCGTCAACACCGCCGAGGTGCCCGTCGCCGGCGGCATCATCGAGGCGATGAAAGACGAAATCGCCACGAACTGCCCCGAGTGCACCGTCAAGGAGGTCAACGTTCCGCTGGCCGACTGGGCCACCAAGATCTCCACCAGCGTGCAGTCCGAGATCCAGATCAACCCCGAACTCGACTACGTGCTGCCGGTCTTCGACTCGATGGCCCTGTTCGTCGAGGCCGGAGTGGTCGCCGCCGGCAAGGTCGGCCAGGTCAAGGCCGCTTCGTTCAACGGCACCCCCGCCGTGCTCAAGATCATGCAGGAGGGCGAAGTGCTCGCCATGGACGTGGGCGAGTCGATGCCGTGGCTCGGCTGGGCCACCATGGACCAGGTCGGCCGTGTGCTGACCGGTGCCGAGGTCGTCGAAGACGGCTTCGCGCAGACCCCGCTCAAGGTGTTCACCAAGGAGAACGTCGACGAGACCGGCACCCCGCCGGGCTCCACCGAAGGTTACGGCGACGCCTACATCTCCGGCTACGAAGCACTGTGGGGCCAGCCGTAGTGATTCCCTCCACGTCGACACCGTCAGAGCGCACGCACCAGGCGCTCGCGCCTCTGCTCACCATCGAGAACCTGTCGAAGACCTTCGGCGGCCTCACCGCGCTCTCTCACGTCGACCTCGACGTTTTCCCCGGGCAGATCCATGGTCTGCTCGGGGAGAACGGCTCGGGAAAGTCGACGCTGATCAAGATTCTCAGCGGCTTCTACACCCCGGATGCCGGTGCCCGCGCCTTCCTGCGCGGCGCCCCGATCACCCTCCCGATCGCCCCCGGCTACTTCCGCCAACTCGGCATCAGCTTCGTGCACCAGGACCTCGGTCTGGTGCCCGAGCTCAGCGTGGTGGAGAACCTGCGGATCAGCAGCATCGTCGCCGGCCGCGGACCCCTGATCAACTGGAAGAAGGAACAGGCCAAAGCCGCCGAGACCTTCGCCCGCTTCGGCCTGAACATCGACCCCCGCGAAACCGTCGACCGGCTCGGCGACACCGACCGGGCCCTGATCGCCATCCTCCGCGCCGTCAGCGAGCTCGGCGACCACCGATCCCTGCTGGTGCTCGACGAACCCACAGTGTTCCTGCCCAAGGAAGACACCGACCTGCTCTTCCGGGTGGTCAAGGAACTCGTCGCCGACGGCGGCATGAGCGCCCTGCTCGTGTCCCACGACATGACCGAGGTGCTCGAACACACCGACCGGGTCACCGTGCTGCGGGCCGGCGAAGTGCAGGCGCACCTGAACACCGCCGACACAACCGACGACCAGCTTGTGCAGCTGATCGTGGGCCGCACCCTGCGCCCCACCAAACAGTCCACACCCAACAGCCCCGACACCCACCACGCCGGCGCCGTCGCCCGGGTCGACGACCTCGTCACCGGCCACGTCGACGGCCTCAGCTTCGACGTCGCCGCCGGCGAAATCGTGGGCCTGACCGGCCTGGCCGGCTCCGGCTTCGAAGACGCCCTCGCCGGCATCTACGGCGCCGCCGAAACCACCGGCCAGCTCACCGTGCGCGGCACCCGCACGAGCCTGGCGGATGCGTCGCCGCGCGCCTCACTCAAAGCCGGCATCGTCTACGTGCCGGCCGACCGGAAGACCCAGGGCGGCGTCGGCGAACTCACCGTGGAACAGAACGTCACCCTGCCCGTGATCGGCAAATTCCGCAGCTGGTTCGGCCTGAACGCCGCCGGCCTCAGCCGCCGCGCCGACGAAATCGCCGAGAGCTACGACATCCGGCCGCGGAACCCCGGCGCGCTGTTCAGCACCCTCAGCGGCGGCAACCAGCAGAAGGCCGTGCTCGGCAAGTGGCTGCAAGACGACCCACAGCTGATCCTCCTGCAGGAACCCACCCAGGGTGTCGACATCGGCGCCCGCAGCATCATCTTCGACCTGCTCCGCGCCACCGCCGCCGGGGGAGTGCCGATCATCTGCGCCTCCAGCGACTACGACCAGTTGGCCGCGGTCTGCGACCGGGTCATCGTGCTCGCCCACGGGCGCCCGCACGCCGAATTGACCGGCGCCGACCTTACCCATGAGGCCATCGCCGCATCCGTCATCACGAGCCTGACCGAGACCCCGGCCCTGCTGAAAGAGAGTGTTTCATGACCACCACCACAGCGCCCGCCAGCACCACGGATGCCGCGCCCGGCACCCCGGCCGGCCCCGCCATGCCCGGCAAGTCCGGCCGCCCGGCCCTGCCCGCCCGCAGCTTCTGGCTGCACACCGAGCGCTACGCCCTGCTGATCGCCTGGCTGGCCGTGATCGTGGTCTTCAGCATCGCGCTGCCGAACACCTTCTTCACCCTGGGCAACCTGCAGAACGTGCTCGGCTCCCAGGCCGTGCTGCTTATCCTGGCGCTCGGCCTGCTGTTCCCGCTCACCGCGGGGGAGTTCGACCTGTCGGTGGCGTCGACCCTGTCGATGTCGTCGATGACGGTGGCCGTGCTGAACGCCCAGTTCGGCCTGCCGCTGCTGCCCAGCCTGGCCGCCGCGCTCGTGGTGGGCCTGGCCGTCGGACTGATCAACGGGGTGCTGGTGGTGGTGTTCAAGATCGACTCGTTCATCGTGACGCTCGGTTCGGCCACCGTGATGCTCGGCCTGGTGCAGTGGATGAGCAACTCCTCCTCGGTCACCGGCATCGACTCGGCGCTGGTGCAGGCCACCGTCGGTTTCCGAGGCATTCTGGGTATGCCGCTGCAGTTCTTCTACGGCCTGGTCGCTGCCGCGATCATCCTCGTGATCCTCACCTCCACCCCGATCGGCCGCCGGCTGCTGTTCGTGGGCCGCGGCCGTCAGGTCGCCGAGCTCAGCGGCCTCAACGTGAACCGGCTGCGGATCGGCGCGTTCGTCGGCTCCGGCCTGGTCGCCAGCATCGCGGGCATCGTCTACGCCGGCAGCCTCGGCGGCGCCGACCCGTCCAGCGGGCAGTCCTTCCTGCTGCCGGCCTTCGCCGCCTGCTACCTCGGCGCCACCGCCATCGTGCCCGGCCGGTTCAACGCCGTGGGCACCTTCATCGCGGTGTTCTTCCTCTTCACCGGGGTGGTGGGCCTGCAGATGCTCGGCGCGCAGAGTTTCGTGCAGCAGCTCTTCTACGGTGGCGCCCTGATCGTGGCCGTCGCCCTCTCCCAGGCCATCCGGCGGCAATCCGCCAAGGCCCCCAAATAGCTTCCCTACCCGCGTGACCCGACCCACCCGCTCGACCCGCACCATCCCGCTCGACCTACCCGCTCGACCTACCCGCTCAGATACAGAACAGGACTCCCTCATGGACATCGGCGTATTCATCCCGATCGGCAACAACGGCTGGCTTATCTCCAACACCTCGCCGCAGTACAAGCCGAGCTATGACTTCAACCTCGAGATCGTGAAGAAGGCCGAGGACTACGGCTTCGAGTTCGCCCTTTCGATGATCAAGTTCCGCGGCTTCGGCGGCGACAGCGAGTTCTGGGACTACAACCTCGAGTCGTTTACCCTGATGGCCGGCCTCGCCGCCGCCACCGAGAAGATCAAGCTCTACGCCTCTGCCGCGGTGCTGGCCCTGCCGCCGGCCGTCGCCGCGCGGATGGCCACCACCGTCGACTCCATCTCGCACGGCCGGTTCGGCGTGAACCTGGTCTCCGGCTGGGCGAAGGACGAATATGCCCAGATGGGAATCTGGCCCGGCGACATCCACTTCGAGCGTCGCTACCGGTACTCCGAGGAGTACGTGCGCGTGATGCAGGACCTCTGGACCACCGGCGTCAGCGACTTCAAGGGTGAGTTCTTCACCATGGAAGACTGCAAGATGCTGCCGATGCCCGAGAAGCACATCCCCGTGGTCTCCGCCGGCCAGAGCGCCGTGGGCATCGAGTTCGCCGCCAAGTACGCCGACTACAACTTCGTGATGGGCCTGGGCGTCAACACGCCCACCGCACACGCCGCCGGCGTCACCGCGCTGGCCGTGGCCGCCGAGAAGACCGGCCGTGACGTGGGCGCCTACGTGTTGTTCATGATCATCTCCGGCGAAACCGACGAAGAAGCCCAGGCACTGTGGAAGAACTACAACGACGGCATCGACCTCACGGCCATCGGCTGGATGATCGGCCAGGCCGCCAGCGACACCGGCGATGAGACCAGCACCGCCAAGACCATCGCCGCCCCCGAGGGCGCCGTCAACCTCAACATGGGCACCCTGGTGGGCTCCTACGAGACCGTCGCGCGCCTGCTCGACGAGGCCGCCGAGGTGCACGGCACCAAGGGCATCATGTTGGTCTTCGACGACTTCATCAAGGGCATGGATGACTACGGCACCAAGATCCAGCCGCTGATGACCTCCCGCGCCGACGTGGTGGCCGAGCTCTCGGTGTCGTGATCAGCACGTTTCCCATCGCCCCAGCGCCGCGTCCCAGGCGCTGACCTCGCCGGGCCCGGCCGGCCCGCTCGCCATTCGCGCGAGCGGGCCGGCCTGCCCTGGCGACCAACCGAACAAGCCGCGTCACCAGACGCCGCTTCACAGAACGGGCATGACATGACCACCGCACCCGGCACCATCCAGGGCAGCGCGCCCGGCAGCACCGATACCGTCAGCACCGACTCCGCGACCGGCACCGGCAACGACCAGGCTCGCCGCACGATCACGCCCCTGCTGCAAGCCGGACTCGAGGAGAGCCGCCGCCACCCGCTGCCGGCCTCACCCTCGGCCGAGCGCAACGAACCCGGCCACGCCGACCTGCTCTTCCGGCAGCTGCTCGCCCAGGCTGCACCTGCCGCCAACGCCGCGCCCGCCGCCGCGCCGGCCGCCACGGATGCCGCCGCACACGACGCACCGGATGCCGCCGGCTTCGACGTTCCCGCCGCCACCGTCACCGAGCTCCTCGCCGCCTACACCGCCGGCACCCTCACCCCCTCCGCGCTGCTGGCTCTGCTCGAGCCGCGCTGGGCTGCCGACGGGCCCGCCCCGGCCGCGGTGCTCGCCCACATCGAGGGCATCCGGGACGCCGCCGCCGCCAGCGACGCCCGCTACCGTGACGGCAGCAACCGGCCGCTGGACGGCATCCCATTCGCCGTGAAGGACATCATCGACGTGGCCGGCACCCCGGTGACCGCCGGGTCGAACCAGACCGGCGACCGCATCGCACCGGCCGACGCCACCGTGATCGCCCGGCTGCGGGACGCCGGCGCGATCCCGGTGTTCATGGCCGCCACCACCGAATTCGCCTGCGGCGCCCCGCACAACGACCGGTACGGCCCGGTGCCCAACCCCTGGGACGCCCAGCGCTGGACCGGCGGCTCCTCCACCGGTTCGGCCGCCGCCCTGGCCGCTGGGCTCGTGCCGTTCGCGCTCGGCAGCGACACCGGCGGGTCGATCCGGGTGCCCGCCGCGCTCTGCGGCCTCACCGGCATCAAGCCCACCTACGGCCTGGTGCCGCGCACCGGGGTGGCGTGCCTGTCGTGGACCATGGACCACGTGGGACCGATGGCCCGCTCGGCCGCCGACCTCGCCGTGCTGCTGCCACTGATGGCCGGCCCCGACGGCATCGACCCCACCGCCGGCGCCAATGTGCCCGACCTCGCCGCCGACCCGTCCGGTGTCGCCGGGATGCGCATCGGGGTGCCCCGCGGCTGGTTCACCGAGCGCTCCGACGCCGCCGTGCTCGCCGCGTTCGAGGCCGCCCTCGAAGTCTTCGCCGGCCTCGGCGCCGAGATCGTGCCCATCGAATTCGACGGGCTCGACGTCATCCACGACGAGTCCTGGAACGTCTTCTACGGCGAACTCGCCTCCACCCAGGAGGCCAACAACCACCGGCGCGACCTCTTCGATGCCGGCACCAATGCCCGTCTGGACTGCGGTTTCGTGCCTCTGGCCGTGGACTATCTGCGGGCGCTCCGCCGCCGGCCGCTGATGCAGCAGCACCTGCTCGACCGCATGGACGCGGCCCGGGTCGACGTGCTGCTCACCCCCGGCGTCGGCGCCACCGCCCCGCGGCTGGACGACCTCACGATGAGCGTCGACGGCGTCGACTACAACCTGCACGACGTCATCCCGCGCAACACCCGGCTCTGGGACTACACCGGATTCCCGGCGCTGATGGCCCCGGCCGGGCTCGGTCCCGACGGCCTGCCGGTGGGCATCCAGCTCATCGCCCGGCCCTGGCAGGACAGGCTCTGCCTGGCTGCGGCGATCGGGTTCCAGTCCGTCACCGAGCACCACCGGCTGCGGCCGGCCGCGGCCACGACCTGGGCGCCGGCGCGCCCGGCGGCATGACCGCGGGCAGGGCCGCGGGCCCGTCGGACGGCGGCGACGCGCGGCGGGCCTGGCAGATTCTCTTTGCCACCAGCCTGAGCGTCGTGCTCGTCTTCATCAACTCGTCCGGCCTGGCCATCGCGCTGCCCAGCCTCACCCGCGACCTCGACGCGTCGAGCACCCAGACCACCTGGGTGCTGCTGGTCTACATGCTGGCCACCACCACCCTGATCCTGGTGTTCGGCCGGGTCGCCGACATCCTCGGCCGGCGCCGGCTCTACCTGGCCGGCATCGTGATCTTCATGCTCGCCACCCTGGGCTGCGGCCTCGCCGCCGACCCCGGCTTCCTCATCGCGATGCGCCTGGTGCAGGGCGTGGGCGCGGCGGCGATCATCACCAATACCACCGCGCTGCTCACGGATGTCTTCCCTGGCCACATCCTCTCCAGCGGTCTGGGCATCAACGCCACCGTCGCGGCGGTGGGGCAGGTGCTCGGCCCGCTGCTCGGCGGTGTGGTGACGGATGTCGTCGGCTGGCGCTGGATCTTCCTCGGCGGCCTACCGATCAGCCTGATCGGGTTGCTCTTCTCGATGAAGCTGATCCCACGCGCCGGCCCCCGGGTGCGGCACGAGAGCATGGACTACCTCGGCAGTGTGCTCTCCGTCGCGGGCATCGCACTGCTCGTGATGGTGGTCTCCTTCGGCGGCGAGCTCGGCTGGGCCAGCCCGGGGATCCTGGCCATGGTGGCGGGATCGATCGTGGTGTGGACCTGGTTCGTGCTGCTGCAGAAACGGCGCGAGCATCCGCTGATCGACGTGAATTTGTTCAAAAGTCGAACTATCTCCTTCATCTACCTGGCCGCATTCTTCAACGCGATCAGCAACTTCGCAATCGTGCTGCTCGCGTCGCTGTACCTGCAGGGGGTGCAAGGGCTCAGCGCCATCGACGCCGGCGTGATGATCCTGCCCGCCCCGGTGGGCACCATGCTCGCCGCCGGATTCGCCGGCCGGCTGGTGCGCACCGTGAACCCGCGCTGGCTCACCTCCGGCGGCATGCTGCTGATCTGCGCGGGCGCACTGCTGTTCGCCGCGACGCTCGGCGCGCACACCGCCTACCCGTTCATCGCCGCGGCGCTGTTCCTGGTGGGGCTCGGCGTGGGCCTGTTCATGACGCCGAACACCTCCGCGCTGATGTCGCGGGTGCCGGCCACCCGGCGCGGCATCGCCAACGCGATCCGGTCCACCCTGCAGAACGCCGGCTACCTGTTCAGCACCGCCATCGCGCTGGCCATCGCCACCGGCGGCCTGAGCGCGTCGGAGCGGCTGGCCGCCTACAACGGCACCCTGTTCGGCATGGACCCCGGCGGCCTGAACGCCTTCGTCACCGGGGTGCAGTGGGCGCTGGTGCTGTTCGCGGTGCTCGCCCTCATCGGCGGCATCCTCAGCGTGATCGGCCCGCGTCCCGGCCGCGCCCAAACCCTGCCTATCATCGTGATCACCGACCCGTGATCGCTCCCTCGAACCAAGGAGTCACCATGAGCACCACCCCCGACAGCGCGCCCGTCCCGGATGTAGCGGCCACGTCCGCCCCGGATGCCGCGGCCGACTACGCCGCCGCCGGCTACACGGGCGGCCTCGAACCCGGCGCCCGCCCGGCGCTGATCATCGTCGACCCCGTGGTCGCCTACATCGACAAATCCTGCGGCCTCTACGCCGGGGTGGAGCAGCCCGTCGAGCAGACGAAGGTGCTCGCCGCCGCCGCCCGCGCCGCGGGGGTGCCGGTGTTCATCAGCACCGTGGTCCTCGCACCCGACGGGTCGGATGCCGGCGTTTTCTTCCGCAAGGTGCCCGCCCTGGCCGCGTTCCTGCCCGGTAGCCCGTACGGCGAGTTCATCGACGGCCTGGCCCCCCTGCCCGGCGACACCCTGATCACCAAGCAGTACCCGAGTGCGTTCTTCGGCACCACCCTCGCCGCGAACCTCGTGGCGCGCGGCATCGACACCGCGGTGATCACCGGGTTGAGCACCAGCGGCTGCGTGCGCGCATCCGCCATCGACGCCATGCAGAACGGGTTCATCCCGATCATCGTGGAAGACGCGGTGGGCGACCGTCTGCCCGAGGTTCACGCCGCCAACATCTTCGACCTCGGCATGAAAACCGGCGAGATCTACTCCACCGCCCAGGTGCTGGCCTACTGGGAGTCCCTCTAGCCGCGGTCTCGGACTGGGCTCTCGCGGGCCCCCGCCCGCCGCCCGCCCGCCGCGCTAACTGTTGCCGAATCGGACATTTGCGCCCGGTACGCCGGGACCATTTGTCCGCACGGGTAACAGTTGCGCCGCGGATCCGTGCCCGCGCTGGCAAGCCACCGCGCACTGCACCCCACCCATTGACGACCGTCGATGTTCTCGCCATACTTGGCATATCGACATCCGTCTATATTGACCGAAGGTGGACCGCACATGACCGAGAAGACCGCGACCGAGAAGTCAGCCATCACCGAGCAGGTGCGCGAGCGCTACGCTGCGCAGGCCCTGCAGATCACCGACGTGAGCGGCGGCTCCTGCTGCGGCACCCCGCTGGAGACCAGCGGCGTGTTCGGTTCGGCGCTGTACACGGGGGCAGAGCAGACCGAGGTGCCCGACGAAGCAATGCTGGCCAGCATCGGTTGTGGCAACCCCACCGCGGTGGCCGACCTGCGGCCCGGCGAGACCGTGCTCGACCTCGGCTCCGGCGGCGGCATCGACGTGCTGCTCTCGGCCCGCCGGGTGGGACCCACCGGGTTCGCCTACGGCCTGGACATGACCGACGAAATGCTCGCCCTGGCCCGCGCGAACGCCGCCAAGGCCGGCGCCACGAACGTCGAGTTCCTCAAGGGCTTCATCGAAGAGATCCCGCTGGCGGATGCGACGGTCAACGTGATCATCTCCAACTGCGTGATCAACCTCTCGGCCGACAAGAACGCCGTCGTGCGCGAGATGTTCCGGGTGCTCACGCCGGGCGGCCGGCTCGGGCTCTCGGATGTCGTGGCCGAGAACCAGCTCAGCGAGAGCGAGCGCATCGAGCGCGGCTCCTACGCGGGCTGCATCGCCGGGGCGCTGTCCGACGAGGAGTACCACGTGGCCCTGGCGGCGGCGGGATTCACCGACGTGAGCGTGGAGTTCACCCACGAGGTGGCCCCGCAGATGCACGGAGCGATCATCAAGGCCGTCAAGCCCAGCTGATCCGGGCTCGATGCGATGCGGAGCTCGGGCGGGGCGGGTCTCGGGTGTCAGAGACCGGCGGATGCGTGGGACCGCCGGCCGAGAGCGGCGTGGGGCCGCGGCATCCGGAGCTTGCAGTAAAGGCGGACTTTTCTGGCGAGGCGCGGCGTGTCATGCCGCGTGAGACGGCGTTTCGCGAAATTCTCCGCCTTTACGCACCGGCCCCGCGCCCAAGCCCGCGCCAGTACCGCAGCCGCGCTCAGTCGGAGCCGGGCAGCCCCAGGAACTCGATCGCCGCATCCCGGAACGCGCGGGAGGTGGGCGCGTTGAAGTGGTTGCGGCCGGGGATCTCGAAGAACTCCGCGCGCGGGGTGGCCTCGGCCAGGGCCCTCGACGCCTCGAGAATGCGGTCCTCGCTGCCGGTGGCGAAGAGCACTCGCTGCTCGGGCGCGTTCGCGGCGTGCGGCTGGGGGCCGTCGCGCATCCCCTCGACCAGGGCGATGAGGGCCTCGAGGTCGTTGTCGCGGATGGCGCCGGCCATCTTCAGGTAGGCGCCGGTCAGGGCATCCGTCACCGGCGTGCCGTCGCGCACGAACGCACGGGCCTCGTCGACCCGGAACCGGGTGAGCGGGTCGCCGTCGGGGATACCGCCGAAGACCGCCCGGTCGATGCGGGTGGGCATGAACCGGGCGGCGTGCCAGCCGACCCGGGCGCCGAGCGAGTAGCCGACGTAGTCGACCTCGTCGAGCATGAAGGTGTCCAGCACGGTGAGCACGTCGGTGACGAGCAGGTCCATCGAGTAGCCGTCGGCGGAGTGCGGCTTGTCGCTCTGGCCGTGGCCGCGCTGGTCGATCGCGATCACGTGGTAGCCCTCGCGCACCAGGTCGCGGATCCAGCCGGTGGCGTGGAAGTTCGCCAGCGCGCTCGAGGCGAAGCCGTGCACCGCGAGCACGGTGGGGGCATCGGGGTCGCCGAATTCATAGGTGGCGATCTGCACGTTGTCGGGGGAGATGACCGTGCGGGCGGGCGGGGCTGGGGGAGTATGCATCGGTTCTATTCGACCACACGGCCGGATGCTGCGGCGCCCGCGAGCCTAGCTGGCCGGGTCGTAATGGAACTCGCGGAGTTCCTGCGCGCAGCGGCAGGCCACCGCAATCTTCCTCGCCCACTCGACCGCGTCCGCGCGCGTCGGCAGCTCCAGCACGGTGAACCCGCCCGTGAGGTCGGAGCCCGGGTAGATCTCCGTGCCCACCGACCCGTCGGCGGAGACCAGCACGGGAGCCGCGCCTTCGTTGATGCCGCCGCCGAAGACGTAGACGCCGGCCGCCTTCGCCTCCTCGATCACCGCGCGCGATTCGGCCTCGACGATCGGGAAGTCCTCGTCGGTGACGACCAGTGCGTGTGCCGGGAAGGTGATCAGATACTTGGTCATGTCCCGATGCTGCCCGCAAGTGGGCCGGGAGGCTAGAGCTTGTCGACGAACATCTGCGTCGCGGCCGGCACGTAGGACTCGTTGCTGGCCGGGTCCCAGCCGACGAGCGCGACCACGTTGCCGCCCACCCGTGCCGTCATGCCGACGAGGGTGAACGCGGAGCCGCCGACGTCGCCGGTGACCCGGAACGCCACGGCCTCGTCGGCCCCGGTCAGCTCGGCGTCGAACGGCTCGACCTGCGTCTGCACGGGCTGGCCCTGCATCACGAACAGATCGGTGCCGGTGGCGCAGCGCACGAGCGCATCCGCCGACTCGGCCACGAGGCTGGAGGCGAGCTCGCCGTCGCCGACGCTGGCCACGACCGCCGTCATCGAGCGGTCGCCGCTGGTGCCGAACTCCAGCGTTCCGTCGCTGCCCTTCTCGTCCCAGCCCGCGCCGAACGGGGTGAGGCAGGTGACGTCGGACGTGGTCAGGCCGGGGTAGATCGAGTCGAGCATGCCGCCGGTGTTGTCGAACTGGTCGGGCAGGAACTGCAGGTTCGTGAAGACGCCGGCGAGATCCGCGTCGGTGAGAGTGGGGAAGGATTCGACGGTGGCCTCGGGTGTCGGGGTGGCCGAGGCGGTGGGCGCCGTGCTGGGCGCCGCATCCGTCGGCCCCGCGTCACCGCTGGCGCAGCCGACCAACGTCAGCAGCAGAACTCCCGCGAACCCGAACCCCAAAGTGTTCACCGACATGTCACGTCCCCCGTGTCTGCCCGCGGCGTGGTGCGGCGGGCGAACCGCGAGGTTAGCAGACCCGGTTAGGCGCCGACCTCCGCCAGTACCTCGTCGACGAGGTCGACCGCGCGGCTCGGTCCGCCGAGCGCGCCGAGGTCGGCGGCCACGGCCTGGGCGCGGGCGCGGAAGGCCGGCTGCTCGGCGACCTGCTCATAAGCCTTGGCCACGGCCCGCGCCGACGGCCGCCCGGTGTGCAGGTTCACCCCGGCGCCGCTGTGGCCCACCCGGGCGGCGACCTCGGGCTTGTCGCGGTCGCCGCCGGCCACGATCATCGGCACCCCGGCCGCCAGCGTTTCGACGGTGCCGCCCCACCCGCCGTTGCTGATCACCAGGCTGGCCAGCGGCAGCACCTGATCGAACGGCACGAAGTCGGCCACGAACGCATTCTCCGGCGCCGGGAACGGCAGCGGCACCCCACCGGTGGTGGCCAGCACGGTCACATCCACGTCGGCCAGCGCCTCCAGCGCCGGCCGCAGCAGCTGCCGGGCATCGATGTTCAGGGTGCCCTGGGTGACCAGCACCACCGGCCGGTCGCCGAGCTGTGCCCACCAGTCGGGCAGCGGATGTTCGCCGCCCACCGTGGGCAACCGGCCCACGAACCGTACGGTGTCGGGCAGGTCGGTGCGGGAGAAGTCCAGCAGGGCGCATCCGCTGGCCAGGTTGAGGCGCGGCGAATACAACACCCGGTTGATCGGGGTGGTGCTGGGCGGCAGGCCCAGTCCGTCGCGTTGTTCGGTGAGCAGCCGGCCGATGCGGCGGGAGAACAGGGCGAACACGCTCCGCAGGGCCGCGTCACGCACCCGGCCGCTGCGGCCGCGCCCCGGGCTCAGGCCCAGGCCGGGCATCGGCAGGGTGGGGGTCGGGTAGCTCAGTGGCACAAACGACGCGGTGACCCACGGCACGTCGAGCAGCTCGGCGGCCGGCCCGGTGCCGAACGTCAACACGTCGCCGAGCAGCAGGTTGATCGGACGCTGCCGGTGCAGGTCCACCAGGTCGCGGGCCTGGCCGCCCAGGGTGCGCACGAAGACCTGCTCGATGTCTGCCCGCACCGCCAGTCGCCCGGGCCGGTCGGTGCCCGGGAACGTAGCGGGCAGGTTGTGCTCGTCGAAGTCGGGGGCGTTCTGCCAGGTGTGCACGGCGGCGCCGAGCGCCTCGAACCGGGAGCGGTAATGCGCCCCGGTGTACACGGTGACGGTGTGCCCGCGGGCGACCAGTTCGGCAGCGAGGCCGGTGGCGGGCGCGACGTGCCCCGCGAATGGCATTACCGAGAGCACGATGTGCGCCATGTGGATATGGTTGCGCCGGTGTTGGGGTGGCGCAAGGGGCGCGCGGCATTCGTGGCTCGGATGGCGCATCCGTGGCCCAGGCCGGCGCGTTTGCGGCGCCGGGGTCGCAGTAAAGGCGGAGAAAATCGCAACACGCCGCATCCGCAGCCTGCGGTGACCCGGTCATTCCGGACTGTTGTCCTCGTTCGTAGTTTAAGCCGCGAGGGTGAGCTCGAGGAGTCGTTCGTTGGGGGTTGAGTAGCCCAGGGTTTGGTGCAGGCGAACGTTGTTGTAGTGCTCGACGTAGTCGTTCACGGCGGTGCGGGCTGTGCGTCGGGTGGTGAAGGTTTGCCAGTTCAGACTCTCGCCCTTGAGCTTGGAGAAGAACGTCTCGGCGGCCGCGTTGTCCCAGCACTGCATCTTCGCGCCCATCGAGCGCAGGATGCCGTGCCGGCCGCAGTATTTGATGAACCGTTTCGAGCGGTATTGCGTGCCGTGATCGGAGTGGAACACAGCCCCGGGAAGGACGTGCCCGGTTGCTAGGGCCATGTTCATCGCCCGGGTGATGAGTTGGGTCGTCATGCGGGCGCCGGTCGCGTGGCCGAGCACCGTGCGGGAGGCCAGGTCGATGACGGTGGCCATATAAAGCCAGCCTTCCTGCGTGTGAACGTAAGTGATATCGCCGACCATGATCGTGCCCACTGTGACCGAGCTGAAGTCCCGCAGCAGCAGGTCGACGGGGTCGTTTGCCCGGGTGGAGCGCTGGTAACGGACCTTGAATGCCCGCTCAGCGGCTGGAGAGATTAGGCCCAGGTCCTGCATGATCTCCGCCACTGTTTTCCGGTTCACCGGGACCGCGGCCCGGTTCAACGCGGCCGTGACCTTGCGGTATCCGGCGGCACCGTTCGAGTCGGCGAACGCGATCATGACCTCGACGGTGAGTTCCTCATGACGCCGCTGCGACGGGGTCGTGAGGTGATGCGACCAGTCGTAAAACCCGGAGGTGGAGACTCCGAGTTGGTCGCAGAGGTAGGCGACGGGGAAGTCGGCCTTCAGCCGGAAGATCAATTCGAACCGTTCTCGTTTTGATCGATCTCCCGGAAGAAGGCCTGCGCTTTTTTCAGAAAATCCAGGTCTCTCTGCAGCTTCGCGTTCTGCCGCTCGAGGTCCCGAATCCGCCGGCGAGCCTCCAAGGAGAGCTCGCCAGCGGGGTCAATCTGGGCCAGTTTGGCCTTGTTGACCCAGCGCCACAGCGTCTTGTGATCAATGCCGAGCTCGGCGGCGACCTTGACGATCGACTGGTCGCTTTCAGCGACCCGAGCCAGCGCTGCAGCCCGATCCTCCGGACTGTAGTGCTTGTGTTTCTCGTGTTCCATGTATCCATCCAATCCTGAAATGAGAAGGACTGTCCGGAATACTCGGGTCACCGCAG
>Ga0247803_1000377_pt1 | contig 24707 bp, 14 predicted proteins | sample UWRJL014104B1_FD_180928 | JGI IMG/M metagenome (GOLD analysis project Ga0247803, IMG submission 180928) | Plant litter microbial communities from Arlington Agricultural Research Station in Wisconsin, United States - UWRJ-L014-104B-1 | ecosystem: Environmental > Terrestrial > Plant litter >...
ATTTCAAATATTCCAATCTGCAATTCAATTAAATCCCAGATTGAATGTTTTCTCAAATATGCCAGGATGACATTAGTGTCCAGGACATATCTCATTTTGTCAATTGCGAAAGAAGAACTTCAAGGGGCTCCTGAATATCAATTGCATCTCTCAGAGCTTCAAGCTTTTCTTTATTTAAACCTTTATACCCCTGTTTAGTTTTCAGTTTTTCAATCCGATCTTCAAATGACAAATTTTTATCGTCGGGATTACTGATCATAGATTTCAAAGGATCATCATCCGCCAGCGTGCTATAAACAAATTCGTTCATTGTAACACCTGCCAAATCAGTGGCCTGTTTTGCGGAGAGTGCTCCTTGCTGATAAAGTTGGCCGGCGATTGAAAGCAATACCTTCTCCTTCTCGAAATTTTCCGGCAAATTGATGGTTAGTGTTTTCATATTTCGACCAATTTAATCTATTGATTTTTACTCTAATATATCACTTTTGACCGACACTTCCACAGCATTTGTGAAATCCTCGATCAGGTCTTCGATATCTTCCAAACCTACGGAAATACGGATTAAGCCTTCGGTAATGCCCAAAGCCAGTTTTTCGTCTGCTTTCAGTTTGGCATGTGTCGTTGTGAATGGATTGGTAACAATTGTTCTCGTATCACCAAGATTTGAAGACAGAGAAGCAATTTCCAGTGCATCCATAAATGCAGAAACACGTTCAAATCCACCTTCCAGTTCAATGGTAACAATAGCACCGCCCGCCTTCATCTGCGCCTTAGCAAGTTCATGTTGCGGGTGAGACGCTAAAAATGGATATTTAACTAATTTTACGTCCGGATGTTTTTCCAAAGCCGAAGCCAAAGCCAATGCGTTTGAGCAATGTTTTTCCATTCTCAATTCCAGGGTTTCAAGACTTTTACTTAACACCCAGGCATTAAACGGAGACATAGACGGTCCTGTGTGACGGCAGAAAAAGCGGATATGTTTGATATATTCTTCTTTTCCAACCACAATTCCACCCAAAACGCGGCCTTGCCCATCCATATATTTAGTAGCCGAATGCACAACCAGATCCGCTCCGAAATCAACCGGATTTTGCAATGCCGGAGAAGCGAAACAGTTATCGACGTTAAAAATCAAATTATGCTTTTTACAAAGTTTACCGATCATTTCAAGATCCACAAGATCCAGACCTGGATTTGATGGTGTTTCCAAATATACCATGCGCGTATCTGGTGTTACCGCCGCTTCCCAATCCGCCTCACTTGCGTCTGCATCCAGGTAAGTATAGGTAATACCCCATTTGCTGATAATTTGTGTAATGATCTGATGCGCAGAGCCAAACAAAGCGCGACTAGCCAAAATGTGGTCCCCACTTTTCAGCAACGCAGCCATACTTGCAAAAACCGCAGCCATACCTGTAGCAGTCGCCACACCATCCTCGCAGTCTTCAAGCAGACAAACTTTGTCTATAAATTCCTGAACAGATGGGTTCGAAAAACGACTGTAAATATTTCCTTCTTCCGTTTCTTCAAACAGCGCTTTTCCTTGCTCAGCACTTTCAAAAGTAAAGCTGCTTGTCAAAAATAAAGGCGTAGAATGCTCACGGTACTGCGTTTTTTTAGTCTGGGTACGTATCGCTTTGGTCTGCTTTTTCATAGATTCTAGCTTATAGCTATTAGCGTTTAGCTGGTAATAAATACTTCTTTTTGGTGAGAATACCGGGACTCTCTTTTTTATTAAATTCTAATTTTCCTGGTCCAAGCAAAAAACGGTTCGCCGCGCGGCTAATCGCTAACAGCCAATACCTAAAAAAGAACCATATAAATTATTCTCAAACTGACGATGATGACGATTGTTCCAACCATGATCATCATTGTTTTTATCGGCAATTTCCGGGACAGATTTGCTGCAATTGGTGCTGCAACCATTCCTCCTAAAATAAGTCCTAAAACGACCTGCCAATGGGAAAAGCCAATCAGCGTTATAAAGGTAACTGAACTGGCCAGCGACACGAAAAACTCAGCAAGGTTTACTGATCCGATCGTATATTTCGGGTGACGGCCTCTTGCAATCAACGTTGACGTTACAATAGGTCCCCAGCCTCCGCCGCCGATTGAATCCAGCGACCCTCCGGCAAATGCAAGCCATCCGATTTGTCTTATTGGCCGCTTTTCAATCCGTTTCTTTAACGCTTTCTGGATGATAAGAATTCCCAGAACCAGGGTATAAACAGCCACTAACGGCTTGATGATGTAAATATATTTTTCAAGTGATGTCAGAAGATATGCACCCGAAATTGCGCCTATCACACCCGGAATCAATATTTTCTTGAATAACTTACTGTTTACGTTTCCAAATTTAAGGTGCATATACCCTGAAACGCCGCTGGTGAATATTTCAGAGGCGTGCACGCTGGCACTGACTGCCGAAGGTGGAACGCCGAGTGTAAGCAGGAATGTTGCAGATGTTACACCATAAGCCATACCGAGTGCACCATCTATCATTTGCGCAATAAAACCGCCAAGGATATAGTAGAAAAAGCTTTCGTTCAATTCAAGATCATTCCAGAGAACGGAAAGTCTGTCGTAAGTAATGTAAGTAAAAACCAGATGCCCGACAATCATCAAAGCGATGGCTGCGAATAAATTCACGCCAATTTCAGTCCGGCTTCTTTTACGCAAAGTAGCGGCCCATATCTTGTCCTGAATCCGGTCCCACGAAAATGGCAGTTTTGTATTATTTTTAGTTAAGTCAGAGGATGTATTTTGCAGATCAATCTTTTGAGCTCCGGTATTGAAACGGGAATCTGATTCTTCAGGCAGATCTGGTAAAAAAACTACTTTTCCCTGTTCTCTCGCAATAGCTGCCAAACGGCGATCTTCCTCAGGATCACCACTTGCAATGTAAGCGACTTCCAGGGATTCCCAATTGACTGGCTCCTTAACTTCTGATGAGGGCAATGATTCTGACGCGTCCTTCAAAGTCTATCTAGTATAGTATTATGATAGAGTAAAGTATTAATAAAATAGCAAACTAATGTTTGCTAAATGAGGTGCAAATTTAGTATCAAAATATTAGCTTTCAAAGAATAAAAAAAGACGAACCCGAAGATCCGTCTTTTTTAAAACGATTATACATTAAAAAATCAGACTTAGTAACACCGGATTTCAAATATCGAAACAGGCGTATTTTCATTCGAATTGGCCAGTTCGATTTTGAGGTTTTGCGTTAAAACCGGTTCGCTCAGAGTAATGGTCTTTCTATTCTGGTGATTATTTTCAATCGATCCGATGAGTTCATTTTTGTCATTATAAACATTCAAATCTGTTACACAAAACGGCATCACGGTTTCGGGATGGAGGAAAATGACATTTTCCATCGGGTGATCGTAATCTGCGTCAAAGACAAATGCTATAGTTGAAATTTTCGTTATTTCAGCCCAGGTGAGAAGAATTGTTGGGTTTCTGTCATTGTAATCTGCAACCCAGGCATTTGGACTGGCGATTGGACGCTGCAAGCCATTTCTTAGATTTTCAGCTTCAAAAAGATCGATTTCAGTACCTAGTTTCATGGCAATATTTCTTCCTTCCGGCCTGCGCTGCGGGCACCAGAATTCAAAAGTATCCACGCCGATATCCTCGGTCGGTTCCTGTTTCCCGTAATTGGAAACGGCAGGATTGGTTGCGTTAAAAACCGTCACGATTCCCGAAATCCTTGTCTCACTATACTGAATTTTAACGTGTTCATTTTTTATAAAACAAACAAAAGCATAACATGCATCGTCAAATTCTGCCTTCCAATCCAATGTAATTTCCTGCTTTCCTTTTTTCAAAGAAACGGACTTCGCTTCAAGTGTAACATCAGGTGTATGGTTGAAAGATTTGCTGCTTTTTCGCAGTTCAACGATTAATTCAGTTGCCTTATCAGCATCAACCCAAACGGTAACCGAAGGCATTTTACCAAGAGAAACCGGCAGCATTTGTCCAACTGAATGATTAATTGTCGCCCAAAAATCTGCTCCCGGAATCTCTTTCAATTTTAATGTGGAACTTGCCTGAATACTTATCGCTTTTTGAACCAGATCTTCCAAATCTGACAATTTTAAATGCGGGATATACTGACCTGATTTAATCAATTCTTGTTGTAACTCGTCCAGATGAAGTGTGCCGACTTCTCTTGGTGAAATACCATATTTTTTTGCCAGGAATGCCGCGATCGCAACAGCTTGTCCGCCATGCGCGCTGGTAGCCATTACTCTGGTGGATGCAAAAGCTACGTGTGTCGTGCTGATAATGCGACCAGCGATAAACAGGTTATTGATGTTTTTGCTGTAATAACTGCGGTAAGGAATACTGAAGACGCCTTTTCCGTGCCACTGATTACAACCTGCCTGATCACTGTAAATTCCATCGGCCGGATGCAAGTCGATACTCCATCCACCAAAAGCAACGGTATCTTTGAATTGTTTTTGTTCGACGATATCTTGCTGCTTAAGCATATAATCGCCCTCAAAACGGCGGCTTTCACGTTTTCCGGGAATCGTACCGACCCACTCCAAAGTCATGGTTTCAGCTTCCGGAAAGAGTCCGGAATTTTTAATATAATTCCAGGCGCCATAAACCACTTTCCATAGTTCCCATTTAATCGTTTCCGTGTCATGAACGGTATCCAGTCGTCCGCCATATTCCAGCCACCAGAGCCGGCAACCGAAATCTTTTGGATTGAATGTTTTGTAACGGGGAATTTGCGTAATATCCTGCAAAGCAAAAGAAGGCGGCGTAAATTTCACGGGTCTGCCAACATCCTTCGAATAGAAATACATCGAGTGACCCAACAGCTCACCATAGGCTTTATCCGGGGCGAATTTTTCACCAAATTCTTCCTGTGATTCCGCACCCATGCGGAATGCCGCACCCGCCAGAAAGGCAACGATTCCGTCACCGGAGGCGTCACAGAACAGAGGCGCGCTGATTTGGTACTGCGTACTATTCTGACTGCAAAAAGCGTGGACAGCCGAAATCGTATCTTCAGCAGATTTGTCAAGATCAAAAACGGCGGTGTTTAAAAGTAAAGTAATGTTCTTTTCCTCGATCACTTTTTCCAGTAAAACGGTATCAAAAATCAGCGGATTTCCATCGGGATTCCGATGAATATTTTCCAGCATAATTTCGTTGATCACACCACCTTCCCGTGCCCAGCGATTGTTGTTTCCCATATGCGAAGTGGCGCCCAAAACCCACAGACGGACTTCACTTGACGCATTTCCGCCCAAAACCGGTCGATCCTGGACAACAATTACTCTCATTCCTGTCCGTGCCGCAGTGATCGCTGCGCAGGTTCCCGTCAATCCACCTCCGACGATTACTAAATCTGATTCAAGAGATATGGTTTTTGGTGATCTTTTGTAGATGAATTCTTCTTTTAGCATTAGTTAATAGCGTTAGGGTGGGGATTCAACCTCGAATCATTATTTCCCAGTCGTATTTATGTTTTGAATTATTTTAGTTCGATTTCTTTAATCCCGGCAGAATATCCCGTTGGTTTCATGAGTGTAAGGGATATATTTTTGTCAAAACCACTAAGAGGGATTGTGACTTCTTTGCTCTCGCCAGGATTCAGGTCCGGAATGGCATAGCTGCTATTATCCGTTTTTAATAAATATCCGTGAATAGCATAAGAAGGGAAATCATTCCGTGCAGTCAGTTTAAGAACCAGTTGGTGCGAACCGCGCTCTCCTGATTTAAAACTCACTTTTTCAATTAAAACCGGCGACATTTCCTCCTGATGGGATTTGTAAGCAGGGCGTAAAGCCCGGTCCGGGCCAACAATTCCCCAGGGGCGATATCCGTTTGCATTTGTGCCATGGTAGCGACTTTGATAATCGTTGTAAGTCCACCAGGAAGTTCCTATCACGTAAGGTCTTTGTCTTACTTCCGCAATCACATTACGTATATGTTGAGCCTGGCCTGTTTCACCATCCTTATTATCAGCTCTGACACCCCATTCGCTGATTAAAATTGGTTTTTCAGGATAAAGTTTATGGATGTGATCCAAAGCCTTCGCATGATTTCCATAAGTATTGGTACAAACAAAATCAACATACTGGCTTGCTTCATCTTCCGGTTTTTCCGGAAGCGTATTCAAAAACATACTCGCAAAAGTGTATAATCGGGTAGGGTCCAATTCACGTGCACTCGCGATCATATCTTTGGTCCATTTTAGTCCGGCCTGAGATTTTGATTCGTACTCATTCCCAACACTGTAAGCAATAATGCTAGGATGATTCCAGTCGCGTTCTGCCATTTCCCGGAACTGCGAACGGAATTTGGTTCGCATACTGTCGTTGTCCATCTGACGAGGTGTCAACTGCCAGTTTCCGGCTTCAGAAATAATCAGCATTCCATACTTATCCGCCAGTTCATAGAAATATTCGGAAGGCGTGTAATGTGTCAGCCGTTGAAATTCCATTCCCGCTTCTTTCATCAAACGAAAATCTTTTTCAATCAGCCAATCGGGTTCCAATGAACCTAAACCGGGATAATCAACCACACGGTTTCCTCCGCCTAACCTAAGCGATTTGCCATTCAGCAGCAACTGGGCATTCTTTATTTCAACTTTTCTGATACCAAAATTTGAAGAAATGGTATCTGCTCCAACAGTAGCAGTAAGGTGATATAAATTCGGATCATCCAGATTCCAAAGTTTAACCTGAGCTGCTGAAAGATTTGCTTCGGCTTCAATAATACCCGTTTGTCCTGCTGAAATGCTGATTGATTTAATTTTCCAGTTAAGAGAAACCGGTTTGTCTTTGAATTGAACGACATAATTTACTTTCGGTGAAACCGTCTGTTTTGAGATGTTTTTGATTCTTAGTTTTGTATTCAAAACAGCCGTTCCTTTGGTAAGATCCGGTGTACTTTCAATCTTGATATTATCCGCATAAACTTCCGGTTCCACGGTTAAATAAACCGGCCGAATCAAACCGCCGTAATTAACCCAGCCCATAAAGGCGTCGTTAATTCTGTTGTTGTCTTTTGCTCCGGGAATTGTGCCCACTTTCCAAGTGTCATTGTTTACAGAAACAGCCAGCAGATTTTCTCCGTCTTTTAGAAAATCTGTTATATCAAAGCTGAATGGTGTGTATCCGCCTTCATGTTCCCCGACTTTTTGCTCATTCAGCCAGATATGGGTTTTATAATAAGCTGCGTCAAAATGAAGAATGATTCGTTTGCCGGATGTGTTTTTCCATGGAAAAGTTTTTCGGTACCAAGCCGTTCCGTTGTAAAACTGATAGCGCAAATCTGCGGAATAACAATGTGGCACCGTTACTTTGTCAAAACGGTTACCATCAATTTTTGAATCATACCATTTTCCTGCCTGTCCCATTTCGGCAGGATCCAGCGCGAACGACCACTCGCCATGCAATGGAATAGCATTAGGCCGACTGATTTTATATTGACCAAAAGAACATGGACCTGATAGAAATAATAACGTCAGTACGAAAAGTGATTTCTTTATTATCATGATAGTAAGTGAGTTGCGATTTTATGAGTGCAGGATTTGGTCTTTTATTTCTGTTGAAACCAGGCTGATTTTCCGGGAGGCGCGCCATGGAATAATTGCAGTAAGCAGAATGCCAAATGCTATCGCAGCCGTTAAAACAGAACCGATTGTCGTCAAAGCACTTAAAATAAATAGCAGAAAAGCGGTGAAGGCAAGTGCCCCTGCGATTACGCGCAAACCGAATTGGTTTTGTCTCCGAGCTTCGGTCTTTTCTTCTTCAGAGCTTTCCAGGAAATCGAATTTTCGTTGTGCCATAACTGCCTGGTAAACGTCATAGTCAGAGCTGGTTGCAGTTTTTCGAGAAAGCAGCCATTCATTGATTGCCAGTAAAATGATAGGCAAACCGATACCAAGAAGCATTTCTTCGGAGCGGCTGAGTTTAAAACCTGCCGTTACGGGTAGGATAATTTTGAAAAGTAAATTAACCGTCAATGTTGAACCGGTAATCCAAAGCGTAGCCTTTCCGGTTAACTTTTTAGAAAATAGAGCCCAAAGTGCGGGTGCTAAAAGTGGTCCTCCGGTAACGGCGCCGATACTTAAAACAACTTCCACAATCCCGCCGGCAGCCGGTACCAGCAAAGCGATCACGATCATTCCAATACCAAAGACAAGTGACGATAATCGTGCGACGGACATCAGCTTTTTGTCTGATGCGCCCGGATTGATCATGCCTTTGTAAATATCGTTTGTGAAAACGGCTGACACGACATTTAAGGTTGTATTGGCTGAGGCGGAAGTCGAGAAATACATACCGGTCAGCATCAGTCCCATTAAACCCGGAGGCAAAACCAATTGGCAAACCTTCAAATAGGCATTTTCAGTATCCAGACCTATGAGATCAGGATTGATAGTCCGGTAAATCATTGGAGGAAGCATCCAGATAATTGGGCTGATCAGATATAGTCCCGCAAACAGAAAGGAAACTTTTCGGGCAGACTTCCCGCTGTCGACGCTGGTGTAACGTTGTACGAAAGTCCAGTTGCCGCCGATATAACAAATGTGATAGAGTGTGAAGGCGATGATAAATCCGAAAGTATATTCTCCGTTTAATAGTTCGAAGAAACCATCAGGTGCCTTTGTCGTAACCGCTTCCCAACCGCCGGCGGCATTTAGGGATAAGGGTAAAATGATAAAAACGGCGGCTGTTAAAATCACAAATTGAAGAATATCAGTCACCATTACAGCCCACAAGCCGCCAACAGCCGTGTATGCGATCATCATTATTCCTAAAACAATAGTGCTGTGTATCAACGGAAATCCCAATGAAACACTGACCAGTTTTGCGACCGGATATAAAACAGAACCTTTAATGAAAAGAGAAACAAGCGTAAAAATGTAGATGAACGTTTTCTGTACCGTCAATCCCAATCGTTCTTTTACAAATTCTGCTGCCGTCAAAGCGCCGGTTGCTTTCCATTTTGGAGCCAGCCAAAGTCCCGTGATCAGCGCACCTATACACATCGTCCACTGAATTGTGACCGAAACCCAGCCATATTTATAAGCAATAGCACCCCAGGCGACAAAAGTACCCGCCGAGAAAAAACTCATAAACAGAGAAAGTCCTCCGATAAACCAGGGCACGGATTCGCCTCCGGCAAAGAAGGATTTCATATTCCGTCCTGTCCGGACGAAAAGCATTCCGATAAACAAAACGAAGGCCGAAAAAATAAAAATGACGGCGGTATCAATGGGTGAGTTCAAGCGTTCAGGAGTGTTAGGTGAATTGATTTTTTTGAGGTTTTTTATTTAAATTGAATAGCAATCACTTCAATACCAAAACCCGGAATGTTGTAGGAAAAGGAATTGTCGGATGCGGTAATGGTCTGATCAGATTTCATATTCCGGATTTTCGAGATCTTTTTTCCGGAAGTCCATTTTTCCGGATTTAAAGTTATTTTGCCAGATGTTGCTTGGGAGCGGTCATTAAGCAGCATGAGATAGGCCTCATTTTTTTGACCGTTTTCTGCCAGAATATAATCTATAACGTGTTTGTCATTTTGAACAAAACCCTCCCGAATTACCAGGTTTGACTTTTCACCATAAACCGATCCGGGTTCAAAGCCATAAGTCTGGTGAGGACCGACTTTCGGGGTGACAAAACCTCTCGGGAAAATGACTTTTCCGTCAGATCTCATTTCAGTTTCAGACAATAAATAATCTGTAATCCAGCCGATTTGCCACCATGCATGATGTGGATAGGGACCAGCACCTTTGTTCATGGATTGCCAGTAATAGGAAGCTACACTCGTTTTAGGATCGACAAAAGCGTCACGGCCAATAGATGCAGATCTTGCCAGATCAGCAAAAATCTGTTCGCCGGAAATTTTATATATTCTGATAAAAAGTCCGGCGTGACTGGCCAATTGAATGGGACCATGGCGCGTCGCTGAGCCGAAAATTCCACCATGCTCAAAGCTCAAACCGGCCTGACCGATTTCCCAATCTTCTCTTTCAGAGCCATTAACGATTTTGATTTTTTGGGATGGAATCGGATGCGTATAGATTGAGCTCACATAAATTTTAGCAGAAGTGATAGCTGCTTTTTTATAACGCTCATCTTTTGTCATATCAAAAAGATCTAGCAAAGCCTGAGCAGATTGTCCGGTTGCGAAGTCAGGCGCATAACGCGCGTCACCACAAACACCAAGAAAAGAACCGGTTTCAACAGCGTTTTTAATAAACCAATCTGCACCTTTTTGAGCAGCTTTCAGATATTTTTCATCTTTCAAAATCCGGTAAGCGACGATCAAACCGTAGAAGGTAGGACGAACATCTTTGATATCCTTAAATATTTCTTCTTCCGTTTTCCGATCATAGGCAACAGCAAAACTTCCATCTGGTTTTTGCCAGCGTAACAATTTTTCAGCACCGAATTTCAGTCTGTCTTTTAATTCCGTATTATCAGGTTCAAAAAGGAGCATATTGCCAATGTCCAGCATGATGTAATAAGTCAGGCCGATCGGTTCTACAACTGATCCCCATTCCTCCACAAACTTTTTACTTTTTGCGAGATAGTATTGTCCTTCGATTGCGCCTTTGAAAAAACCATTGTCGGTTATTTGCTGAACCAGTTTGAAATTCTCCGCCGGCGGTAATACTTTCTGAGTCAATTCCGGATCTTTGGTTTCGTGGGCAAGCATCCACATGGCGCCATAATCCGAATTTTTCATCGCATCCTTATTCGAACCGACGACACCGCCGAGGTATGATTGTGCACCGATTTGTTTTCCTTTATATTCTTCAATATTCCAGAGCGAAGTTTTCGGATCGATCAGATAATGGTGCATTTTTTCGATACGATCCGATAAAGATTGGGTGCTCTGACGAAGTGCCAGTCCTTCTTTAAATTGATACACATCGTAAATGGCATGATTCAGTGCCTGAAACCAGTCACCTGAAATCAGACTATAACGAAACCCGTAACTTATATCCTGACTCATTTCTCTTTCCGATTTTTCTTCTCCCAAAACCGGATAATATAAAGTAGGCGATAGCTGAGATTTTCGGTCCATGTGGGACAAGCCGATGAACCAATCCGTTTGCGTTATTTTGTCTTTTGCCCAGGGATCACGAGCTAAGCCGGGTTCAGGAATGACAGAAAAGGTAATTCCACTTTTGCTGCTCATGAGCGGACTTAAAGTACTCGCACAACGTTCGCGATAAATGACGGGACGATCTGGAATTCCATGACCATAAGCATAAGCCAGAGCGAAATTTTCCTGCATAAAATTTCCCTGAAAATAACCCGGAACAGAAACCCAGCTCATTTTTTCCTTTTCCAAAACCGCCAGTGTCGGTGTTGCCAGGGAGAAAAACCCTTTTCTTTTTGGAATCAGTTTTTGGATCACCTGAATATCTGATCCATATTTTTCATCCAGTTTCCAATCGGCGATAATAGTTGCAACCTCCGTTTCCTGGCTGAATTGAAAATGATTTTTATCTATGGTTTTTACTTTGGAAGGAAAAAAATGGTATGCCTTTCCGGCAGTATTCAATGAAACGGCCGTTGTGCTTTCTTTCCATTGTTCCCGCTGATAATGGTAGGCGTCTTCCGGGAATTTTCCGCCTGTTATTTTCTCAAAAGTTTCTGACGATTCAGATGAAGGTTTTGCTTCGGCAAATAACAAAGTATATTCGCCGGAAGGAGTGAGATCTGAAATCCACTTTCCATTTTTATTAACAGCAATCTTTTGAAGGCGGTAACCTTTCGCGGCTTTTTGCCAGACAATTTCTACATTTTTGTTGCTCAACGTCACTGTCTTGGGAGTTTGTCCCAAAGCAATGACAAAAGAAATCAGGATGGAAAATAGCGTCAGGTAATATTTCATTAGAAAAAGTTTACAATACTGTGATTAAATTTTTTATTCCGTCGGTTAAATAAGCATTCAGTTTGCCGTCTTCGCTGCTGTATAAAATGACGGCGTCGATGTCTTTTCGTTCGCTCAAAAACCGTTTGGTTTCTTCCAGTCCCATGACGAAAAATGCTGTATCGTAGCCATCCGCAGTGATGCCGTCGCGGGCAAAAACGGTTACGCTCAATAGAGAACTCTGCTCCATAGAACCGGTTTTCGGATTGATGATATGGTTGAAAATCTGCCCATTCTTTTCAAAATGATTGCGGTAATTTCCTGCGGTCGTCATGGCACGATCGGAAAGCTGAAACGAGCAATAGAGAGCTCCCGGTTTCAATGGATTTTCGATACCTGTTATCCAGGGTTTATGATCTGCCTTAAATCCTTTACAAAGAATTTCGCCCCCAATCTCTACCATAAAGCGGCTGATGTTCTGTTTATTTAAAAAGTTTCCGATCACATCAACTGAGTAACCTTGCGCAATTCCATTGAAGTCGATTTGTACGTTTGATTTTGTTTTTTTTACGGACAACGAATCAAATACAACATCATCGAAACCGATTAATTGCAACAAGGAATCTACGTTCACATTCTCAGGATTTTTATTCTCTTTCGGACCAAAGCCATAAGCTTCCACCAGGGGTAAAATTGTTGGATCAAAGGCTCCGTTTGTCGCTTCAAAAATCTCTTTTGACTTTTTTAATACGGGATAGAAATAGGAAGATTTGTATAGATGAGAATCTGATTGGTTAAAATTTGAAAGTTCAGAATCGGACTTGTAAAGGGATAAACATAGATCGAAATCCAGCAAGATAGAATCGATATCGACTTTGAAATTTCGCAGTCTTTCGTCAAAATATTTAATATGATAGGTCGTGCCTTGCGCTTCTCCCCGAATAGAGATCACCGGAATATCATCGCACTTTGCTATCGTTGAAAACGACGATAGCAAAGCGAAAATGATAACAAGATTTTTCACGACTTTCTTCATAGCTAACAGATCATATTAAGGTTGCGGCGAAACTGTTTCACCTTTCAGTATCGCCATTAATTCAGGCAAATGATCCTGATAAACACCTCTTGGCGTGGTCTTGTATTTTGATGTCAGGTAGGCAGCGAACCCGACCACTTCGCCCATCATGCCGCAGGTTCTCATCACACGCGTACTTCCAAAAGCGACATGGGTAGTACTAATATTTCTTCCCGCAACGAAAAGATTCTGTATATTTTTGGAATAGAGACAGCGGTAAGGGATCGTGTATGGTGCTACTTTAATATGTTTCGTTCCTGCAAAAAACTCCTGTCCTTCAAAGTATTTACTGTTTTTTGAGTCAGGGAAATGAAGGTCAATTGTCCAGGTAGCTGTTACCGAACCATCAGGATATTGTTTGCCTTCCTGAATATCCATCTGATTTAAAATATGGTCACCAATTATTCTACGGGATTCACGTTTTCCACCGATATAGGCTACCCAGGCCAGTTCATGTTTGGCATATTTCTGAGACTTGTGGTTTTTTAAATAGGACCAGTTACCATAGATCGCACGCAGGTTATGATCCCGGATTTTCTCGGCATCCGTGATCGTATTGAAATTACCAAAGCCGGTTTCCCATTCCCAATCCGCTTTGCTGTTATCGATGTGATATTCATCAGAAAATTGAAGTGCCCAAGGTGTTTCGGGAAAAGTAGAGACGGTGTCGCGAGGCAGCGAAGCCCAGAGATTGGAGGTGCCCAAAGTGAAATCATCCGCTTTTTCGGCAGCAAGTGATTCTCCGGTTTCGGCCTTGCTTTCTCTCCCCATACGAAATTCCGCTCCGGCCAGATAACCGATCGTTCCGTCACCCGTACAGTCTGAAAAGAAAGATCCTTCGAATCTGGTTTCTTTGTTTGTTGCAATATCCCGTCCGATCACGGCGGTGATAATATCATTTTGTTTTTCAACTTTATAAACAAACGTGTTCAGGAAAAGCGAAATATTTTTCTCCGCTTTGACGATCGAAGTTTTTCTAGCGTCCCCGTATTCTTTTGCATCCGGATTTCCATTTCCGGGATCTCCATTATCCATTTCGCGAACGATTCGGCCAAGTTTGGGATAATAATTTTTATCCACATCACCCATCAGATGCACCCGGATTTCTGAGCTGTTATTTCCACCCAAAACCGGACGGTCCTGAATCAGAGCAACCTTTAATCCCATCCGGGAAGCTGAAATCGCCGCACAGGTTCCGGCAATGCCACCGCCAACTACAACCATATCAAAATGCCCGGCGGATACAGGTTTTTCGGTAAGATTTAATAATTTTTTTCGGAAAGCAGTTAATTCTTCGAGCTTGTTCGGCGGCGTAAATTTCGGGGCATCGGTGAAAAGAACAGCATCGCAGCGGCCGTTAAATCCGGTCAGGTCTTTAATGGATAATTTAATCTGGTCACTTATTATTTCCGTTTCTCCGGCATCGTACCATTTCCATTCATCAGATCCACTTTCGCCAAAAATTTGCGTGATCGTTTTTCCGTCAATGGCGACCTGGAATTTTCCGGGACCTTTTGGGAAAGGTGCCCAGTCTTTTGTCCGTACCCAAATGTGATATTTTCCTTTTTTTGGAAATTTTACGGTAGTTGATGCGTCCCTGACCGGCCGCCCCATGCCGTGCGCCATAAGATAGGACGAGCCCATAACGACGAAAGATTGCTGATCGATAACCCAGCCGCCTTTGTCTTCAAATGATTCTGTTTCTACGAAAACGTGGTTTTGCGCGGAAAGCTGTATGGCGAATAACAGAAGAAATAAAGTTATATAGTTTCTCATACTTGTTTGTTTTGTTCCTGGCATTCAGGGTTAAAACCTTGAATACGGATGGTTTGTGATTTCCCAGGGCCGAACTCCGGGTTAGTGTTTCTTTTCCTCTATTTCGGATTTGTCATTATTCATCATTTGCATCATCCAGGATTCTTCGGATTCTGGCCGGGAGTTTAGCCTGATTTTTCAAAATTTCAATTTTCAGTTTTCGCTGTTCGTCATTAGATTTTTCAAGATCATCGGCGATGCTTTCTGTTAAAGTTTGGTTTAAAGGAATAGTCATTAATTTTTTTAAAATCGCGATCTGCATCGGGTAGGAAGAAGATTGGAAAACTTCCCAGAGCCAGTTCTGTTTTTGAGGTTTTGAAAAGAATTCATTCCCCATTTTTTGCAAGGCCGTCCTTGCAGTAAAGAGATTTTTTCCTGCAATAATTTTTTCGATATCCTGTTCAAAAGATTTTGCGATTTTACCATCTTTCAGAATTACCTTTTCCAGCGCCCAGTACTGATAATGGTAATTTTTATCAGCAAGAAATGAGTGAAGCAGCTGGTCATTTTTATAAGTTTCCGTTATTTTCAGCATTTCAGGAACGGCTTTTCCGTAAGCGATTTTCCAGAGTGTAAAACAGGTATAAACCGCCCCGTCGATCACTTCATTTTTAATCGTTTTCAGTGTAGCACCTGTTTTCGCGTCGACAGAATCTGAAAGATCGTCTGTGCCTTTTGTGATCAGATCTTCCATATTCAGGCCGGCGAAAATGGAGTTTTCCTTCGCCAGAATATCCTGCAGTTTTGCGTAGTCTTCCGGCTTGAATTCGTCATGATCAATTTTTGTCAGAACCTTGCCTTCGGGTAAATCATACCTTTGATAATTACCAAGAAGATCCCAGTAAAAATTAATATAAACTGGCTTGCACTCATTGGTGTAACAAACCGGGGTGAAAATATTCCGGAAAAAATATTGCGGCCTGCCCGCATCGTCCAGTTTTAATTTTAGCGTATAGGTAAGCGTATCATTTTCAACGATTGTGAACTCCCGAATTTTTTTCATTTGCTTGTCTGTTGACATAATACTTTCCCCTTCGTTTCCAAAAAGGAAAAGAAGAGGTGTAAGTATTAAAAGACAAGAAAAATTGAACATTGATTACGGTAGTTTGAATCTGATAACCTGAAAGAAATAACTTATTTCCAGTCGGGATTTTGTTCCAGCTTCGGATTTGCATTCATTTCGTCCAGCGGAATAGGGAAATATCTGTTTTTAGGCTGGACATTTCTGGTAGGATAAACAGGATTAACCGCTTTCGGGATAACTGTAAGGAATTTACCTGTACGTGTCAGATCATACCAGCGGTCACCTTCGGCGAAAAATTCCCAGGCTCGTTCCTGTAAAACGGCATCAACAAAGGCGTCTTTGGTCAAACCTGTTTTGAGATCAGCCAGTCCGGCGCGCTTCCGAACCGTGTTGATATAACCGTATGCGGCAGCAGTTGCTCCGTTCAGTCGTGCTTCCGCCTCCGCAGCTATCAGATATAAGTCAGGCAATCTTAGAATTGGAACATTTGGAACAAAGCCGATCGTAGAAACCGGGTCCATGTATTTTTTGATAAGAACTCCTTCTGTGGTAATAGGCGTTATACTGCGCTGAGGCACTGTCGCGCCACTTTTATTGACATATGAGGTATCCAAAAGCTGGCGGCGTTTGTCGGCTGGGTCGAAAGAATTGAAGAATGACTGGTAAGCGAACATTGAACCATAGGAAGTTCTTGCATAGGCGGGCGCGGCGCTGCCTGGAGGGCCGCAAAGTCCTACCAGCTGATGGCTGGCGCCGGGAGAAATCGGATCAACTTCGTAGGCCCACATATTTTCATTTCTCGCTGCATCTTCTTTGTCGTATTTGTAAACATCCAGCACATCTGGCATCAGCGAATATTTGCCAGACGCAATAACCACCTTTGCCTTTTCCAGAGCCTTGGCCCAATCCTCGTTATACAAAGCAGCCTTGGCGTAAAGTGCGCTCACAACTTCATTGGAAGGACGACTTTTTTCATTGGCAGGATAAGAAGGCAAGCCAGCTGCCAGTGCCTGGTCAAGATCTGCGTAAATTTGCTTGTAAACCTCGGCTTTGGGACTTTTTGCAACAATCGCCTCTTCTTCGGTATAACTTGGCGTAATCTTGATTGGTACGTCACCGAAATTTTTAGCCAGGAGCCAATGGTAAAAGGCACGAAGAAAATAAGCTTCTCCAATAATCTGTCTTTTACGGTTTTCGTCCATCGTTGCATCGGGAACTTTTGCAATGACCCAATTTGCTTTTTCAATTCCACTGTAAGAAGATGACCAGATCTGTTGAGGAGACTCGCTTGTGCGGGCGTTGCTTTTTTGCGTGGTATAATTAACATCGTAAGTAAACAATGTCAGGGTGTTCCGGCCAACCACTGCCCGCGGATAAGTTTGATCATCGCTGAAATCAGCCACCAGTGTCAGCGCCGGCCCATTCCCGAGTTCCCTTAACGGCCCGTAAGCTCCAATTAAGCCTTTTTCAGCATCGGCGGCAGTTTTGTAAAAATCCTCGGTATAGATAGATGAATAAATTTTTTCATCCAGTTGACAGGCATTCAGAGATAAAGCAGCACTTAAAATAAAGGAAAGGCGCGTCGTATTTTTAAATATTTTTTTCATCGGATCGAATGTTTTATTTAAGTCGTATCAGTGATTATAACTTGTTTTTAAAAAGTTACCTGAATACCACCTAATAGTGATTTTGCCTGTGGATACACGAAATTGTCAACGCCCATCACCGTATTTGAGCCCGCATAAGTATTTACTTCCGGATCAAAGCCACTGTATTTTGTGAACGTGAACAGGTTGTTAGCACTCACATAAAGACGTATTCTCTCCACACCCTTGAATTTTGGCACATTATAACCCAGCGTAATATTTTTACAACGCAGGTATGAACCATCTTCTACAACGTAATTGGTGATTGGTAAACGGCCGCCCTGGAATCCGCTTACATACTGGTTATTCGGATTTGTCGGCGACCAGCGATCTGCTACCCCTGCCAGCATATTCCGTTGTCCGAGGGGGTTTTCGAAAGAAAGACGGCTTGCATTGTAGATATCGTTGCCTTGTGTTCCTGAGAAAAAGGCTCCGAGATCAAATCCTTTGAAAGACATATTGGTTGAGAAACCATAGATGAACTTCGGATTTGGATTTCCGACAATTACCTGATCGTCTGCATTGATAAGGCCATCGCCGGTAACATCCTTTACTTTATGGCCACCCAGGCGACCGTCATATCCAGGCAAGATTGCTTCTCCTGATTGATTGACTCCATCAAAAACATAGGTTTTGAATAAACCTAATGGCTGTCCAACTTTAAGTACCGTGTATGTGGTTGCGAAACGCTCATTTGTAACACCTCCGTCAAGATCCAGAATTTTGTTCCTGTTAATGGTCATATTTCCCGAGATATCCCACTTGAAAGCGCCGTCCGAAATTCTTCCGTTTACAGCTAGTTCAATTCCTTTGTTTTCCAGCGAAGCAAAGTTTCCGGTAATGTCATTGTAGCCAGAGCTGAGAGGAAGCTTTTTAACATACAAAAGATCGTTTGTCTTTTTGTAATAAAAATCAGCGATCAAACTCAACCGGTTGTTCAGAAAACTGATATCTGCTCCGATATTTGTCTGCGTTGAACGTTCCCAGCGAAGATTTGGATTGGCAATTCTTGTGGGATTAATGCCGGTCAGATAGGTATGGTTGAAAATGTAATCACTTTCGGTTGCCGCCACCGTTTGAAGGGATTGATAAGGATTGATCCCTCCTGCATTTCCAGTAATACCATAACTGGCGCGTAATTTTAAATCGGACATCCAGTTAACCTGTTTCATAAATGGCTCTTCGATGATCCGGTAAGCCGCGGAAACAGCCGGGAAAATTCCATACTTATTATTAGCACCAAATTTGCTAGACCCATCTATGCGTGCTGTGAGATCAAGGAAAAACTTGTCTTTAAATCCGTAGTTCACACGCGCCATGTAAGAATCAAGGCGCTGGCTTCTCCGGTCACTTTTTACCGTACGTGTGAGTGCTAGCTGAAGTGCCTCATTTTGAGTGGCATCGTTTGGAAAACCTGTTGCTGAAATCTCATTGGAGTTATTCATTTCAATCTGAGTTCCAAATACAGCAGTTGCTTTCAACGTATGATCTTTCGCCAGCGTTGTGCTGTAAGTCAGGATGCTTTCATGTAACAAGGCGAGAAAGTTGGAATTCGCCTTTGTTGCAGAACCGGAATTATCTGTCAGATCAGATTTATTGACAATGGATCTTGGAGAATAAAAATTAAATAGCTCGCCGCTCTGATCTGCGTTAAACGAAGCCCGGTAAGTTAATCCTTTCAAAAGATTTACTTCCCCATACAAGTTAATCAGTGAGCGCTTAATCGTGCGTTTTCTTAGTACGGCAGCGAATCCAAGCGGATTAGTAACTTCGCGGTATTGGCCGCCGGCCTGTTCTCCGAAAGGGAACAAAGATCCATCGGGCCGATAGGGCTGCAGGGTAGGAGGGGCACCGATGGCGGCTCCTAAAATAGAACCCGTAACTGCACCGCCATCACCAATATTTTCACCACCGGTTTGTATCCCGTCGTTGATTGAATAACTACTTAAAATACTTGTTCCGATTTTGATCTTTCTGCTTAGCTGATGGTCAAGGTTGATACGGAACGAATAACGTTTGAAGCCAGACCCGATAATGATCCCTTTCTGGTCAAAATAGTTTAAAGAAAGAGCGAGCTGCGTTTTATCATTTCCTCCGTTGATGGAAAGCTGATGATTTTGAATCGGAGCTTTGCGGAAAATCTGATCCTGCCAGTTTATGCCTTCACCGAGCGATGCAGGGTCTTTGTAATATGTATTTTTAAAAACTTCGTTTTCTAATTGAGCAAACTGAGAAGCATTTAATACGTCCAGCTTTTTCCTTGTTTCCTGAGAACCATAATAGCTGTCGAAGGTTACCCGGGTAACACCGCTTTTACCTCTTTTTGTCGTGATAAGGACGACCCCGTTTGCGGCACGTGCACCGTAAATCGCAGAAGCCGATGCGTCTTTCAACACTTCCACAGATTCGATATCATTAGGATTAATTGTAGAAAGTGGGCTCACATCCGTAATACCGCCGCCATTAGAAATCTGGATACCATCTACGACATACAAAGGCTCGGAAGATCCGTTGATCGAGTTTGTACCTCTGATTCTCACGCTGATATTTCCGCCCGGAGAACCGGAGTTCTGACTTATTTGTACACCTGCAACGCGCGCTTGCAAACCTTGCGCAATATTTGCGACGGGTGTTTGTACAAGGTCAGCGGCTTTTACAGAAGCAATGGAGCCAGTCGTTTCCACTTTTCGCTGCGTCCCATAACCTACCACAACTACTTCTTCCAGTGCTTTCTGGTCAATCTTTAAAGTAATATCAATTGTGCTGCGGTTGTTTATTGCTATTTCTTCCTTTAAGTAGCCTACAAATGAAAACACCAAAATGGCGCTGGGAGATGCGTTTAAAGTGTACGTTCCATCAATATTTGTCAGCGTACCCTGCTGTGTTCCTTTGACGGTGACACTAGCTCCCGGAACGGTCTGCCCGGTTTCGTCAGTAACCTTACCCTTCACGGCCTGTTCCTGGGCGAAAATGGAATTTCCGGTTCCAGTGATAGCCAGAAGAATCAGAAAAATGATTTTACATAAATTTTTTAGCATAGTTAAAAGGGTTTTGAAAATGACGAAAATTGAAATAATTCAATTTTGTTTCACTGAGAATAATCCTTATCTAATTGCGAATTCCACCATGTTAATGTGATAATAGTGGATAAACTCGAATTATTACATGAATATAGGAAGCAAAACAAAGTTGTCAAGGCTAGAAAAAGTCTTTAATATCTCAAATTATCACAAAAAATATCGGTAACGTTTGCGGATACGTTACCGATATATGGTTATGATTATTTTTAATATGAAAATTTTACAGAAGTTAATTTTGGATATATTTGGAGTATTGATAACGGATTTTTGACACAATATTAAAATAATACAATGATTGGTTGTCCTAAATGTTCCGAAGTGGGTTCGATTATGAAAGCGGGATATGTCCGCAACAAACAGCGCTATGTTTGCAAGGATTGTAATTACTTTTTTACGCTGTCAGATCCTGGTCAGGTTTTGCCTAGAAAAAAAAGCAGGCGTCATCAAACTACGATCATTGACATTGCAAAAGCAATTGGTGTATCGAATTCCACTGTTTCGCGTGCTTTACATGGGCATGCAGATATCAGCCCTGAAACCCGGCAGGCAGTTTTGGATATGGCTGCACAATTGGACTATCAGCCGAATCAGTTAGCTTACAATCTTGTCAAAAGCCGCACGAATACGATTGGGATGATCGTACCGGAATTTACCAATTCGTTTTTTCCAAATGTGATCATCGGTGCGCACGAAGTTTTGACTGAGGCGGGATATAATCTGACCATTATGCAGTCAAATGAATCTTATGCCGTTGAGGTTTCCAATACGAAAGCGATGCTTGCTAACCGGATAGACGGATTGCTCATTTCGCTGACGCAGGAAACCAATAACTATGATCATTTAAAAGTTTTTGAAAAGCGTGGAATTCCTCTGGTACTTTTCAACCGTGTCTGTGATCATGTAGAGGCTCCGAAAGTTGTCGTAAATGATTTCGATGCGTCTTTTTCTGCGGTTGAACATTTGATATTAAATGGCTATGAACGGATTGCACATTTGGGTGGACCGCTGAACTTGAGGGTTAGCCGCGAGAGGCTGAGAGGGTACCGGGCAGCTATGGAAAAATACGGTAAAAATATCGAAGAAAATATGATCATTCAGGGCATGTTTTCACAGCAAAAAGCAAGAATTTATGGCAAATATTTATTGGATCTCGAAAACCGCCCGGATGCAATTTTTGCTGTAAATGACTCAGCGGCGATAGAGATAATGTTGATGGCTTTGGAAAAAGGCATAAAAATTCCTGACCAACTTGGTGTGGTAGGATTTAGCGACAATCCTGAATCGGCATATATCGGGCCGGGTTTAACAACGATCAGACAGCCGACAGCTGAAATTGGTAAAACTACTGCAAAGTGGATTCTGCAGTTAGTTGAATCCGAAGAGGAGGTGAAACTGCCGAATGAAACGGTGTTGAAAACAGAACTGGTAGTTAGAGGATCATCGAAGCGCAATCCAAGTTAGCCTAAAAAATTAGTGGTTACTTGACAGTGTAGCTTTTTGATTACCAGCTTCTCCCCAAAACGTTAAAAAAGTACGCTCTCAAAGAAAACGCACTTTATTAACTACAGAAGAAAATTATGATATACTCTTTAAGATCGTCTGTCAGCTAAAAACTTTGCGGAACAATTCCAGGCTTTTAGGAACGGCAGTTGCCGGATTTTCCTTTCCTTCCATTTCCAGTGAAATGTAGCCTTTGAAATTTGCGTTCCGTAAAATATCAGCAACTTTTTGATAATCCAGATCGAGGTCGTAAAAATGGCCGCCGCCATAATATGTTTTTGCCTGAACGATAGTAGCGTAAGGGGCCAGTCTTTCAAATTGCGGATAGGGATTACCTACAAAGTTTCCTGTGTCGACGTTCATGCCCATGGCGGGCGATGATGAAAGCGGTTTGTATATTTCCAGTAGATAATCAATGTTGGAAGATAAACCCCAGTGGTTTTCAATCGCAAGTGTAACGCCCGCTTTTTCAGCTGCAACCAAACATTCACCATAAGAATCGATACACCATTTAATGGCATCTTTATCGGTATAGCCCTGAATGGGTGGCTCTTGTCCATCTTTGTAATAGGCTGCGTCGCGTTTAACTGTACGCCAGCTTCCGGTATTCATCCGTATGCAGGGAATTCCCATTTGTACTGCCAAGTTAATACAGCGTATGGTATGTTCCACATCCTTCTTGCGGTCTTCTGCTTTGGGCTGAACGAAACTTTGGTGAATCGAAAGCATAGGAAGTGACAAACCGTTATCAAAAGCCAGACGCTTTAACTTGTTCATATACGGAACACTTTCGTCTGTCATCTGGCGATGGAGTATTTCAACACCATCAAAACCCAGACGGGCAGCATCTTCGATCACCGTTTCAATCGGATACTTTTTTTCTTCAAAATGCCAGTACGAATAAGTTGAAACAGCAAGGGGGATTCGACGTTTTGCAAGAGCAGGTCCCGCATTTAGTCCAGATGCCTGAATCGCAGGAGCGGCAGCGGCTGCCATGCCTGCCAGCGCAGTACTTTTTAACCAGTTTCTTCTTGAAGAAGAAACTTCCCGATCAGAAGGGATAAAAGATTCTTGCATGAGATATTAAAGGTTTAGGAATAGTCGTATTCTCGAAATATAATTAAAGATATAAATAGTTGTCTTTAATTAAAACCGCCGGATTTTTTTACGATCCGGCGGTTTTGAATTTTATGGATTTTGTTTCAATACGTTCGAGCCCATGATATCAATCTGGGCTTGTGGAATCGGAAAATATTCGCTTTTGCCTTTAACAAAAACTGCACCGTTCAGATACGTTCTTTTCAATTTTTCCTTAGCAATGTAAGCATTCAAAACCACGTCGGCATTACCCCAGCGAACCAGGTCGAAGTGGCGGTGGCCTTCCATCGCTAACTCTACACGACGTTCAAAACGCACTGCTTTTCTTGCATATTCCTGATTGGCAAAAGAAGGATATGGTTTTACCAGATAATTTGCAGCCGGGGTTCCGTCAGCATTTTTAACAACTTCGGTCGCAGCTCTTGTTCTGATTTGGTTTACAATTGCCAGGGCCGTCGCAAGATCATTTTCTTCCACAGCAACCTCAGCACGCATCAATAAAACGTCAGCAAAACGGATTGCCCGGTAATTGTTAGCGTTTGCACGGGGAGATTCTGCTCCGGCATTATCGCCGCTGTTTGCAAAAAACTTCTTGAAAGTATAAGGTCCCGCAAAGCTCTGGTCACGAATCCAGTTTCTCCCCGGGTGAACCCCCCAGTTAAGGAACGGCAAACCACGACGGCCAACAGTCCAGTCTAGTCTTGGATCCAGTGTTCCTGTATAAGGCGTGAAAGGATCACTGGAAGCTAAACCTTCGTCGTTTTTTACATCCGTATCGTTGAAAGTGTCCAATAAAGGCAATCCGGCAGCATCCGTTTTGAACGCATTTACAAGGTTTTGGGAAGGCTGATAAAATCCGCAGCATCCGCCGGGGCCCGAGCCATAAGGGAAGTTCAGGTTATCGCCCCAGCTTCCGTTTTCTCCGCTTCCGCCATCTGCAACTGACATTTGTACTTCAAAAACGGATTCGCTATTATTTTCGGTAGCGATTCTGAAATTGTCGTGGTAGTTTGGTACAAGAGAAAACGGCCCGTTGGTTACGATATCAACAAGCAAAGGTTTTGCTGCTGTATAGTCGCTTTGGTACATATGTGTTTTTGCCAACATTGCTTTTGCCGACCATTTGCTTGCTCTTCCGGCCTGCGCTTTTGTAGCAGAAAGATTGTCAACGGCAAATTGGAAGTCAGCTTCGATCATAGGCCATATGTCTTTATCATTAGGAAGATTTACATAATCTGTAACCGTCTCATCGACATAAGGAACCATGTTCCACATTTTTTTTGCTTCAAAATGATACCAGCCACGCAGAAACCTTGCCTCCGCCGTTGCCTGCATTTTTTCTGCGTCGGTCATGTCGGTGGCTTTGGTGATCAGGCGAAGCGCATCATTAGAGCGGGACACTCCGTCATACAGAGAAACCCATTTGTCATTGAAACCGCCGATATCAGCCTGCTGTATGTATTTTTCGATGGTTGTGATCTGAGCAAGGTCACCCACGTCACTTCCCTTATATCCGTCATCAGAAGCAACAGTTCCGTAAATCCAGTTGCTTACGGCGGAGAAATAAGTTCCACCGGAACCTACACCATCCAACAAACTAT
>Ga0247803_1000378_pt1 | contig 24666 bp, 23 predicted proteins | sample UWRJL014104B1_FD_180928 | JGI IMG/M metagenome (GOLD analysis project Ga0247803, IMG submission 180928) | Plant litter microbial communities from Arlington Agricultural Research Station in Wisconsin, United States - UWRJ-L014-104B-1 | ecosystem: Environmental > Terrestrial > Plant litter >...
CGTCGTACATTGTCTGCATGCTAATCAGCTTAGTGCCGACCTCGAAATGACTGTCAACATGCTTATACAGATTGACAAGCTTGTCCAGCTAATCGAGTCTCCTGTCTTCACATGTATGTTTCTGAAACCCTCCCAGTGCTCGTCTGACGTTGCACACAGACCTGCGAATGCAGCTCCTCGAGCCAGAAAAATTTCCGCACCTCTACAAGTGCCTATACGGCCTCCTGATGCTTCTCCCACAGTCCTCTGCGTTTGCTGCCCTCAAGAATCGCTTGAACAGCGTCTCCGCAATCGGATACCTCCACATAGCGCCCCGAACGTACGTGCCCTCCTCCAACTTTAACCACTTGAGACAAAAGAGCTCAGAGACCGGTTCTGCCAGTACACCCCAGTCCACTCCCGTGTCTAGCTTCGCGCGGGACAATCGATTGAAGGCCCGAGAGGACGGTGGCCCCGTGAAGTGGAGCGAGTTGCTAGACGGATTCAAGAAGACGCAGGAGAAGGCGAGGAAAAGCCAGAGACTGGCGAGCATGGGAGAGGACATAGGCATGAGTCCGGTACAGGAGAAGGAGAAGCCGCCTGAGGTGCCGCCAAAGAGTGCGGGTATGAGGGGTCCGCCCCCCGCAGGTGGGAGGCCGTTGCCTGCACCGGTCGGACAGCAGGCGCCGGGGCATAAGCCGAGGAGTAGCTTGAGCAACTTGGGGCGGTTCGCGGGCGGTGGTCTTGCGGGCAGAAAGAAGAAGTAATCGGCCCGGACTACAGTTCTTGCTGCGTCTGGTATAGAGTGCATGGTGAGGAGTCTGTTTCGGTGCTTTAGACTATGCATGACGGGCTATCGCGGAGTGGGCGTTTTGACTTCTTCCCATCATGGCTTGGCCTTTTAGCGATGCTTGCCCTTTCTGTATCTAACACCATCTTCAGTCCTCTCTTTGGCTCCCACATAAGTTCCAGCCTCCTTCATCTTCTCACTGCTATTGCTATCAATGACCCAACTTTGCACAATCTCTTTGATCTCGGGCTTCTTCTTCTCTAGACGTTTCGCCTCTGCCACTTTCCTCACATAGCCGCTATACACCACCACCTCGGCGATCGCCACAGCACCGCTGGTGCCCATACTGAGACCCAGCCTCTTCGGCACACTCCAGTGGCGCGCAGCTATCCACACAAATACCGAGCAGGCGACAATCGAGACAATGACGTTTATGATAAGGATGATCTGGCGGTGCACTTCTTCGTAGCTCAGTTCTTCTTCTTCGCTCTTGGGTATATCGGCACCGAGGCTGAAGTGGGTCGTGCTAGGGAAGCGTTGCGAGAAGGACTCGAGTCTTGCGAGGGGGTTTGGGTTCGTCATACGTTCGTAGGCGCGGGCTTCTTCTTCAGCGCGGAGTCGGGCCATGAGGCGGGTGAAGGCGGGAGTGGGCGCTTTTTTGGGTGGAGGTGGAGGGACGTAGACGGTCGAGCTGCGGAGGAGGGCGTCGAGGGTTGATGGGAGAGGCGGTTCCTTCTCGTCTTTTGTGTCTTCGCGTGTGGCAGTGGTAGCTTCGGGGCCATGCTCCTTGAGGAGCTTCGAAAGATCGATGAGCTGGCCGTGCGAGATGGGGTTTCCGACTTTGGCGTCCGCAAGGGTGGCTTCCGAAGGCTGTTGGAGGTTTGCATAGGCTTCGGGCGAAGATTCTGCAGCTGCGGCCAGCGCGCGCACGATGGCGGGCGTCATCGTGAGGAGCACCATGCTGCGGTTTGGCTGTGGGTGTTGGCGGCCTGCGCGTGTCTGAGTGTCTCTGGGCCTAGGTGGGTCGGTCAAGGTCGGAGTTCCGCCTCGCCGCGTGTTAGCGTCATGCCTCGACTTGTCGTTCCAAAACTTTCCGACAAGCAGCTGTCAACGCCATCAAATACCTTCTTACGTCCCGAAACCCTCCCGGCGAGCTCCAATTGCAAGCACAACGCTTGCACTTGGCCACAATTCCTCCATGACGAGTCGCTCCTCACGGCTCGCAACGAGCTTCGCGCGTTCGACACCTCGTCTCGCACCGTGCTACTGCACGAGCTCGCAGAATCCCAAAGTCACCACATTATACCACCCGTCCCGTCGGCGGGAGCAATCATCATGGGCGGCCGCTGTCACAGCGGCACAGACGATATTCAATGCGCCTGCCCCCGACCCAAATGCCCCCATATCAATCGACCCGTTCCGCACCGTTGCGAAAGAGATGAAGTTTTTGACGGGCAATATACGTCAGTTACTTGGCTCGGGACACCCAACACTGGATACTGTGGCGAAGTACTATACGCAAAGTGAGGGGAAATATGTACGGCCGATGCTGGTATTGCTTATGAGCAGGGCTACGGCACTCACGCCCAAGACGGCAACGAGAGATAGCAGTCCGTACGACGTCAATCGCCCGATAACGAGCTCCAGCATACTCTCAGACGATAACCCTTCTGCACCCGCCGCCGATCATCCCAGTGCTACTTCTTTGAACAACGATACCGCGTATCGGAGCGAAGACTCTGATATCTTGCCCTCGCAACGCCGTCTAGCTGAGATCACGGAATTGATCCACACGGCCTCCCTTCTCCACGACGATGTCATAGACCATTCGATATCGCGTCGCTCGAACCCCTCCGCGAACATTGAGTTCGGCAACAAGATGGCGGTGCTGGCTGGAGACTTTCTGTTGGGCAGAGCATCTGTTGCACTAGCTCGACTGCGCGACCCAGAAGTTACTGAGCTACTCGCAACCGTTATCGCCAACCTCGTCGAGGGCGAATTCATGCAGCTCAAGAACACGGCGTCGGATGAGCGAAACCCCAAATGGACCGAAGACACCCTGACGTACTACCTGCAAAAGACATACCTAAAGTCTGCGTCTTTGATCTCAAAGTCATGTCGGGCTGCAGCCATTCTCGGAGGAAGCTCGCAGGAAGTGGTGGAAGCGTCATATCAGTATGGCAAGAACCTCGGTCTCGCGTTTCAGCTTGTGGACGACATGCTCGACTACACTGTGAGTGGGCAGGAGCTCGGGAAGCCGGCTGGTGCGGATCTGGAGCTGGGACTTGCTACGGCGCCGCTGCTATTTGCGTGGAAGGATAACAAGAGTTTGGGAAAGTTGGTTGGGAGGAAGTTTTCTGGCGAAGGGGATGTGCAGAGGGTAAGATTTCAATCTGCGTGAGAGTCTAGTAATGTTGAAGCTAATCTGGTCTTAGGCCCGCGAAATCGTGTCCGAAAGCACTGGTCTTGAACAAACACGCGCCCTGGCCCAGGAGTACGTCGACAAAGCCACACAGTCGATAGCATTCTTCCCGGACAGCGACGCGAAGAGTGGACTCATCGAAATGTGCACCAAGGTTATGAAGAGGCGAAAATAGACAAAACGTCGTCACGACACGAGCGGCTAGCTCGGGTGGCCATCTGTACGAGTACTCAACTTCGGAATCCAGTGGCGTTCGCAAAATGTTGTCATAGATGAGAGGCACTGCTCGGTTTAGGCCACACCCCTCTCCAGCAGCAAGCAAGATCGGCGCTCAAAACTCTTTTATGTACATATACTGTATCTACACTTAGCGGATCTGGAACACGTTTTGTAATTAAATATTGTTCTTTTCCGCAACGCACTGAATGCTGCAAACGTGTTGGGTATCTTGTAAACTACATGGCGAGAAACAACGTCAGTCCAGAGCTTCTGCGAATGGATTCGGTGGCAGCACGTTCGGATCAACCCCGTTAGCCTTCGGTGGTTCTGCCTCCGCCGCAGATTGGGGCGGTGGTTCGCTCTCCTTCCATATCCGTACTGTCCTGTCCAATCCTCCACTCACCATAAGATTCTCCGTCGGATGCATATCTACTGCCAACACCGCCTCCACATGTCCATCCAACCTCTGTAGGACATTCTTCGAACTCACATCCCACAGCACAATCTCCCCATTCTCGCTCCCCGAAGCCACAAACGCATATTGCAGCGGTCCTTCACCTCCATACGTCCCAAACGCACCAGCCAGGCTGTACTTGGTGTTCTTGTGCCCTTGATACGTCTTTACACATTTCCCTTTTCCTTCGATATAGTTCCAGAGTCGGATGCAGGAGTCGAGTGTCCAGGCGAGTACGTATTTTCCGTTCGGAGAGAAGATGACGGACGTAACGGGTGCGTTGTCTTCGTGGACTAGGGTGCGGAGACATTGCCCTGTTGCTGTGTCCCAGATGCGAATGAGGCCATCGTGCGAACAGCTCACGATGAGGGTCCCGTCTCGCACGAAGTCGACTCCACCGACAGGATCTGAATGCGCGGGTAGCGAGCGCATGACGCGAGCTGCACGAACGTCCCAGAGGAACACGGCTTCGTCGTAGGAGCCGCTTACGAGCATATTGCCCTTGGGCGAGAAGGCAATGGAGTAAATGTAGTTGTGGTGGCCGATGAAGGGGGTGGGATGCGCCAGGCCCGTAGACACGTCCCATAATCGTATCGACTTGTCGTCTGAACCTGAAGCGAGTATCGTGGAGTCATGCGACCAAGCTATTGTGGAGACGCCGGCAAGATGGCCTTCGAGCGTGTGTTCGAGCTTCCCCGTCCGCGCGTCCCAGAGCTTGATGGTGCAGTCTGCGGACGCACTTGCGATCCAGCGGCCATCTGGCGAGAACTTGACGGCGGCTACGCCTTTCTTGTGGCCACGGAGAATGAAGGTGGTTTTGTAGACGAGTTCGGTGGGTTTGCTTGGGGTTGGGGCGGGTTGGGGAGACTTTGAGGGTCGATCTGGTATGGACTTTGAGTGTGATCTTGAGCGGGTTCGTGACCGTGATCGTGGACGTGGACTGCCTTGCTCCCGGTAGTATGTCCGGTCCTGTTCGTCGTCGTCTCTGCTGTGCCGGCGTGGTCGTTCCGCAATTCTGTATTGGGGGGAGGCATTGGGTGGACTGCGCGATGCCGAGCGCTTTGGCGGGGGAGAGTCGTGATCGTCTTCGTCGTCTCTGCGTCGTTTGGGGGAGGACGGAATGTTTTCGGCCATGGTGGAATCGTTGTTTGCGGCGTTCAGCAATGACTGTTGATACGACGCGAGAGGGGGGGATTGTTTGAGCGTTCGCAAACGCCAGGTACGCGCGCGCTGCCATTATTTCTGCCACGCCAAAGCGCGTCAATCGCTCCAGCCCGGGCGGTGAACGACGGACATCCCTGATCCCTACCGGAGCTCACTCACTCCTCCGCATCTTTCCCATCGTCACCACTTCCCCATGCACTCACCCCCAGAATCTCCCTTCATGGCCGCCGAAACGACCCTTCCGCCCGCAAATCTGCGCATCCTTTCGCTCAATTGCTGGGGCTTAAAGTACATCGCCAAACTCCGCAATGAGCGCCTGGACGAGATCGGAAACCAGATTGCCGCGGCGGAGCAACCGCCAGACATTGTGGGACTGCAAGAGTGTTGGACGCAACGGGATTACAATGTGATACGGGAGAAGACGCGACATCTTTTGCCGTATGGCAAGTTCTACCACAGCGGCATATTTGGTGGTGGTCTGGCAATTTTGTCGAGATGGCCGATTGAGGAGAGCAATATGACGCCGTACCCGCTCAATGGACGGCCTGCCGCATTCTACAGGGGCGATTGGTATGTAGGAAAGGGAGTAGCACATGCGCGGATACGTATGGGGCCTTCGAGAAAAGACATGGTCGAAGTCTTCTGCACACATGTATGAGGTTTAGATCGCGCTGTAGCATAAGCTGACAGAGCCAGCTCCACGCCCCTTACGAGACCGAGCCCCATGACTCCTACATATGCCACCGCACAGCCCAAGCATGGGAAATTGCAAAGCTCATGCGTGGAGCCGCCGAACGCGGACACCTGGTCATCGGTCTAGGCGACTTCAACATGATTCCTCTCTCGCTCGCCCACCGCATAATAGAGACACACTCGCCTGTACGCGATGTCTGGCGGGTCCTCTACCCCGACTCCTCAGTCGGCGCTGCAAAAGACAAGGTGGAGCAGTTGAGGAACGTGCCAATGCCCAACGCAGAATTCAACATCACGAAGAACGGTGCTACCTGCGACAGTGCGCTCAACACGTGGCGGTGGAACAAGGGTCATAGCCAGCGTCTTGCGAAAGGCGAGAATGTGCAAATTCCCTCGACAGTAGAGGACCCGAACGCAAAGCGCCTGGACTACATCTTCTTTAGCAGTGGTTCGCGCCGTGATACAGCGACTGGACAGCAGACCTCGGACTGGACCCTCAAAGAGGCGAACGTGGGCATGACGGCACGCCATCCCACCTTATTCTGCTCTCTCAGCGACCACTTCTCCGTCGAAGCAACACTAGTCCGCAACCTAAATTCAAGCCCCACAACTACCGAACATACCCTCGATATACCCGAGACGTATCTCCCCATCAACTACTACGACGAGATACTAACCATGATTACGAAATACGAAGCGCGAGAGCGCACCCAGCGGCGATTACGGATGGGCCATTTTGGCTTCCAACTGTGTCTCACGATCGGCTGTCTGGTTGGAGTATGGTGGTCTCCACGCAATTACGTTTCTTTCATATTGATGCTCATTTCGTCGTTGTCGTTAAGTGTAGGAGTTATCGAGGGGCTGTTGGGTGGGTTGTTTGTTAGTAGCGAATTGAGGGCGCTTAAGGAGTTCGAGTGGGGGGTTAGAAGTACAAGAGAGAGGGCTGCGGAGGCGGGGCAGAAGAACGAGGTGTTGGAACTGTCATGATGTTGACGCGTCCAGTGATATGGGGGATCATCCGAACTAGGTTTCCTTTGGGGGTATTGCTAATATTCGGCGTTAAGGCCAAGTCCAATCATTGCATAGCGATAGATACTCCACAATGGCTATAAATCCATCGCTCTGAGTTCGTGTTGATTCGTAACAACCAGTGGAAAGTAAATGGAAGTCCGAGAGAGTTGTAGAGCAATTGGGTAGCGCCACGATATCCAAATTCACTATCCAACACAGCACCTCCTCCAATACACACATATACGTGTCCTCCCCTTTCTCTGGCGCATATCCATCCATCCCCAAATAAACCACGCAGGAATCTACTCCCCCTTCTCCCTCCTCCCTCCTCCCTTCATCTCTTCCTTTCTGCTCACTCCCCGTCCACCGACTGGCCACATCGGCGATCATCATATTTTCCCAGTACTACTTTCTACTTACACCCAACCCACAGCTCCGCCCGTCCCAGCCATGCAATAAGCACTTCCACGGTATGATGGCAGGGTATGTATTCGTTATCCGCACAACATCCCACAGCTCGGGCATGTGATCACAGTACTCAAACCAATGGTTTCGATACCGAGGGCGATTTGGAGGGTCGTACTGCAGAAAATATGGAGAGATTTTGGTAGGGCGGGGCGAAAATCGTAGATGGTGCGGACGATGGTGCGGAAGGGGTGGCGTAGTGCGAAATACACTGCTCTAGAGTCGTCTCTGCGAGGGGCGTGTCCAAAGTGAAGAGTTTCTGTAGTCTTTGTTTCGCGTACGGCGAGTTAGGAGGATGCTGAAAGCAGCAGTTTGCTTATGAAGGGCATCAGGCGCAAAAACGTTGAGATTTGATACAATTTCGAGCGGTGGACGTTAAGAATCGCACCTGATAAACTCGAAGCCAGCATTCATCCTCAAAATGCCCTTGCAGTCCCAACCTTGGCCCCCAAATCCGCTAGTATCGATCCATTTGCATGACTCTCGGGCACGAAAATGGTTGTCGTTGAGCCAACATGGTGGTTCATCCTCACCCTTGTGCTCATGGTCCCCTCCTCCGCCACTAGGTGATGGCCCTAATTCATCACGCTATGTTACGTTAGCTATGTCTTAAAGAAACACTATCTGCAAGTCCATACCATCTCCGCTCAGGCTGGCGCTCTTCCCGTCGAAGTAGACCGCCAGTACATCCTTGGTATTTCGGAAGGTCAGCAGGAGAGAGTCAACCATATGACCCATGAATCCTTAAACCATCTTGAGTGCACGAGTGGTAGAGCGTACAAAGAATTTGCATTTAGGCTACAGGAGAAGTTTCAGTTACGATGCCCGAAGTTGCTGAAGACGACAGTTTGGGGGAAAGGGCGCGACTCATAAGGCGCAGTGAAGGACAGCGACGGGTTCAACAATGTCTTAAGGCTCTGATTGAGCTATCTTGCACACCAATGAGGATCTTGTGTTTATCGAGCAAGATGATGACTAATCCGAGTCCGAAGAAGAGAGTGTATATGTTCTCCGTTCTTCGCGACGTCGTACCACCAGGCATGACGTCAATGTGAAGCAAGCATGTGAAAGACCAACCTCCCTACTTCGGACGTGTCTCAACAACATGGTTCACGCTTCCATCTGACAAGAGCTCCGCCGTGCTGCAGCGCCGTTGTACATTTCGTCCAACAATGGAGGATCCACGTATTTTTGTCCCATCAACTGAGCCTTATTTCAATGCTTTACTAACAGTAGCGCAGGCCAGGAAATCACGGGTGTAATCCACCTCCTTACCCAGTCACCACCTTCAATTCAACGGGAAACGATAGAAACGTACTTCATGCCCAATGCCTCGTTCACACATCCTTTTTGCCGGACGGGAAGCTGGAAGAAGTCGCGGTTCTTGATACAAGCAATCTACCAATGGTATAAAATCATGAGCCCAAGGATTGATATTACAGTCCATTCTATAGGTATGTTCTTGTTGTTCTTGATGCAACCCATTCAACACTGCATAGGTCACATCGAAGGAATTTGCACCGAAGCCGGCACATATTACTGATTCTCCATTCTAGGTTACGACGAACAGAACCTGACCCTATATGTCAACATCTCCCAAGTCTTCCGGATCTGGATAGTTCCTTTCTACCGCGCACCCGTCAATCTCACGACCATCATAACCCTGCAACAAGACACCAACGACAGGAAGTACTACATCCAAAGCCAAAACGACCTATACCAAGTAGACGAATTCGTCAAATTTGCATTTCCCCAGGCTTGGGTCCTAGTGTGGCTCTGGCATTACATTGCGACGTTTGTTTGTGTGGTGGGCACCTTCTTGCTGTGGCCTATCAGTGCGTTGCAACAGTGGACTTGGGAGCAAGGTCAAAATACAAAAGTCGGCGAGAATGAGGGATCGCCGGCGGGATTCGAGATGCGGGGCGTTGAGGGAAATGGTACGGCAGATGGGGATTCGATGGCGGGGAACGAAATACAAGACCTTGAGGGACGAAGTACAGCGACTGAGGTAGGGCGACTTGGTTGTGCGTGACGCATACAGAGGCTAACTACTAAGGTCTGGTGGAAGGCATCAGGGACCGCAGCAAGATCTAGTGGATGAGCAACTGCATCTCTAGAAATGGACTGTAGAATCCTAAGGTCGGGTCACAAAGTTGGTAAGGTCTCAATTTGCAATGTACTAGAGTACAGGCCGTCTGTCTCTAAATTGCGACGCATTTTTGTGTCCCAGCGTTACGAATACGGACGAGTCCGCGGTGGATTATGTACCTGTGTTTTGCCACCACGCAATCAGACTGGGTCTAGATCAACTCTCCTCACAAGATAAGTATGTATACCACGGAAGAACTATATCCATCATAACACTAGAAGTCGCTTTGGGCTTAAGAATATAGTCGCGTTCGGAATTTCAAACACCAGCTTACTCACACCACACTCTCTCAAGCATCAACATACGGAATCCTCGCCCGTTCACTCCTCACAAAAACCGCGCTATCTCGGGCCGCTGAACATCCAACTCGTGACGGTATTCCTGACGACCGTACACTTCTTGTATCTCATCTTGCAACGAGCCGCTTACACGTGCTGGTGAGACCTGTTTGGACCCGCGAACCGACGTTTTGCTAATTGTTCCAACTGAGTCGTTTCGGGGCGAGTCTTTCCTGGCTTGAAGTGCGTTGCCCACGAGCTGGGGCCGGACTCTAGAAGATCGACGGGCTGCCGTTTCCGGGGGAGTGACTTCGGCATCTGCTTCCTTGTCTGATCCCTTTGATCCGTTCTCTTCCTTGTGCTGCCGAGCTTGGCCCTCTAGAACTACTAATCTTTCTGTCAACTTGCTATAGCGTTTCGCCGCGAAGATACCTATTGCGACTAATGCAGCAAGTCCGGCAATCGCTCCGACGATGATACCGGCTAATTTACCTCCCGTCGGCGGTCCTCCTCCTCCGCCACTACTACTATCATCACTAGGCACTGTTCTTGTGGCCTTCCAGTTCCCTCCGGTCCAACTTGGCCAACAGCCGACGTAGAGCTTAGGATCTGTATCGCCTTCATAAAGCTGTTAGCCGTATTAACCACGGAGCGGAGCACTGGATCGTACGTACCGAGGCTTTCGAATATAGTACCCGTCACGCAAACAGTCTGACTGTCCGTACCTGAGCTTCACTGCATTTTAGCTAACCCTTCGCGCTGAATTGTGGGGGAGATAGTTACCATGTCATATGGTACTGATCATTCCTGACAGTACTCGTATTCGCGCATTCTGTGTAGACGGGGCAATCAGTCTGCGCCTGAACGCAGCATCGCGCGAAACCCGAGACGGCGAAGTATGTGCCAGCGTCATGGCAGTTGAACGGAGAGACTTGCCTAGATCAGTATCAAGTAAGCAATGACATGAAAGCACTGGCACACTTACAGATCCCTTGCGTCGACGTGTACCCTATGATCTGAGGAGCAAGCGTTGTCTCAGCTCGCGCTTCCACAGGAGGACTAGGTCTAGTGGTGTAATATGTCGAGAGGGTTACGGAAGGTTGCCGTAGCAGGGCACGGAGTTCAACATGGACATCGGCGTCGGAAGGTGTAAGACTTCGTGGAGGCGAAGAGGTAGGCAGGCCGTTATAACTAGCAGGAGTGAGGACAACAGGAGGTCGTGTGAGGGCAGCTAGAGTGGTGTAGCACGAACTGAACAGCAATGCGAAGCTTAGAAGCATGGCTACAACTGTGGAGGGGTCTTCATAAGATGGGCGCACCGTAGGAAGTGAAAGTCGAACACAAGAAATAAGTGGGGTGGTATTGCTACTGTCTCGTTTATAACACGACGGCTCCGTAGCCTTATCGCTCACATCAGGTTTGTCGCCTGCTAGCGAGGAGAAGGCAACCACAAAACCAGGCAACCAAAATCACGTCGTCACACGTAGCCTGCTTTACCTCAAAGAACGCACAGCCCTCTCCCCATGCATGTGGTCATAGCACATACGATTTACACAGCCACTTCCTCCCGCAACATCTGCGACAATAACGCCACCGCCGCAACCTAGATCACCACCGACCAACCGTTCAAACTAAGCCCCGCAACCGCCCATACCATTGGGACACTTCTTCAGACAGTCGTAAGTCCGTAGCCATTTAGGTCCAAGTGTACGCGAAATCTGACAAAGGGCGTCAGGCTGAGCTGAACGAAGGATGTTTGCATCGAATTGGACGTTCGAGTCGGAAACACGGCTGCAGGTATGCAGTGATGTCTGGAGCGTTGGAGGCCTTACTGAGGTTGCTTCATTATTTGATTCGACTACGACAAAGGGACGCCTGTCGCCCGGCGCGTAATGGAGAGCGTCAAATATTGCGATACCTGATACTCGTATTTCAACATAGCAGTGCAATTGCCGCATTTCGCCTCATGAAACCATGACAATTCATGCGTCGCCCACAGCGCTACACCCCCACCAAGTGGCGTAGCCATGCTCCAAACACCACGAGCCTACTTCCCCTTCGTGGCCCCACCCCGCTCCCGTATTCTCTCCTCCTTAACGAATCTCTCTTCGAAGATCTTGCAGAACAAACTCATCCATTCCTTCTCCCTTCCATTCAGCTCCCGCCCAGGACTCTTCCAACAGGTTGCTAAGATTTCCTTAACCCTCTTCCTCAGGACCTTCAGCGCAACTGCGGCTCTCCAATCCTTCACAGCAAATCTCAGCACGTTGCCAGGTAAACTGATGACACCCGCATGCAGCTTGAAATCCATTTCCGCGCCGACCATGAGTACCATAGGCAGAGGATGCACAATAGACGTAGAGTGCGCGTTGTAAAATTTGCTTGTAGACTGCATGATGTGGTAGTATGAAAGGTACTTTGCAGTCGATGTGTTGATGGAGGTGACTTTGTTCACCGAGGTCGGAGCCAGGCTGACGGTTTGGTTGTTTGCGATGTTGCGCCACCCCTTGCCTTCTCTCGTCAAGATCTTGGGGTAGAACGCAGTGGCAATGACAGAGTTGACGAGAATGTCGTTTTCCGTGTTCACGTCATACTGCGCTGGTACTGTAACGAATGTGCGGTGTCTAAAGCTGCTGCGATATCGGCTGAGCATGCGACGCTCCTCGGGCGACATCTGGACACAACCTGCTTCGGCGAGGGCTGAGAGAAGCTGCGCTTTGAGATCCTCAATGTTCCCAAGGTTTTGTGGGCTGAGAAAGTTCTGGTGGCAGAACTGGACTTCCGAGCGTCCTGCGGTGGTGCAGACTGCTTTCCAGGATCTGTACGCGTTGTAGGTCGTCAACAAGTCTGAATCTCCTTTCTTAAAAGCCAAGCGCGCGGCATCGGCACGTTGTCGTGCACCAAAAGGCGTAAGAAATGGGGACTTGGATGATAGAATGGCTGCAATGGTTATTGCAACATCGACGCATCCAAACATGCTCGACAATAGTACTAGCTTGCCGAGGTGGGCATCTAGCGGAAGCTTTGCAAGCTGTCTTCCAAGGGGCGTCAGATCTTCTCCAGGAGTCAAAGCGTCCACCTCAATCAGCGCATCGATAGCACGACGGATATTTCGCGAGGATGGCGGGTCCAATGCTTCCGAAAGGGTCTTTTCAATATCACCCAGCTTGCAGATCTTGGTGCGCATGACCAGATCTTGAAGAGACAACCTAAGCATTTCCGGCGTCTGCTGGTCCGTCATCAAATTATCGTGGCGATATCTTGTGAACAGGTGGAAACACAGGCCCTCCTGGACACGTCCAGCACGCCCACGTCGCTGCTTCGCATTTGCGCGGGATATGAACGACTGCGTAAGTCGGGAGAGCTGTCGTCTTTCGTCGAAACGCATCTCCTTGTGTTTACCAGTGTCAATTACACAGGTGATATCCGGAATTGTGACACCGGTCTCGGCGATATTGGTCGCAAGAACGATTTTTCTCATACCGGGCGGAGGAAGAAGAAACGCAGCCTGTTGTTCCTCGCTTGATATAGAAGAATGCAGAGGATAGATAAGCCAAGAATTGTCGAATGCAGGATGGGCCAGTAACAAATCATTCATCTGGCGAATTTCAGCGATACCAGGTAGGAAGCACAGTACAGCATTGCTGTACCGATTGAGTTGTGGATCGAATGCAACAACTTCCATCAATCGAACAATCAAGTCGTAATCGATTGCATACTCGTCGTAGTCCGCGAGAACGTTGTGGGTGGTGGAACTGTAGCCTGTAAGCTTGCTGGGTATGCCCGATTTCTCTTTAGGTGCGTCTTCATCATCGTTTCCGCTTGTATCCGAGTCGTGTGCTTTATCCCCGGTAGGTGCGGTGTAGTGGGTCATCTCGATCGCATCTTCCAAATATCGGGTCTGCACTGGAAATGTTCGACCGGGGACATTCATAATCGGCGCATTGTTGAGGTACCTGGAGAAGCGTTGGGCGTCAACAGTAGCACTCATAAGTACGACTTTGAGTTCGGGTCGCGTGAGCATAAGTGAGCGCAAGATGATGAGTAGAAAGTCGGTATCAATGCTAGAACATGTAAGCTTATGGAGTCATGGGGCAATCCTTTAGTGGGTCACACATACCTTCGTTCATGGACTTCGTCGATGATTAGGTGTGTCACTTCCTCGAGTCCACCGGATGACTCCAGCATGCGTAACACGATACCGACAGTAGCAAACACCAATCTCGTCTGGGCGGATGTCTTTGTCTCCAACCGGATCGCATAACCAACAAGTGAGCGGAAGGTTCCGAGATCTTTAGCCCCTTCACCGAGCTCTTCACTGACACGCTGGGCGAGTGAAATTGCGGAGATTCGACGTGGTTCCGTACAAAAGATCTTACAGGACTTTCCCTGGGAGAGCTCGTGCTCAAGAAGGTAGGAGGGTATCTGCGTACTCTTTCCACATCCCGTCTCTCCACAGATAATCGTCACCTGGTGCTTGTCGATTGTGGCGAGAATTGGCTCGCGGAAACCGAAGACAGGTAGCGTGGCGCGACCAGATAGCATGCGTTGATACGCGGGTGTGGAAGCTTTTTGGTTCCACACGTCTTTGAGGCCGTCGAAGCTTCGTAAAGGGGTGTTGTGCCCTGAGCTAGAGGTACTCGAACTTGCTGCTGCCTGATTGCGCATCTTGAATCGACTCGTGAGCACGACCCCATCTGACTCCTCGTTCTCCAGTTGGTCTTGGATAAGCGACCGGAAATACTTGATTGTGTCGCGGTCCATAGAATCAATGCGAGTCTTGCGACACTCCAAAAGATCCCGATAAAGGTCTCTCCAATTTGGTGGTAGTCGTAGGTAGATCTTCTCTTCCTTAGTGGATGGAGCGCAAAGACCGAACAAAGCTGCTGTGGCGATGAAGTTCTCGCTCTGCTCGATCGAGATAGCAGCAACAGAGGTCGCTTCATAATTGGCCCGGGAGGCTGAAACTGTGCAGACCACGCCAGCGATCTCACAATCGTACTCGTCGTTTAGCTCTTTGGACCAGAAGATAGTTAGTGAGTGTCGGCAAGAGTAGACAGTCGGAGAGACCAGCTTGTACACTAATCGAGCTCCGGTATCTCTGACGCAGGATTAGTCTTTGTCTTCACAGCGAGTTGTCGTGACGAACCTGGCGCGCACTGTTTCCTCCAACACCCTTCGCGGAGACAAGCCACTTTGCTTGCCGAAGTCTCGCAAAGTAACATTATCGGATATTGTCCCGTTGGCTGCATTAGCTGGGGCAGGATCGTCAGGCACCGCGGAGAACATGTCTCCTAGAAGTGCTGAGTCTTCGTCGTCTTCATGTGACGCATCTTCGGCTTTCAATGAAGCCTCAGGCTGTACCTCTTTGCTGGCTGTAGAATTTGTTGCTGGCGCCGTACCATTATGACGCTCAGGCACATTTGGCGTTTCGCTTTGCTCCTGCCTCTGCGCGGCTTTCATTTGCGCGATTTCGTTTCGCTTCACTGGCCACAGAGCTTCGGCATCTACTTCGTCAAACAGTGCATCCGACGCAAGCTGCTGGAGCTGCGACAGAAGCTTTCGAACTGCTGGTGGTTGTACAGCATTGGCGTGCTTTGTCTGTCGACCTTTGGCACCTTTGGGTTGCCTGAGTGGCTTTGCGTCGACCGCATCAGGATCAATGTCGAACAATTTCCCTTTGATCTTGATATAAGTTGAGACAAGCTGATCCGGCTCCAGGTCGCTGTCAAGATCGCTCACAGCAATGTCACCGGGATCTGATCCGGTAGGCGTGTCGTCGACTGGTACCGAGAGGACGGTAGGTAAAAGTTTAGACGAGTCGCTATTGGTACTCTTGGTCGTGCTGGTGCCGTCTGCGGGAACATTGGACGAAGGGGTGCCTGCAATTCATTAGCTGATGACTGCGTAACGGTGAGAGTAAGAAATGGAGGATGGAGAATGTTGGCGTGGTTGATCAAGAGGACGCTAGCATGCATGTCTACACCGAAAATAATGCTCCAGGGCGACTTACTCGGTCGCAATATATCGGGAGTCTCTGTAACTAGACGTTGCGGCTTGGACTCTCCATACCTACACGATTGTACCAAGTCAGTACAGTTCGGTCGTAGGGTGTGAGTGTGTATGCCTTCTCACACTGGAGAACACAGTCTTCCCTGATGAGCCGCTCTGCAAGATTTACGTACGAAAGGGAATGGTCGTCGCAATGGTCTAGAGCAAGCCATTCGAGTGCTTCTGGTAGCCCCCACACACCGGTGCTGTTGTCGACACCAGCAGCGTTGGCACAGAGCCACCGAAGGACGGACTCTATATGACTGGAAGAGAAGGCCAAGTCGCGGAGGCTCAGATGCAGCATCCACAACTTGGCTATAGCGTCATCTTCGGAGAGGATTTTCAAGAACGACTGCTGGCCCTGTCTCCGATTCGAGTCGTTCGATTCGGCTTGGGCCAGCGCGATGATGCTATCCATGACTTCTCGCGGAAGCCAGTCATGCACAGTCATGTTCTCAGCCTGCGAGCGGAGCACTCGACGGTCGGTCTGGAACTTGGAGATGTGGCGGTGCGAATCGCGTCGCACCTTGGATGCATACTTGTCGACGAGTAGTTGGAGCTCGTCATGCTCCAGCTGCGCCTCCAGCTCCTCGGGGGTCTGCTCGACCACGTCGCGGAGAGGCTGGGTCGAGGGCGTGGCCTTTGTGGTGGTGGCTTTTGTGGTAGCTTGCGCTACTAGCGCGATTTCCTTTTCCGGGAGGTTGATGTCTTCTTTGGGAGCGAGGGGCGGTTCAGGCTTGGCCTTGCTGGCGACAGAGGTGGTCGCGAAGCCGCGCGCAGGATTCCCCGCGGGCTTCTTCTTCTTGGCCATGTCGACGCCGTGTTCTTCTACGTGGCTCGCCGCTGTGCAGGCGGGACTGGGACTGTCGACCCCAAGCCAAGGCCAAAGCCAAAGGCACCCACAGCCAGCGGGACCGCCGTCAGGTGAGCGTTCGTATAGAGAAGCGCGGGGGCTGGGCCTTGAAGAGATCAAGGTTGACGAGGCCGGAGACGCTATTCGAACGCATTTAGGGCGCAGGTCGATGTTCTGGGGCAACCGGCGACGGCCAAGGGCGGAGAGGTCAAGCTATCGAAGTTTGCTCGAGCGTAAGGGCGGCCGGCCATGTCATGGACTGGCCTAGCGCGCCATCGGCTAAAGTTACCTCCGCAAAGCTCCCGCGAGAACCTCATTTTTGATATTGTATACTCCACTCCCCCCCCCCGCCCGAGCCCCGCGCCCGCTGCACATGGACACATAATGGCTGCAGATGAGGCGAGCAATGGCACCGCGTCCGCCATCGACCGCGCCGAGCTGCGCCAGGGTCTGGTGACGAGCTCGACAAAACGAAGAATCGCAGAACTCGCAGAGCTGCAGCACCATGTCGAGGATGATAGTGAGTCCGGACAGCCTGCAGACCTGCTGCCCGTTGTAGCTAACCACGGCCGGCAGCCCTCCTGCCCCCCGACCTCGGATACCTCCTCGACCTCCTCTTCGAGACGTATCCGCTCTACATTGACCGCGAGTCGAGAATTGCCGTAGAACACATCCTCCAGGCCTTGGTGCAGAGCCCCAATGGCAGTGCCGCGCTGCCCGCAATAGTCGACTTCCTCAAGCACGAGTGCCCCAAGAAGGGCATTGCGCTCGTCAATGCCTCCGTTCTGGTTCACTGGTGTTCGGCCTTGCTGGTGACGTTTGCGAATGCGCCCGAGCAGTGGGCAACACATGGCCTGGACGTCACCCTCGCCCTCGCAAGAGCCTTGGAGACAGTCATGGCCGGCGGGAACGACAAAAGAGTACTGCGCATCCAGGAAGCTGCTCTCGTCCTGGCCCGCAGGGGCATCCGTCGCATTTTCCGCTCGCCGCAGTTAGGAGAGGATGCTGTTGGCAAGCTGGTTACTCCACTTACGGCCAAGGGCCCGTCTTCTGCTGTAGGAAACGCTCCGTTGCTTGGAGTCATAGCCGGCGTGTCTTCCAGGCTGCCAGCCATCAGACCGATACTGGAGCGCCACAAATCAGACTACTACGCCTTCTATATACGCGACATCATCGGCTCGCGAAGTCAGTTGCCGGACCACATAGCAAACGCACTTCACGACTTCTTCGACAGCTTTCCCACGCTCCAAGAGCTGCGAAAAGACATCTTTGCGCCCATCGAGAAGGCGTTGCTGAGGGCCCCGGAAGTGGTCCTCAACGACCTGGTATCGCCGCTGATACTAGCCTTGCCAGAATCCATGGACCTCTCGGAAGTCTTGCTCGGGAATCTGCTCAAGCCGCTGCTAGCGAACGTAAAATCAACAAACCCAGCCATTCGTGCAGGCGCTCTGCGAACTTTCCAAGCGCTGGTCTCGCGCTCCAGTAACGAAGCAGCCCTTGACAAGGTAGCCGACGAAATCCTGAACCCGTTGAAGCAGGGTAAGGTGACGGGTGTCGACCAGAAGGTTCTCCATGCACAATTACTGTCAGCCCTTCCGGTGTCGATCACCCTATCCCAAAAGATACCCGCCGGGATTGCTCCGGCTGCCCTCAAAGAGCCCAACGAATCTGCCATTGTCGCCGAACTCTCAGCCCTGACCAAGCATCTAACATTTACTCTCGCCAACGGCGTTACGCTCGATAAGGTCGTGTCTGACGCTTTCATCAAAGGCATGGCTGACAAGAAGATCCCAGTTCGCCGGATCTGGGCCATTCGCGCAGTAGACATTTGGTGGGACCTCTCGTCCGAGCAGCTTACACAGCCGGATATTCTATCTTTTTGTCAAGCTACGCTCCCGAAATTGATGGAGATGTGGCAAGAGGTAGTCGCTAACCCTGTGCCCGCGACTCAGACGGGGTTGGTCACCGTGGGGCACTACGTGACGGCGCTACTCGCAAGCAAAGTTCGAACGTTGGATGATGTGAAGCTGGCTACCATCTATAAGAAGTCAGATGTCATCAACCAGTCACTGACAATCAAGCCTAAACCTTCGTTTCTGCTCAATCCCCGCGTCTATTCTAAGCTGACGTCGGAGGAGGATGTTAAGATAGCGCTGCGTGCTCTCACAGCTGTCGCACCGTGGTCATCAGAAGATAGCACCTCAACTGAGACCCGGGAGGCGTGGGCACATGCCTTCATCTTCTTCATCGTTGGGCAGGGGGTCTCACCAGAAGCCAAAGCAGCAGCCAGGCAGGCATTGACCGAAACCTATATACGATCGCCCTTAAATGTTAGCAGCGCTATAGTTGCGGGAATGTGGTCGTGGTACAAGTCGGACGCCCTTGGTGACAAGGAAAGCGCATCAGTCGCCGCTAAGACAGGCTCCAGCAAGCTCAGTGCCGTACTGGGCTGCCTTTATCTACCGGAAGAGTTCCGTAAGAGACTTGGGCTTACCATTGATCTAAGCATTTTGCGCAAGCAATTAGTCAACGTCCTGGTTCTTGCCAGGCCTGGACTTATCCCCCGGACCTCATGGATAGATACCTGTCTCAGAATGGGGGTAGATCCGGGTCAACTGGTTCGAGATCAGTTGAAAGAATGCGTAACCACGATCGATCAGATCACTACGGTATGTCTTCCATGCGTGTTCGCTAAATGTGGACTAAACTTAGGATAGAACACCGAGAACGACCAATTTTCAGCGATCACCCAAGCAGCATACAACGCCTACACTGATCTAGCATTTGTCGCCCCCGAAACAGCCCTTCCTGTCATTGTTGATCAGTTCAGTCGAGATCTAGATCCGCATCAGCTCGAGTCTGTCGGTCCCACTGAGGCTGCTATATTCCGAACCCCCGAGGGTACCGCATACATCGACGTCCTGTCCACGAAAGGCCCCGCTACGATTGACAAGAACACAAAAGATTACGACACGCTGAAGTGGGAAGAGGATCTACGTGCACAGTTAGCACACAAGACAGGGCAGACCAAGAAGCTCACCCCGGACGAGAAGGCCAAAGTCAATTCTCAATTAGCGAAAGAGTCTACTATCAGACGAGAAGTCTCTGCCACTGAGCGTAAGATGAGACGCGGGGTGGGCATCATCCAGAGTCTTGCAGTCGGCCCGCCGACAGAAGCTGAGCAGTGGATGGGTCCAGCAGTAAATCTGCTCATCCAGACTATTCGAGCCGGCGCTGGCTTGTTGCTTGGGGATCTCCCGGCTACCGCTTTCATCCGATGCTCCGAAAGAATCTCGACACGACTTGGAGCTCTGCGTCCCTTTGTAGGCGTCGCCACTTTGCGAACCATTGGCTCCATTCAACTGTCCGAGGAGTATGAGCAAGTAAACCTAGGTGGTAAGTATTTCCGTCATTTCGAAACACCCTACTAACGCTCATTAGACTTGGTAACCAGAGTACTATATCGCCTTCGTTTCATGAGTGAACAGAGGCCGCTAGATCCCGTATCCCTCGCCTATTGCTTCCCCCTTATCTTCCTTGTGCTGGAGAAGGGCGGTATCGGGCGGTCGACCCCCGAAGACGCCGATGAGCAACTCATATTAGCTCTTGAATTTCTGTCTTTCCATGCAAACTCATGTACGCTTAACGAACCAATTTGGTCATCAGTAGCTGACTCAAATAGGCTCCGATGTTCGTTTACCACGATCAGAGTTGATCAGCACCTTGATCTCTTCGATGCAGGCCTACAACCAGCACTACAAAATGATCAAAGATTGCATTCTGGACTTATCCCGCGGTTTGGCGCCCAATATTACCAACGCAGAGCTCGCAACGTTACTCAAAGGCACGGTTGTCCCCGAAAGTGCTGTACGCACGGCCACGTTGCAGGCTATCGATGCCGAGTTGGACATGAACGATTTGACGTTTAGCGAGGAGATTTGGTTGGCCTGTCATGACGACGTGGAAGAGAACGTCGAGCTTGGCCGTACCATTTGGGAAGACAACGACCTCGAATTGAAACCAGATTCAGCGGCTAAAATCACGCCGTACCTCGAATCGCTAGACAAACAGCTTCGGCGAGCTACTGCTCGTTCGATCGGAGAGACAGTTGCCACCTTCCCCGAAACGTTCCACGGACTGTTGGACAGCCTACAAGAGTCCTACAAGGAGATGGCGAAGCCTCGAGTTCCCGAACGAGATGAATATGGCATGCCGCGAAAAGTCGATCTGCGCGACCCCTGGGAAGCAAGAGATGGTACAGCTCTTGCATTCAAGGAGTTGACACCTACTTTCAAATCCAACGACCTGGTCGGTTTCTTGCACTTCATGGTATACGAAGGTCCCTTGGGCGATCGCAATTCCGCTGTTCGCGAAGGAATGGTTGAAGCCGCGACCTCGATCATCACGCAGAAGGCACAATCACAAGTCGAACCGCTGATGGAGCTCTTTGAGAGTGCGCTGGAGAGTCCAGAACGAAAGTCAGAAATGTACGATGAAGTAAACGAGGCCGTCGTCATTCTTTACGGTGCTCTAGGTCGACATCTAAAAGCCGGAGACAAGCGTGTACCGAAGGTTGTCCAGCGTCTATTGGCAACCCTGAGCACACCGTCGGAGACAGTGCAATACGCTGTAGCGCAGTGCCTACCGCCATTGGTCCAAACTTCAGAACAAGAACTCTCTACCTACGTTAGCCAAATGCTGGAGCAATTGCTAGAAGCTAAGAAGTATCCTGCGCAGCGCGGTGCTGCATACGGTCTTGCTGGCATCGTCAGCGGGAAAGGGATCAGTGCACTGAAGGAGTACCGCATTCTCTCCACTCTAAGAGGAGCAGCAGAGAACAAGAAAGAAGTGCGTCAACGACAAGGCGCTTTCTTAGCATACGAACTATTTTCGCTTATTCTAGGGCGCATATTCGAGCCGTATGTCATCCAACTGGTTCCCCAACTCCTTGCTGGGTTTGGAGACTCTAGCGCCGACGTAAGAGAAGCTTGTCTCGATGCTGCGAAAACCTGCTTCTCCACTCTCACCTCATACGGCGTCAAACAGGTTCTACCAACGCTTTTAGAGGGGTTGGACGATCATCAATGGCGAAGCAAGAAGGGCGCATGCGACTCCCTAGGAGCAATGGCCTACCTCGATCCCAATCAATTGGCCTTGAGCCTGCCGATCATCATCCCACCCTTGACAACCGTCTTGACCGACAGTCATAAGGAAGTGCGAGGATCTGCCAACCGGAGCTTGCAACGCTTTGGCGAAGTCATCAGTAACCCTGAAGTCAAAAGTGTTGTCAATATACTTCTCAAGGCTCTCAGTGACCCGACCAAGTATACGGACAACGCCCTTGATGCGTTGATCAAGATTCAGTTTGCGCATTACCTTGATGCCCCATCATTAGCGCTTGTTGTTCGCATTCTGGAGCGCGGCTTAGTAGATCGATCTGCAACGAAGCGAAAGGCTTCTCAGATCATTGGGAGTTTGGCCCATCTTACGGAGCGCAAGGATCTCATATCGCATCTACCGATTCTAGTTGCGGGTCTTCGCGTAGCCATTGTCGACCCTGTTCCGACAACACGTGCAACAGCGTCAAAGGCCCTCGGTTCACTGATGGAGAAGCTTGGCGAAGATGCCTTGCCAGATCTCATCCCAAGTCTCATGACAACTCTGAAATCCGACACTGGAGCCGGCGACAGATTGGGATCTGCGCAAGCCCTCTCCGAAGTTCTTGCTGGACTTGGTACCAGCCGCTTGGAAGAGACACTACCAAGTATACTGCAAAACGTGGTCAGCAACAAGCCGTCTGTACGAGAAGGCTTTATGTCTCTCTTCATCTTTCTGCCAGCCTGCTTTGGAAACAGCTTTGCGAACTATCTCAGCAGGATTATTCCGCCCATTCTTGGCGGTCTGGCGGATGATGTTGAATCGATCCGTGACACAGCACTGCGTGCTGGTCGTCTTTTGGTCAAGAATTTCGCTACCAAAGCCATCGACCTACTGTTACCTGAGCTCGAAAGGGGACTTGCAGATGACAGCCACCGAATCCGTCTAAGCTCCGTCGAGCTTGTGGGAGATCTGTTGTTCAATCTCACTGGCATCAGCGGCAAGGCAGAGCAAGACGAAGTCGAAGAGGGGGCCAAAGAAGCAGGCCAGTCCTTACTCGAAGTACTTGGAGAAGAGAAGCGCAACAAGGTACTGTCTGCGCTTTATATCTGCAGGTGCGACACGTCAGGACTTGTTCGCACCGCAGCCATCAATGTCTGGAAGGCATTGGTGGCGACGCCACGTACTCTTCGCGAGCTCATTCCTACCCTTACTCAACTCATAATCCGCCGGCTCGCCAGTTCAAACATGGAGCAGAAAGTCATCGCGGGCAATGCTCTTGGAGAGCTTATTCGGAAGGCTGGAGATGGCGTGCTCGCGAGCTTGTTGCCTACCTTGGAAGAAGGTCTGCACTCTACCGACACGGATGCTAAGCAAGGTATCTGCATCGCTCTCAAGGAGCTCATCGGTGCTGCGTCACCTGAGCAGCTTGAAGATTACGAGAAGACTTTGATCCAGGTTGTTCGGTCAGCCCTAGTGGACTCCAGCAGCGATGTACGGGAAGCTGCTGCCGAAGCGTTCGACTCACTCCAAGAAGTTATGGGCAAGAAGGCCATTGACCAGGTTTTGCCATATCTGCTGTCACTACTACGGGGTGAAGAGGATGCGCAAAATGCTCTATCTGCGCTACTTACGCTTCTTACCGACAACGCCAGGTCCAATGTCATTCTGCCGAACCTTTTGCCCACGTTACTCAAGTCGCCAATGTCCGGCTTCAATGCTCGGGCTATTGCATCACTGGCCGAGGTGGCCGGCAGTGCCATGACTAGGCGCCTACCGAACGTTCTTAACACCATCATGGACAACATTATCATCTGCAAGGACGATGAATTGAGATCGGAACTCGAAGATGCCTTCGACAGCGTGCTCTTATCCGTGGACGAATACGATGGTCTTAACACCGCCATGAGTGTTATGCTCGCATTGGCTAAACACGATGATGAGCGCCGACGGACGAGAGCCGACGTGCATTTGGCCAAATTCTTCGAAGAGACTGACGCCGACTTCTCTCGATACTACCCCGACCTCATCCGCGCTTTACTCATTTCGTTTGGCGATGGGGATATAGAAGTGGTCAAGGCCGCCTGGACCGCCCTTACTGCTTTGACCAAGCAACTGCGCAAAGAGGAAATGGAGTCTCTTGTCATCTCAACTCGGCAAACACTCAATCAGGTCGGTGTCGCAGGCTCCAACCTTGCTGGCTTTTCCCTGCCGAAGGGTATCAATGCAATTTTGCCGATCTTCTTGCAAGGTCTCATGAATGGCTCTGTTGACCAGCGCACGCAAGCTGCTTTGGCAATCTCAGATGTCATCGATCGCACCGATGCCAAAGCATTACAACCTTTTGTCACCCAGATTACCGGTCCGCTTATTCGTGTAGTCACGGAGCGCTCTACAGACGTCAAGGCTGCTATTCTTCTCACCCTTAACAATCTGCTTGAGAAGATACCTACATTCCTCAAGCCCTTCTTGCCTCAGCTGCAGCGCACGTTTGCCAAGTCTCTCGCCGATACCTCATCAGATCTCCTGCGAGCGCGAGCCGCCAAAGCGCTGGGTACTCTGATCAAGCTCACACCCAGAGTCGACCCGCTTATTGCGGAATTGGTCACTGGGTCCAAGACCAGTGACCAAGCTGTCAGAACTGCTATGCTGAAGGCCTTGTTCGAGGTGGTCAGCAAGGCTGGCAAAAACATGAACGAAGCGAGTAGGAGTGCAATTCTGGGCCTGATCGATACTGACGCTGATGAGGATGGTAAGTCCAACATTCGTCACGGATTCGATGTACAAGCATGTCTAACCCTTTTTAGATGCCATGTCGATCACGAATGCTCGCCTCTTCGGCGCACTGATTAGCTGTCTTCCCGCAGATGCAGCTACCGGTCTCATCAAGAGCCGCGTCCTTACCACGCATTTCACCAAGGCGTCGGTGCTTTCACTTAACGCCATCCTGCTTGACGCACCTGCTGCCCTGACTGAGACGCTCGCCGACGAAACCATCCACGTGATATCTCAGGGCATCGCTCACGCGCAACCTGCGATTT